>UMKW01011066.1_pt1 | contig 15074 bp, 25 predicted proteins | sample 1966391 | NCBI WGS metagenome assembly UMKW01 (sample SAMEA4836183, study PRJEB28245) | human gut metagenome | biome: gut microbiome; material: fecal sample | place: Denmark | collected 2008
AATATATTTTTCCCATTCCTCAACACACCTACCATCAGAAATGTTTCGCAATCTTTCCAGACACTCTTCCTGTGGTGTATCGACGAATACTTCTCTTGCACCCAAGGAATTTATAAGCCGTTCTCGCTCACTGCTCAACGGATACCCACCAACCACCCAGGCATTAAGCCACTTGCCTTGACGCATTCGCACCATGTCAAGCATCCGGTCACGGATTCCGAACACGCACGATCTCAAACGATTAGGCTTAACATACCTATCACATCCGCTTACACACTGCCATATATTATCGAGATCAAGGACGAAATCACCATCGCTCATGTTGTCACGAACAAAGGTACTCTTACCAGACAAGGGAGAACCATATACAAGAAATACTTGTCTGTGATAATACCCAAGTCTATCATGTATCTTGTTGTGGCAGCGATGATGCACAAGCATGATGTTTTCCGGGTTAAGCGATATTGTAGCATCATCTACATTTGCATCGGTCAACTCTATGATGTGATGACCGATACAGTCGTACTTGTGTACAATAGGTTTTCCGCAGTGTTCGCAAATAACCTGCCCTTCTGCGTTTGTTCGCTCCATCCGGATAACCGCCATCAACTTGACCCAAGGTTTCGATTGATAGAATCCGTTTAACATCCGTCCACCTTGATATATACCGTTCCGTTGTCAATAAATAATTCCACGAAAATCCGTGTCCAGTTCGTAATGTTCGGCTGGTTCAGAAATTTCAGCGAATACCCATTTGCACTGTCCGCCATTTTGAAAAATCCAGCGAACCCAACTCCCATTCCCTTATTGAATCGGAACCAGGAATGCACGTTTTCTTCGATGCCCTCTTCCAGTGCAAATTGCACACTCTGCGGAATATTGGTGTTATTCAAAACTCGCTCGTGTACATTGTTCCCGACAATCAGCGTCAGAACTTTTGTATCTTCGTTGTATCCGCCTGTGCCGGTATGCGGTTTCGTTGTGTCCAGAATTTCTTCTTTCGACAACGTTTCCACCCTGCATTTGTTTTCGCAAATTGCGTAACATTTTCCGTGCGCCATATCATCACCAACTTTCTGTGTTGAACATCCCTTTCGCTTTCGCCAGTAGTTCCGACGCTCGCAAACGATGTTTCAAATCTTCTTCTTCGTTCAAAAATACCTCAGTCCAGAACCCTTGAATTTCTACCGCTGTGGCTACGTGTTTTTTCGGATCGTTTTCCGTCAAGCTGTTAAGATATGTTATATATTCTTGTACCTCCGGACGTGCAACTAATTTGTGAGCATTGCCCCTTGCGTACTTCCTGGAATAGCCGGCACGGATGACGGATTGTTCCGCATTTCCGGCACATTCTCCGCAATAATAGCTTGCAACTAATTTATATTGCGGTTTTACATTCGGTTCTTTCACATTGCATCAACCAGATTCCCGTGTGTACTTTTTATCAATCCAGCCAATAACCGTTCCGCCCTTTTTGGCGCTGATCCGGAAACGACCGTTGATGATCTTGCCGTCGGTGATGTAATAGAAACCTGTCAGAACATTCGCACGTTTTGCGGCGTCGCTCGATGCGAACAGCTCCATCTTGTCCAGCTGGACCTTGTAACCGGCGGCAATCCGACTCGTACTAGCTACGCCGTGAGATGTAGTCGCCGCAGCGCTACCGCCATGTGCGCCACTTCGGAAACCGTTCTTTCCGGCTTTCTTAATTGCCGCCGGATAGTTAACGGAACATTCGTTCAGATCGACGTTTCCGGAAATGCCGTATACCTTGCCGGAACTGGATTTCTGCCATATACCATACTGTCCGCCATAGGTGCAGCGTGTGTTATACTGTGCTACCCACACAGCATACCGTTTCCGGATATCGTCAGTGAAATACGACTCCAAAAATGACTTACTGGAATACAGCCCAACCCAGTAGCCGGCTTTCTCCAGGGTTTCGAGGAATGCTTTCGCAATGGCAGAGCATTTCGCTTTCCCAAGCGCAAATTGTTTCTTTTCCTCGATGTCATAATAAATCGGGAATTCAAATGTTTTTCTGGAAAGCACTTTGAGGCAAACCGCCGCCTCCTGTTTTGCCTCCGCCTCACTCATGGCGTAGGAATACCAGTAAGCGCCAACCGGAATACCATTACTCTTGCATCCGGCGTAGTTATTTTCGAACTGCGGATCTTTCTGCGAAATTTCTTTGCCGTAACCAGCCCGAATAATCGCAAACCGGATGCCGTCACTTTTGACGTGAGACCAGTTGACATTTGCATTATGCTTTGATACGTCGATTCCTTTCATTTTACCTCACTCCTGTTTTTTTCTGTCTGCGTTCCAAAATAGAACGCAATGACTGTTGTGAAAATCGTTAAGAACTTGTCGCCGTCGATGCTGCCAAACCACGACAACGCACAAAATACGATGGTCAGAAAAATGGTAACAATGCTTTTGACTGTCAACAGACTCAGCAATTTATTTTTCACTTTCCAACGCCTCCTCGATATCCGATAAGCGATGTTCGCACACCTTTAACCGGTTTTCGTCCACCTCTTGTTTTTTCTCAGCTTCGTACATCCGCAGTTTGGTATTATTGTATTCACTTACCCTTTTTTCCAACTGCTCTATTCTGTACGCTGTCAATTTACTTCCACTCCACACGGTCAAGATCGTTCCTAACAGTGTAGCCGTGGAAAGAATAATTGATGTTATAATTTCCGCATTCATCCGTTTATCACCTGCACCCATTATACGCCAATTCGTTAAAACAAAACAGAAATAAAAATGTGCCGCAATTGTGCAAACAAGATGCACAAAAAACGCCGTAGACGGCATTTCGCACATCTACGGCGTTCGTTTTTTCATATTCCGAAGAGTTCTTTTATAAAATCTTCTGAAAAAATAATCGGGCGTAATCGGTCAATCAATTTCGTTCGGCGCTTACTGATAACGGAAACATCAACGTCAAAATATTCTGCGATTCGTTCATGTGTCCATCGCTCAAAATATTTTAGTTCGATCAATTCGAAATACGGATCTTGCTCTACTTCTTTCAAGGCACGTTCAATCAATCCGCAAAACTTCTGTGTTTCGCTGTCGTCGCTTTTCTTCCAGACCGGATATTCATACAACACCTTTTCGGTTTTTTTGAAACTGTTCAAGGCGTTACTCTTCACCAGGTCTTTTCGTTTCATTTCCGCAACAACGCTCCTGGCGGTTTTCCGTGCCGTGTTTTCAATTACATCGCTGATATTCATGATTTCTTCCTTTCCACAAATACACGGTACTTTTTACCGCCAACTTTGCGATCTGCTATTTCCAAATCATAGCGTTGTTTGACTTGTTTCGAAAACTGAATATTTGACATCGGCGAAAAGTTATTTTCCGCACAGAAGAGACCGTACCGGGAATAGATGTCACGGGTTGACCTGTTCACAACATCCGATTTTTCCACTTCCTTGAAAAATAACAAGATCGGGTTGTTATCTTCCTCGTATTCTGCCAGCGCACGTTGTACGCTTTCCGACTCTGTGAAACTGTAATTATGCAGCACACGTTTCAAGCCCTTAATCCCCAGTTGTATCAGATATTCCATTGCACTTTCTGTTCTCAACTTATACTTGATGTACGGATCGTAGCCGGGATCATCTTTTGTAAATCTGGCATTAAATGGTATAATCACCAGACGGGAGATAACTGCGCCGGACTTATCCTTGATTCGGGGAATGCTGTTGGCAGAAAAAAGGAACTTTGAATAATTTTTCAGATCGAATGGATTTTCGCCTTTTCTTTCCACGTTGACGGGATCGCCGGAAACGACCTTTTTGAAAATCGCCGGATTTGAAATAAAATCATCTCCGATATCATCGCCGACGTTCGCCAGCTTTCCGAAGAGTTCCGCCGGCTTGAATCGCTGTCCCAGTTCCGCCAGGTCAAGGCTAGTTACATTATCTTTCCCCAAGAGCGAGGATATTAACGATAGATATGTACTTTTTCCATTTTGTTTTTCGCCGGTCAAGATAAACGCTTTCCGCAACTCATTCCGACGGTAGAAACAATAGCCGATTGCCTCTTCCAGCAATGCACGTACTTTCCGATCATTGCAAGATAACCGGTCAAGCGTAGTGTCCACATCTACGTTATACGCATCCGGATTATAGTTCCAGTCTATCTTGTTGAGAATCACAAGTTCCGGATTAAATGGGCGTAATTCTCCGGTGGCGATATTATACACACCATTCCGGAAAACAATGTATTCTGCATCGCTCATTTCCTTTTCCGTGTCGCACAATAATTCCAGATAAGCCATGACTTCGGATCGTTTCGACTTGTTAAGTCCGGGAATATGTTTTATCATTTTCGCCTCGATCGTGGAATAACCGCCCTTGTATACTCCATCCTCGTACATATGCAGTTGATTATCTATGCGGATGATCCTGTATTCCGATTTCAAGAATTTTGCGAACTTGTCGAAAAGAAACGTTTTTCCATTATAGAATGTTTCTTTCAAAAAAGCATCGTCACGGGACAACGTCAACAATTCATTCTCGCTGAGCGGCTCTTTCAAAATATAATCGTTGATGACGTGCAGCGTTTCCCGGACGTCATCTTTCGAAAATCCCGAAGATTGCAACGTCAAAATGTAGTTGAATAACGATTGATTCCGTCCGTCGCCCTGTTCCATGTTTTCAAACTTGATTTTGGATTTTACGGGGAATAACCAGGACGGCAACTCTTGATACTTTTCACTATCAAGAATATCATAAATAATTTCACGTTCTTCACCATTCTTTTTGAGAATCGAATAACTGTTGCTTTTTCCACACTTGATATCGGCAGTCAGACCACACGCCAGGCGTACACCAGTATAACACTTTTTGATTTTGGAATTCCGGAAAAAGAAGTGTTTCCCCCGTGTTGTCTTATACACACGGCAGAGAATTTCTTTTTCTTCCACAATCCGCATCAAGATTTCGGATTGTTCGAAATCGTCCACGTCAATTAGAATCGCATCATCTGCCAGTATTCCAGCGTAGCTTTCCAGGTTCTGAACTTCTTCCAGGGAGCGAAGAGGAACATTTTTGAATTTTTCTGTAGCTACTTTTCCGTTCGTTTTCACATATCCTCGAAAAAACATTTTTCTCACTCCACACCTATTGCAATTTTCAAACACCTATCCACGTGCTGCATTATCGCCGCCGGAAAATGCTCAATTGCGGAATAACTATCATCCACGTTCACACGCTGGATTTCCTCACACTGCACAACTGACATTCTTATTTTTCCGTAGCACACAATAACGTGTGTTGGTAATCCTTTTTTGAGTTTGGACGTTAGGGGAACGACTATTGTTCTATCACAATGCGCATTCCCAATGTTATTTTGTACGACCAGCCACGGACGGAATTTCGTCCCAAAATCCGCAAAAAATACATCTCCACGTCGTAAGCTTGACAATTATTTCACCCCCAGTAGTTCACGCATATACGGTAACGTCTCGATCCATTCGCAGAATTGCCGCCATTCATCCAACTTATGATTTTTCCGGGAATGATACATATTCATCAACACTTCGTAATTTAACAATACGGTGCGTTTCTGATTGTACGACGACGGCAACAGCTGGATGATTTGCCACCAATATTTTTTGTCGTTGGTCTGCAAATACATATTTCTGTTGCTATTGAGTAAGACAACAATTAACCGCAACAGCGCTTTCGGATAGAGTTCCATTTCCCATTCGCCGACGCATTCCAACTTACAATGTGCGCCGCCGTCTGCACTGTGGGAAAGATGCTCGTTGGAAAAATCATCAACGGAAAATTCCTTGTTGCAGATCGTGTGCATCGTAGAACAACTATTTGCAACCGTTCCTACCTTGTATGTGTCGTACTCTTTCCACCAGTAGAGCGGCGCAAGAATATCACAAGATACGGTAATCATTCGCAGAAACTTTCGATGATCCGTTCCGGCATTCGTAAGCTTTTTCATTAGTTCCAGATCTTTTTCACCTACATTCACGCAGCTAGTCATATGCGTTTTCATATCTCCGGCATAGTAGTTATTTTGCACAGTTTCTGTGTCAGACTTATCCCAACTGTTCAACGGGTTTCGCATTCCACGAATGGCGGTTTCCCAGTTATTAACAGATACATTTTCAATCTTTGTCACAGAACCACACCTCCCAGCAGAAAACCGCCGACGAAACACCAGAACCCAACAAACATATACCCGATATCGGCTCAAAATGATTCGGAAAGTTTTCAGTACCAATACAAATAATTTCGCAACATTCATTGCAAGGATAGTGTTCGATGCTCACACCCTGAAAATTACACTCTTCGCACATCTTAGACAATTTTCATTACATTCCTTTCAATTTGTTTATTTTTTTCTGGACGTATACAATGATATCGCCCAGCGCCGCCAGATCGTCAGTTATAGCGTCAAGCCGTTTCTGTGCGTCGGACAGATCATATTTACAATCATATCCAAATAGGAGATTCGGTTCGACACCGTAAGTTTCGCAGATCCGTTCAAGGGTATTAATTTTGGGGTAACTTTTCTCGTTCTCATATAGATATATGAGATTGGGAGATAGTTTCATAGGCTCTGCAAATTCATACATTGTTAAACCTAGACTTTCCCGAAACTTTTTTAGATTTTTTCCGAATGTCAATTATTCCACCTCCACGCCATAATCTTTCAAGCGTTTTTTTGCTAGATCAATGTACCATTGCTTATCTAGCTTGTCCGGAACTTTCACGCCCCGAACAGACTCGTTGAAAATAAAACAGTGATCGGGCGTATTTGCGAATTTTTCAATTGTTGCACCCTCTGTTTTTTGTTTTCCTATAAATCCATCATGCCGCAGTTTTGATGCGTAGATTCGGAAAGTCTTGTCTTGCAATCGCTCATTATTGTGCCATGCGCACATATACTTACTACTTACTTTCACGACTTTCTGGAATAAGTTCAGATCGTCGCAATTGTTGATGGTTTCTTCGACGGGAACACCATTCATCATGTATTCGACCAGTGCAGTATTTACAATCGTGAGATCATTTTTCAAGGGACTGTATTCTTGCACATATGCGCCTTTACGTTCAATTTTTCCATTTTCGAAACGAAATACATAATTGTTAACGTCTTTCTGGAAAATTTCCGTGATGACGTCGAAACCAAGCCCCATTCCGGTACGCTGTTCCCACTCGTAGCAAATATCGTCCGTCTGGTAGAATGCCTCGTCTGTATCCGGAATCTTGATAATCAGACCATCGGTATTAGATTGGATAAGCTGGAATCCATCGACAGCCTCTAATTTCTCGATGAGATCAACAAGCAATAACTGTCCATTAATACAAATGTTATTTGCTTGTTTCGGATCGTATGCCTGGGAATTCTTGTCCTTACTAATTCCGTACGTACCATTAAGTACAATCTTATATGGCGCTTGCTCTTCTTTTTTACCAGCTTTTTTCAATGCTACACGGGTATCATAGATTTCCTTGAATTTTTCCGGCGTCAAGCTGTTCCGAGTTAAGAACCCATACTTAATCATTAATGACGGGTAGTAACTTGTAACGTCCACATGTAAGTACAAGCCTTTTCCATGATATTTCAGCAACGCCCCATGTGCGCCGCCCCAGGCGAACGTATGCGGAACACCTGCAATATCAATTTCCAAACGTGAACCATATTGTTTCCGTTTTAGCTGTTCCTGGAACCAAGTTAAGACGTATCTATATTTTGATAGCCGGAGTGTTGGAACGATATTAATTTCAAATTCGTCGTCATGTTCCATTCGTCGGCAATTCAAAATTTTGGCAGACAATTGCACCTGTGTCTTATTGATGTACGACAACGGCAGCCCAAACGTAGTTATCAACGCCATATGCGCAGCGAAATCGCTATTCCGGAGCATGAACACTTCTATCAATTGTTCCACATCATGCGTACAATATTTGATAGTTTCTTCTAGTTCAGCATCCGTCAATTTCCGATCGATGTCAAATGGAACAGATGTTTCCCGAATGTCATTTCCCATGTATGATTCCAGTGTTTTCAATCCGCCGTCGTTGATTTTGGCGACGTCGTAATTATACAACTGGATTTTCTGGAATAGATCCGTATATGTCCAGCCGGCACACTTATCATTAATGATATAATCATTTAATGCCTTTGGATCGAGACCAAGGAGAATATCTTTCAAAATATATTGGTCATAGTGCCGGGAATTATATCCGCAGAAAATTTCGTCCTTATGCTTGTTGTAGAACGCTTCCAGTTCCATTTCATCATTTATAACGACCGTTTTTTCTCCAGTGTATGGATTGATGAAAACAACCAGCCAATCATACTTAAAAACTTCAAAGTCAAAAAAGTTTAGCATAACATTTACCTACCATTCATTACTCTAAATCAGACATACTCTTCACAAATCCTTACAATGTGCTCGCACAGTTCAGCAGGAATAACTGAGCGTTCTTTTGCACCTTTCAAGCCTTGCGTCCCAGTTCTCGATCCTCGTGGGGCTGATTCATGACAAGAATCACCGTTTTTGCACATAGGCTTAAATTTCGGATTCGGGTGGTTTGTCCAAATATCCGTTGGCTTCATGCGTTTATCACCGTATTGGCAGTAAGTAACTGTATATCTCGGCAAATCTTTAATCCATATCATTTTCCGCATTCCGCCACGTGGATTTTCGATGAAATAAAATTTCGGATTCAGTTCACGAATAAGCCGCAAAACATTCTGATCTACAGCGTCACAGAATTTTGCATAATCGCTTACTGCGTCAAGATTTCCGGTTTCTGCATTTTTTCGGCGATGATGGCTGATTGCTGCAATAGAAAATGTAGTACAATCCGGACTTGCCCAGATCACATCTGGAATACCGCCGCAAAGTGAAACCACATCATTCTTTGTTAATTTTCCAACATCGGCATACAAGTCAATGTCTTTGAAATTTTTGTCCCATTCGACGGAAAAAACCTCGTGTCCAGCTTTTTCAAAAGCTTTTCCTATTGATCTCGTTCCGGCGAACAATTCTAGTACTTTCATAATTTATTCACCTATTAAAAGGGAAACCACGCCCTTTTCCTTACTGCGCCCGTTTCTCACATATCATTCACAGCGTTCCCGGTAGACTCAATCCATCACATTGATAATTTCGGAATTCTGATATTTTCCGTCGGTATCCAGACAGATCAAATACGTCAACTTGTCCTCCTGTACCGCCTCTGCGATATCAAGAATAAGATCGTTATACTGTTCCCAGTCCTCGAACACAACGGGAATTCCACTATCAAGACTTTCAAGGAATTCATTTGCCTTGACCAACATGAAACCATCATTTTTCGTACCTGTCAGCACCTGGTTTTTGAAAATGCACTGTTTCTTGTGGTCTCCCTCGATAATGCGGAACTGCGCCTTAATCATCAGAGCGCCGCCCTTAGATTCTCCCAGTTCCATTTTCTCCAGCTTTACGGTATACTCGCCGTCCGGAAGAGTAGTATTACTGTTTTCCTTAGCCTCTTTCATATCGGCTTTCATCTTGTCAGCCGGAAATTTCTCGTTGAATTTTTTGAAATCAATAGCCATTGTCATTAGTCCTCCTCGCTGTGCAGCTTGTCAAAAAATGTAACGTCAAAAATCACACCTGTAATTTCCCGATCATCGCCGAACCCGCTAGAAATAATCAGCGCATCAACATCCTTGCAATTCTCGTCCTGGAAATCTTCCCGGACGATCTGAACCTTGTCGGAACGCTCGATCATTCCGAAAGTCTTGTTGTCAATGGAAATCTTTCCGCCGTACTTGTCGGAAAAAATCCGCTGAATGGATGATGGTGTAGCATCCGGGGACGGCAGTTCCGCCCCTGTCAATTCTGCACCCAGCGCTGCTCCATCCATAGCATCACGCATAACATCTTCATACGCATCCGGCATTCGGTGTGCGAATGCAGATACAATATTCGCCCCATCCGGAATCCGCAACATCACGTTTCCACACTGCAAAAACTTTCCGAATTCAGTAGAATAGAGAACAGTTCCTCTTACACCGACGTTTTTCAAAAACTTTTCAAACTTCATTTCTTCTTCCTCCTATTATTCCCGTGTGCGTCTGCGCCGGGGTTTCGGCTCTTCTTCTGTGGCGGTCTCTGCGGCTCTTCTGCGCCGTCTTTCTCTGGGTGGTGTACTTTCACTGCCGCTGTCGCCTTCGTCCTCTGTGGGAGTTTCTACGGGCTTTTCCTCGCTACGTTTGCGCCGTGTGCGCTTTTCCGGTTTTGGAGCGTCTGTTGATACACCACCATTTTCTACCTGTTTATCGTGTTCTGCCATAATTTCGGCAGAATCTTCGATCGGTGTTTCCAGTTCCCAGTATTTCCGGATCGCATCATCAACCATTTTCAGATCGTTGTCAATCTCGTAAGTTGAGAACATTCCAAGGGGACTTTTCACAGTGTCATGTCCATTGTTTTGCGTCAAAAATGTATATACACCATCTTTCACCGCCGTTTTGAGAACAACACTTGTCATTCCTTCGAGTGTGATTTTTTCGTCCAGCAGCTTTCCGATGGTTTTTGCCTTCTCGTTGCCGGCGTCGTCGCTGTCGGTGTGCATCAGAAAATACACAATCACATCATAGGGGAGATCAGTAGACACGCAGTTAATGAGTGTCCAGAAATTATATCCAATTTCTGTATATTTATCGTAGCCTTTTTCGAAAGATCTCCTCATGAACTCATTCGCCATGAGATACTGTGCATCATCAATGACGATGGTTTTCTTTTTCGTATCGTTAATCGCTTTTGCGATTCCAGCATAGTCGTCACCCTCGTAGCTTTCTGCGAAACGCCCCTTGAACGGAAGAGGCTTTCGTACAACGTTGATATGCAAAATTTCATCACTTTTGAAATTTCGCAGGCTTGTGCTTTTTCCGGTGCCACTATGCCCCAGAATAAATACAGGGATTCCCATTTTCTTTACCTCACTTTCAATTCTACGCAGAATACGTTGTCGAAATTGTAGATTCCAACCGTGATTCCGTCATTCTTGACCATGATTGCGCCGCCGTCGTAAGCGTAATCGTCCCACTCACCGGGGCAATAAGAAATTGTATCGCCGCTTTTGAACGTAATCTCAATCGTAGAGTACTTCGGTTTAAGTTCCGCAGCTATGAGATTTTCAGCCACTTCGTTCACCTCGCTTTCATTTGATTCGGAGACTTTCACCACGTTCCCCGTAGTGGGCGAATCTGGTATCTCCAGCGTCCAGCAGTTCCCGGATTGCCTCCAGATCTGCCGTTTCTGTGATTTTTACAAGATCGTCGGGAAGTTCCGACGTGTCTTTCACATCCAGTATGACCGGCGCTTTTCCTCCGTTTTTCTGAATGGAAAAGGTGAAAAGATCCGTTTTGAATTTTTTCTTACCAGTCGTAACCATAGTGTCAAAAAGTCGTTCCTTGATTTTTTGGCACTTCGTTTCCAGCTGTTTCCGGCGCTCACTCAGTCGCTTTTCCTCAACTTTCGCAGCGGCGGCGCTTGATTCCAATTCTTTCAGAATCTTCGCCGTGTTCTCTGCTTTCGTCTCGATGTCTCCGCCGATTGCCTCCAGAGTGTCCGCCACAACGTCGGGCGGTATCTCTGGATCATTCGCCAATTCGAGTACTTCCAGGTACTCATTTGTCAAGTCGTACAGTGTTGGCATTTTCTTTACCTCCAAATTTCCGGGATTTCCCGACGTGTCGGCACATCATCAACTAATGCGTCAACGAACGCCGTGAATTCCTCATATTTCGACGGATACAGTACAATTCCTATTCCGCCAGCGTCATTGATTTTACGGATGTTGTACATCTGTATTTCGGACGGTCTCCCGTTTTGCGCCTTGACTTCGATCCCGAAAAACCGTCCATTGATACAAGCCAGAATGTCCGGTATTCCGCTTTTGGTGTACTGAGCGCCAGCCCAGTACTTGACGAACCAAGCACCACGGCTTTCCAGAAATTTCTTGATTTTATTTTCAAATTGTTTTTCTGCTGCCATGTCAGCACCCCAGCCGTCGTAAGATTGTATCAAGCTTGCGCTCGATGCGGTCAAGTTGATCGGAATTGAGCACGGCGCATCCCTGCTTTTTTTCCAGGAACATACTTTCCGGAACTTCCAAAATGTGACACATTGACGTATACGCCATCTGTGACATCTTATTTCCGCCGCTCAATATTCGCCCTATGTAGGAGGAACTAGCCCCCATCTTAACAGACAATACAGATGGTTTGATACTGTTTTTTGCCAGATAATTGGCAAGCTTTTCCGTCTGCAATCCTACTACCATTTTCGGCGTTCCCATGTTCTCACCCTCTCAAAAATAATTTTTCCGTGAAATCGTGTCGAGTTTCCAACGTGGAATATATGCGATTCTCAATGCTACCCTTACAAGTCAACCGATAATAGAAACACGGTTTTTCCTGTCCGATACGATGGATACGCTTTTTCGATTGCTCGTAGAGTTCCGAGGACAGTGGCGGAGTGAAATATACAATCTTGTTGGCTTTCTGAAGATTGAGACCCATTGCGCCGGCTTGATACTGGATCAAGGTCACGCTGTTGGAATCGTTTTCGAAAGCGTCGAGATCTCTTGCTTGTCCGTTGACTTCGGAAACCGGTCTATCATGTTCTTCACAGATATAGCGCAATCTTTCCAGTTCCGCCGTAAAATTGTAAAAAACTATCAACCGATCCTCAGTACTGTTGAGTAAGTCCGTAAATGAGGCGAATTTTTCCGCCGAATAGATGCCACACAACTGCCGCTGATAGAGCATATCCGTTAACGTGGTATCTCCGACAAGTTCAGTTTCTCCGATTTCAACAATTTTCGATTTTTTGAATTTCTTATATTCCTTTGACGACTTCACAGAAATATCAAGAAATGTTTGAGCAGGCATATCGAACACATCCTCCGTTTTCAGAAAATCACATCCGTACTGGCGCATTTTACGTTTCAGTCGCCCGACGTTTTTATACCCTGTCACGACCGGAATTTTGAAACCGCCCATGTTCATCAATTTTGTAATGACAAATTCGGAATAATATTGCGTTTTCGAAATTTCCCACCCAAGCAGTTTCAATTGCGAATACAGACGTTCATATTTTCCGCCCGTCGGCGTACCAGACAAGAGAATCACGTTTTTCGCATCCAGTTTCAGAATTGCTTTCGTGCGTTTTGCCTTGTCGTTCTGAATCATGGAACTTTCATCTAACATCAGTGTATCAATTTTTAATTTCAACAGTTCCGGACGGCGAAATACAAGATCGTAATTTATTATTCCGATCGTCATATTCTTTGCTTGCCCACAGAACAACTTGACAGATGCGATAAATGCACCGAATTCATTTTTATTTGTCAGATCAAAAATTTCGTTGGCTGAAATATCCTTTTTATACCAGCGGTAATGTTGTTTGAAATGTTCCAACCAGTCATCTATTTTTGACTTCTGGCAGATGACCAGATTCACACGACCACCCAGCTGTAGCATTTTCTCTGATCCGGTAAATGTTTTGCCTAATCCCATATCATGGTAAAATGCCACTTTATTACAATCGGCAGTTCTCGCCAACGCCTCTTCCTGGTGTGCGAACAGCGTTACCACTTGTATACCTCGCAATCTTTCAAATCATCACCGTCATTCATAACAAGTTTTTTACCGACGCTGCGAATATACGTCTTAGTATTAAGACCGATACCGAGAGCATCCGCAAGCGCCTTTGTGATAGGGTCTAAATTGTCGTAGCTTACAAACGGATTATTTTCCGTCGGCTTTTCTCCGTTCTTCCATTTATATCCGCCGAGTTCACAAGAATAAAGAAAACTATAAATTGTTTCCCGATCTACTTCCACATACATTTCGCCACGGGAGAACTTTTCCCAGTCGAAAGCCGATTCCCGATCATCAATAGCCCGTAGATCCGCCGTGATTTCTTCACGCTCAGAATCAGACAGATCGGATTTTACAAACGGTTCAAATTTTGCGAACAGGCGTTTCAGAGCAATTCGGGATCCTACGGCGAAATCGAACTTGTCATCTGGACTGCATTTCGCAACGCCTGTTGTGATTTTCTCGCCGTCACGATAGCTAGTAGCAGTTACCTTGTTCCCGTCTCGCAGCACAACGATTTTCATTTCCGGATCGACCGGGCGCAGCCACCCAGAGAACGGGGAACCAGCGTCAAACCAGTTGGAAAACTGATTGGCACCATCGACTCTAACGTATCTATAGGACATAGGAGAATGTTTTTTATCCGCATCAATGATCTTGACCGTTGCCCCGTTCATTGTACCGCCGGTCACACGGTAAGTTTTACCCACTTCAATTTTCATTTTCAGCACCTCCAAAAATCGGAAGTAACATTGCAATCGGTACTTCCATATCACATTCCGTATCCCCGTTCTCATTCTTGTGTGCGTTTTTCAGCACGGCGAACGGGGCGAAAACTGTGACGTTGTATTCTACGTCTCCGTTCTCATTGATCTTTCTGTTTTTGATCGTCATTTTCTTTTTCCTCCTTGTCGGAATATGTGTCATAGTAATCTGCAATGATTTTTATAAGCTGTTCTGCTATCTGGTATGGAACAAGCCCATCACTCATTCAGATTTTGTTTCCTCTGTCTGCGGTGCGTCCTGCTGCTCAATCTGTCGCTTTGTATCCTGGATGCCTTCCACGTAACCAAGCGTTTTCGCCACGATTAGTTCAGACGCCCCGTTCAGATGCAGAGCCATCCCCAGGAGATCCCGAAGATTCTTTTCATCAACCGTAGCCGCCATTTTAATTCACCTCACTTTTATTTTGTCGCCTTACGGCGTGGAAACGGTCAGTTTAGAGCCGTACCGCCGGACGGCTTGAAAATCAATATTCGTTCTGATGCGTTTTGATAAGTTTTGCATAATACTTTTCGCATTCATCGCCAAATGTTTTATCTGTCCCGATAAACCGCACTTTATAGCCGTTCCGCCGAAGATCACTGGCAAAATCCTTTTTATTGTTATACTCACTTGTGATTATTTTTAATTGATCACCGTCT
>UMKW01060036.1_pt1 | contig 14974 bp, 10 predicted proteins | sample 1966391 | NCBI WGS metagenome assembly UMKW01 (sample SAMEA4836183, study PRJEB28245) | human gut metagenome | biome: gut microbiome; material: fecal sample | place: Denmark | collected 2008
TCCGAGGCAGGTCTCAAGAGGAATAAAGAAAAGATTTTTAATCTGATTTGTTTGAAACCTTTCTTAATCCTATCCCTACCATACGCCCTTCCCTTTCAGGGCAAGGTCAAGGGCCTATCTTGGCCTTTCGCTCTGCTAAACTCACGCAAAAAAGAAGGACCTTCGGTTGGGAAGATCCTTCTTTTTTATTTGATCCGCTGATGTTCAGGGATTATTTAATGTCGTACATACCGCTGACGCCTTCTCTGAGGTTGATCAGGATATTCTTTGTCTGGCTGTAGTGTTCGAGCATAACCTTGTGGGTTTCTCTGCCGATGCCGGACTGTTTGTAGCCGCCGAATGGTGCGCCTGCCGGGAGATCGTTGTAGGTGTTGACCCACATACGTCCGGTGCGTACAGCACGTGCTACTTTCAGAGCGGTGTCGATGTTCTTGCTGAACACTGCGCCGCCGAGGCCGTATACGCTGTCGTTTGCCAGAGCAATGACTTCGTCAGCTGTCTTGAATTTCTGTACAACGACAACTGGTCCGAAGATTTCTTCCTGGCATACGCGGCAGTCATTGTTTTCTGCGATCAGGATAGTCGGTTTCATGAAGAAGCCTTTGTCGCAGCCGTTTTCGGTGTAGCGTTCGCCGCCGGTTACGAGGGTTGCGCCTTCTTCGAGGCCGATCTTGATGTAGCTGAGGACTTTATCCTGCTGTGCTTTGTAGATCTGAGCGCCCAGCTGGGTGGTCGGATCGGTCGGGTCGCCTACTTTGACGCCTTCGAAGGTTGCTTTCAGATGTTTGATGAATTCATCGAAAATGCCTTCCTGAACGAAGAGGCGGGAGCCTGCGCAGCATACCTGGCCCTGGTTGAAGAGGATGCCTTTGCATGCGCCGTCGACAGCCTGCTTCAGGTCAGCGTCGTCGAATACGATGTTTGCGGATTTGCCGCCGAGTTCCAGGGTGACTGGAATCAGCTTGTCGCATGCAGCCTGGTATACGCCGCGGCCGACTTCAGTGGAGCCGGTGAATGCGAGTTTGTCCAGGTCCGGGTGGTCAAGGAGCCACTGACCGGATTTGGAGCCTTTGCCGGTGATGACGTTCAGCACGCCCTTCGGGAGGACGTCCTGGATGAGGCGGGTGAGTTCCATGAGGGACAGGGATGTATGGGAGGACGGTTTAATGACGATGGTATTTCCTGCTGCCAGGGCGGGAGCCAGTTTCCAGCATGCCATGGTGAAGGGGAAGTTCCAGGGAATGACCTGGCCTACCACACCTACCGGTTCATGGAGAATGAGGGAGAGGGTGTTGTCGTCGAGCATGGTGGCAGAGCCTTCCCATGCGCGCAGGCACCCTGCAAAGTAGCGGAAATGGTCGCTGCCCAGGGGAATGTCGGCAGCCTTGGTTTCACGGATGGGCTTGCCGTTGTCCAGTGTTTCCACCAGTGCCAGATGGTCTGCATTGGCGTCGATGATGTCTGCAATTTTCAGCAGGATATTCTGTCTTTCGATGGGAGAGGTCTTGGACCAGGCGGGAAGGGCTACTCTTGCCGCTTTCACTGCTTTGTCCACGTCTTCTTTGGTTGCTTCTGCGAAATAAGCCAAGTGCTCGCCATTTGCCGGATTGTGGGCGTCAAAGGTAGCGCCGTCAGAGGCGGGAACGAATTCGCCATTAATGAAGAGACCATACTGTTCCTGAATGTCTGCTTTTGCCATAATAATACCTTCCTTTCAATCACTTGCGGGGATAATCCCCTGTATGAGATGCTCCGCTGAAGTTTGTACGATATCCGGTGGTTCAGCGGGATGTTTCTTTCAGCTGCGAAAAGAAATACAACCTTTCATACTGTTCGATGGTCACTTTCTTCTGCATGGGTGCTGTAGTCATAGTATATCATGGCGAGGGAGAATATTCAAGAGTATCGATAAGCATAGTAAATGGTTTTCTATGCAGGAAATGGGATTCAGCTCTTATATTTATTGTCCCACCGCTTGCGGGGGGAAGTTGGTGCCGCAGGCACCAAAGGGGGACGGGCCCTTTGGGGCCCGAGGGCAGTGGTGGCGGCTGACTCCGCAAATTAAGAAAAAGGAGCGCGGCTAACGCCGCAGGTTGTGTAGAAGGGTTGTGTTCGCTTCGCTCAGGGGGCGTAAGGGAAAGATTCAAAGGGTGTGGCAGCGGCTCCGCCGCAGTTTTTGGCCGCCGTTTGGCGGTCAGTTCTGCATAGTGTCATTTCGACTTGCAGCGTCCTGCACCCCCTCGCCACTTCGTGGCCCTCTTCCCCTAAAGGGGACGCAAGTTTTTTGCCGTTTACCGTCGTTCCATTAGATGAGATAAAGAGAAACGCGCAAAAAAAAGAAGCCCCTTGGGAGGAGCTTCTTTTTATCTCAGGAGAGATTAGAATACATAGTTCAGGGATACGGATGCTACGTCATCGTAGTCGGTATCGGTTCCCTTGGTCTTCACGTCGAAGCTGTATTCGCCGTGGAGTCTTACGTTCTTAGCGAGGGTTACATCGCCTTCTGCACGCCAGAATTTAACTTCTTTTACTTCTTTGTTCAGGAGAGCATCCAGCGGGGAAGCGTCGTAGGTGTAAGCGCCGAGGAATGCATTTCTTTCAGCATCTACATAGGAAGCAGCTACGCGGAAGGAGCCGACTTTCGCATTGTCCTGTTTGCCATAGCCAAGGCCTGCAGTCCAGAGGTCCGGATCACCTTTGGCATCGGTGTTCTTATAGTAGTCGCCGAATACGTCGAAGCCGCCGCCAAGACCTGCGGTGAGGCCTGCACCCCAGATGTTGACTTTGTTGGTGCTGGTGCCATTGACATAGTCTACGTCATAAGCAAAGTGTCCAGCTTCACCGGAGAACCGTGCATATGCATATTCATGTTTATCAGTGATGTTGTCTGCATAGTCTCCGTTCCAGTCTTCAAAGCGGCCATAGCCTACTGCCAGGTTGGCTGCATCGTTTGCGTGGAAAGCCAGTTCAGCACCTTTGATTTCAGAATCAAAGAATACGCCGGTCTGACCGAAGAACTGGTCATATTTACCAAGGGTAGCTTCCACTTTGTCGCCGAATGCATGACGGACATAGAGTCTCTGCATGTAGGTATTGCTGGTTTCGCTGTCTTTGAAGTTCATATCAGAACGGAGCAGGCCATTCACATAGGTGGAGTCATTGACCTGACCCTTTACGTTGATACGGATACGGCCAACGTATTTGTCATCAGATTTGCCGGTATACTCTTTTACCTTGCCATCGTCATCTTTAACGGTTTTGTAGGTCTGGTAGAATTTCATATAGCCGTTGCCGGAGAAAGAAATGTTCCCCACTTTCTTTTCGAGGTTAGCAACGCGAACGCCCAGGTTTGCGAGTTCGTCAGCATATTCGCCAGCGAGTTTGCCGAGGGTTGCTCTCTGTTCAGCATTCAGCTGATCTTCTTTAGCGAGCATGCGGGCAATAATCTGAGCCATTTCATAACGGGTGATGTTTCTTTCGCCCTTGAATGTGCCATCCGGATAGCCTTCTACGACACCCTGGTCGGAGAGGTCTACGACTGCCTGGTAAGCCCAGTCGGACGGTGTTACATCAGAGAACGGGTTTGCAGCGTATGCGGATACGCCAGCGGAAAGTGCTGCAACAGCAGCGATTGCGAGGATCTTTTTCATATTCTTCGCTCCTTAAAAGAAATATAAGAAATAAGGTATGTCTCTTATAAGGAAGTAAAGAAGCCCGCGAGTGGCCGAGTTTCCTCTGCGCTGTCTTTTCCTTCCCACCATATGTGAGACAACATATGGTATTTTTTAAAGATACTACAAAATATTTACTCATGCAAACAAATTTGACATCTTTGTTCAGTTGACCATAGGTCACTACTGTGAAACGTCCGAAAGTACCGGTAAATTCTGCTTGTTCAAGAAATTTTCTTTAACATGTATTAAGGCGTTAATCAGTCTTACAATATTCATAATATATCCAATATTTCTTATATTTTTACAATTATTTTCTATTTCACATATAACAGGAAGAAATAAGTTTCTCCTGCGTTTCTGATTCAGGGCAGTAGAGGCAAAAATGATGCATTTTTTGAGAACAGAATGTTAGATTTTTCGATAAGAAAAGAAGCCCCTGCGAAGGAGGCTTCTTTTCTAAATTTTATGTATTTCCAATTCTGAATTTCTTTTAGAATACGTAGTTGAGGGAGAGTGTCCATGCGTCTTCGTCGGCCGCGGAGTGGTCTCCTCCGTTTGTCTTGACGTCGAAGGCGTATTCGCCGTGGAGGTAGACGTTCTTCTGGAGGGTGACGTCAGCGATGGCGTTCCAGTATTTCACGCGATCAGCGTTTGTGCCAGAGTCGGTGAGGTAAGAGAGGACGTTTGTCTGATAGCCGGTGCCACCGAAGTAAATGCCCTGATCGACGCTGTTGTATGCTACGTCAGCGGCGAAGGAGCCCGGTTTCTTCACGTTCAGCTTGCCATAGCCAAGGCCTGCATTCCATGCGGTGTCATAACCGTTCTTCCAGTTTGTATCCTTCCAGTATTCGCCGAATACGCGGAAATCTCCGACAGGAATCGTAAGGCCAGCGCCTGCGATTTCATAACCGGCGAAGGTGTCTGCCTTCTTGTCTCCGGTGAATTTCAAATAGTTCAGGTTCAGCTTGGCAGCGGAGAAGTCGAAGTCACCTTTGGCAAAGAATGCATCCTGATCTTTTACACCATCGGTGTAATCGGACTTATTGAAGCGGCCATAGCCGGCAGTCAGATTGACGCGGCCCTGATGGAACATAGCCTGAGCTCCGTCATAGCCGTATGGGAAGCCGTAGAGCCAGCCGCTCTGGGCGCCGATGACAACCGGCTGACGGCCCAGTCTGACTGTGACAGCATCGCCGAAGTCATGATTGACGAAGAGCTGATCGAAAATGACATTCGTATCATCGCTCGTCTTGAAATTCATTTCTGCATCAAGGCGGCCCTGTACGTAGGTGGAATCATTGACCTGTCCTTTTACATTCAGGCGGATACGGCCGTCCCACTTATCAGCGGCGCCTGCGTCCTTGTTCTGGTAACGCATACGGCCATCGCCGGAGAAGGAAAGGTTTCCTACCTTCTTTTCAAGATTGGAAACACGGACACCCAGATTGGCGAGTTCGTCAGCATATTCGCCGGCCAGTTTGTCGAGAGTTGTGCGCTGCTCAGCATTCAGTTGATCTTCCTTAGCGAGCATGCGGGCAATGATCTGAGCCAGTTCGTAACGGGTGATGTTTCTTTCACCTTTGAAGGTGCCATCCGGATAGCCTTCAACGATGCCCTGTTCAGACAGGTCTGCGACTGCCTGGTAAGCCCAGTCATTCGGAGTTACATCAGAGAACGGGTTGGCAGCGTATGCAGATACGCCAGCGGTGAGTGCTGCCATGGCAGCGAGTGCGAGAATTTTTTTCATATTCCTGCTCCTTAAAAAATGAATGTTCTTGAAACGCAGTCATGAAGCAGGGGAATGGCCTCCGTATTCACCGCGCTTCGCTCTTCCATGCCATACGCAGGGCGTATGTTCTGCATTCAGAATACTATAAAATTTTTACATATGCAATCCTGTCCAATCTGTCATTTGAATACCTTCCCGAGATTTTCCTGTTCCCGGGAGGATACCATCTTCCAGGCCCATTTCTGCGCAGAACCCCCTTTTAAATGAAAATCCACTCTTCAAAAGGCTGTCTTAAAGCATCAATTTTAAGAAAAATAACGAGTTCAGACTTCCTCCATGAAGATGAATTTTCCTAAAATCACTTTAAAGGCCCTTTTTAGCCTTGATATGCCATTTGAGGCAAGTTACACCCCCTGTTTTTTGCCTAAAGGGAAAAATCAAGACAGAATTTGATGGATTTTACTCTGTTAAAAGAGTGAAATAATGATGAGTAAATCAGCATGCTTCCTGTATTTCTCATCGAATGAAATCATTGCTTTTCCTGCTTTTACGGCCGGAAGTGCTGGATTCGCTGCCAGGATCCATGGTCCGGTGTTTCCATGTCAGGAAATAAAAAAAGGAAACCTCGAAAGAGATTTCCTTTCTTTGATTCCAGTTTCTTCGATAAGAAATTAGAATTTGTAGTTGAGGGATACTGTCCAAGCATCCTGTGTCTTGTCGCTTAATGCACCTTCTGTATCAACGTCGAATGCGTATTCACCGTGCAGGTAAACGTTCTTCTGCAGGGTTACGTCAGCGATTGCATTCCAGAATGTAACCTTGTCAGCAGCATATTTAGCGCTGGTCAGGTAGGACAGAACGTTGGTCTGGAGGCCAGTGCCGCCGAAGTAAACAGCCTGTTCAACATTGTTGTAAGCTACATCGATAGCGAAGGAACCTGGTTTCTTCAGGTTCAGTTTGCCATAGCCGAGGCCAGCGTTCCAAGCGGTATCGTTGTCGTCAGCTGTGGTGTTCTTCCAGTATTCACCGAATACGCGGAAGTCGGAAACCGGAATGGTCAGGTTTGCACCCATCAGTTCATTGCCAGCAAAATCAGTTGTGTTCTTTTCGCCTACAGCTTTGATGTAGTCAACGCCGAGTTTGCCATCGCCGAGTTTAGCTGCGCCGCGTGCATAGAATGCGTCGTGGTCGGTAACTTTTGTCGTGTAGTCAGAGGTATTGAAACGGCCATAGCCAGCGGTTACGTCAACTTTTTCACCGAGGTGGAATGCTGCTTCAGCGCCATCTACGCCGTAGGAATCGCCATACAGCCAGCCGCCCTGGTCACCGAAAGCGACCGGAATACGGCCGAGGCGAGCGGTTGCAGCTTTGCCAAAGTCATGGTTTACGAACAGCTGATCAAATACAACGTCATTGTCTCCGTTAGTCTTGAAGTCCATGTTGGAGGTCAGACGGCCCTGAACGTAAGTGGAGTCATTGACCTGACCCTTTACGTTGATTCTCATACGGCCATCCCACTTATCAGCTGCATCAACAGCTTTGTCCTGATAACGCATACGAGCATCGCCGGACCAGTACAGGTTGCCAACTTTCTTTTCGAGGTTGGAAACACGAACGCCCAGGTTTGCGAGTTCGTCAGCGTATTCGCCAGCGAGTTTGTCCAGGGTTGCTCTCTGCTGCGCATTCAGCTGATCTTCTTTAGCGAGCATACGAGCGATGATCTGAGCCATTTCATAACGGGTGATGTTTCTTTCGCCTTTGAAGGTGCCATCCGGATAGCCTTCAACGACGCCCTGTTCGGACAGGTCTACTACTGCCTGGTAAGCCCAGTCGGATGGGGTTACATCAGAGAAAGGATTTGCAGCGTATGCGGATACGCCAGCGGTGAGTGCTGCTACAGCAGCGAGTGCGAGAATTTTTTTCATTTTCTTCGCTCCTTATAAAGAAAAATGTGGAATGTCTTCCTTTTTCCCTAAGAGCTTGGATAAAAAACGTGGCTCGAGTGACCGTGTTTCCTCTGCGTGTTTTTCTTCTTCGATCTTAAGTGACATGAATCGGAAGACTTGTTTCATGTCTAGGTTGAGAGTAACACATGAGAAAAGTTAAATCAAGTTTAAACAAATCCTCTCATTCCCTTAAAGCTTCCATTTTTGAGTGAAATCTCCTAATTTTAAATTATGCAAATGATTCGCGTTTACCGCCATATGACCGAAAGTCAGCAGATTTTCCATTCACATTTCGGCACATTTTGTCAGATTGTCCACCTATATTCTTCTTTTGCAACTTATAAAGAACTTCTATAAATACGATAATCTGTTTCTATACTTTCTGCAAACATTTCCCACTAAAAAGAGACCTCCCGAAGGAAGTCTCTTTTAATTTCACTGCTGCCAGGTTCTGTATTAGAACTTGTAGTTGAGGGATACGGTCCAAGCATCCTTATCATTCATATCAGCGTTATCAGCGCTAACGTCGAATGCATATTCACCATGGAGGAATACGTTCTTCTGGAGGGTTACATCAGCCATTGCATTCCAGAATGTTACGTTGGTTGCATCATGCTTTGTCAGATACTTCAGAGCATCAGTCTGGAGGCCTGTGCCGCCGAAGTATACGCCTTCGTCAACATCGTTGTAAGCTACATCGATAGCGAAGGAGCCCGGTTTCTTCAGGTTCAGTTTGCCATAGCCGATACCTGCGTTCCAAGCAGTATCATTGCCGTTTTCATAGGTGGTGTTCTTCCAGTATTCACCGAATACGCGGAAGTCCTGAACCGGAATGGTCAGGTTTGCGCCCATCAGTTCATAGCCGGCAGCTGTATCAGCTTCCTTGTCACCTGTGAACTTAATGTAGTCAACGCCGAGTTTAGCAACGTTCAGGTCAGCTGCGCCGCGTGCATAGAATGCATCCTGATCTTCAACGCCTTCATCATAGTCAGAGGTGTTGAAGCGGCCATAGCCAGCGGTTACGTCAACTTTTTCACCGAGGTGGAATGCTGCTTCAGCGCCGTCTACGCCGTAGGAATCGCCATACAGCCAGCCGCCCTGGTCACCGAAAGCGACCGGAATACGGCCGAGGCGAACGGTTGCAGCTTTGCCAAAGTCATGGTTTGCAAACAGCTGATCAAACTGTACATCAGAATCATCTTTACTTTCTTTGAAGTCCATGGTTGCGTTCAGGCGGCCCTGTACGTAAGTGGAGTCATTGACCTGACCCTTTACGTTGATTCTCATACGGCCGTTCCAGGAATCATCGTCAGTTGCTTTGTTCTGGTAACGCATACGAGCATCGCCGGACCAGTAAATGTTGCCGACCTTCTTTTCAAGGTTGGATACGCGAACGCCCAGGTTTGCGAGTTCGTCAGCATATTCGCCAGCGAGTTTGCCGAGGGTTGCTCTCTGTTCAGCGTTCAGCTGATCTTCTTTAGCGAGCATGCGGGCAATGATCTGAGCCATTTCATAACGGGTGATGTTTCTTTCGCCCTTGAAGGTGCCATCCGGATAACCTTCAACGACGCCCTGTTCGGACAGGTCTTCAACTGCCTGATAAGCCCAGTCGTTCGGGGTTACATCAGAGAATGGATTTGCAGCGTATGCGGATACGCCAGCTGTGAGTGCTGCTACTGCAGCAATTGCGAGAACCTTTTTCATGTTTCATCGCTCCTTTAATAGAAAATATAGAGAATTATGCGTGCCTCTATTTTTCCTCGGAGGAGCTCCGACTAGGACCTTGCGCGAGTGACCGTGTTTCCTCTGCTGTCTTTCATCTTTGCTTTTCCAAGGGACATGACCTTGAGGCTTCCTTCATGTCTGTGGTTAGCTTAACACGGACGCAAAGTTAAATCAAGTTTAAACTATTGATAAACCTTTATGATATGCATGAGACTTTTGGTTATTTGTAAAACATTCGGCAGAATCAGTTTTATACTGAGCTATCACAATCATTCCCATTAACTCCCGCATGACCGACTATAAGTCATTTCAGACATTTTTATATTTTTGACTATCAGTCATATATGAGCGGCGCGCCGGCCTTGAGAGAATATAGATAAGTTTTATGAACTCATGGGTGTCGATATCGAAATAAAAGAAGGACTGTCAAAATGTGCAGGCATTTCGACAGTCCTTAGTGAGAGTTATTTGATTGAGAGAATTAGAACCATACAACATCGCTGCGCTTGAAGGAAATGAACCTCCTCAGGCGACTCCGTCGCCAGCTCCCCCTACGGGGCGAGCTCTGACCCCCTTAAGCCGAACTTCGTTCGAGAAAAGGAAAAAGCAACATTTTAGCGGATTTCTACAGCTCCTTTTGCCTATATATTCCTTTATCCTTATTTCCTCAGTCGATGATCTCGAATTCTGCTTTGCTGCCTTTTTCGGCGGGTGTGACGCGCAGTCGTGCGTCTATGCGTTCTTCGAGTTCTGGGACGTGGGAGATGATGCCTACCATGCGGCCTGTGTTCTGGAGGTCGATGAGTGTATTCATGGCGCTGTTCAGGGAGTCGGGGTCGAGGGTGCCGAAGCCTTCGTCGATGAACATGGTATCAAGACGGACGCCGCCCTGTCTTGACTGGACGACGTCAGCAAGGCCAAGGGCCAGGGAGAGGGATGCCAGGAAGGTTTCGCCGCCGGAAAGTGTATTGGCCGGGCGGGAACTTCCTGTGAAGCTGTCGGAGACTTCAAGCGACAGTCCGCCCTTCCCCAGTCCGCTTTCGTCTGTCATGCGGTGGAGGGAGTATCTCCTCCTGCTCATGGAGAGAAGACGGAGGTTCGCAGCATTGGCTACGTCGTCAAGGAGTGTGCCAAGGACGTATCTTTCCAGGGTGATCCTTGTCTTCTTTCCGCTTGTGAGGTCATAAAGGCCTCTTATAAGGCCTTCCTCCTTGCGGAGGTCTTCCAGTTCCTTCTCGATGGCTCTGGCGTCTGAAACGGCCTTTTGGAGCGTTTCTGTGCGTTCCTTGAGAGCGGCTGCCCTTTCGGAGGCTTTTTTGAGCTGATCCTGCAGTGCTTTGGATTTTTCATTCAGCGCCAGCATGTCAGGACGCTCCTTCCCTGCAGTCTCCTGCTCTTCTGCTTTGATCCGTTCTTCTGTGCTCTTTCTGTCTGCGCGGTACTGTTCCAGTGTCTTACGGACGCTTTCTTCCGTGTCCTTCTTCTTGTACCATTCCTTGCATTCGTCGAGACTCTGGAAGCCGGCCTTATCGGAAGCTTCCTTCAGGACGGATTCTGTTTCCCTGTATTTCTTCACGAGCTCTTCTCTGCGCTCTTCGGCATTCCTGCATGCGGCCTGGCTGGCAGAGAGGTCGGCTCCTGCTTTCCTCAGCTGGGCGGCCGCCGTTTCCTTGTCCTGTTCCCACTTCCTGATATCCGTCAGAAGGCGCGTGCTTTCTGCTTCCAGATATTTGGGATCCCTGTATGCTGCAGGAATTTCCTCAAGCGTCTTCATCTGGGCATCGGCTTTCGCGTGATCGCTCACGGCTTTCGCATAGGCTCCTGTGCTGTGCTTTTCTTTGGCATCATTGGCTCTGTCATAAGCAGCTGATGCTCTTTCATATTCCTTCTGCGCACGTTCGACATCTTCTGCCTTTGCTACATGGTCTCCGCCGCGGGCCGGGGCCGGATGATGGATGGCACCGCAGACGGGGCATGGCACGCCGTCTTCCAGTCCTTCCGCCAGAAGGAATGCCTGTCCGTCGATATAGGATTTCCTGACAGCATCTGCCTTCTCCTTCTGCTCATCCCTTGCCTTTCTCGCCGCTTCGGCGGCAGCCTGGCGGCGCTTTGTTTCCTCTTCTGCTCTGGATAATGCGTTTTTCGCGTTTTTGAGTGCCTGGACGGCTGCCCCGTACAACTTTGCCTTGGGCACCAGGTCCTGCATTTTAAGGGCTGTTTTACGCTCTTCTTCGCGCTTTTCTTTCATGGCGTCCAGCTCCTGGATGCGTTTTTCAAGCGTTTCATTCAGCCTTGCATACGTTTCCATATCCGCTCTGGCTGTCTTGAGTTTCACTGCCTCCTGCTTTCCTTCCCGGGTGATGCCATCCAGCTGGACGAAGTAAGGCGCAAGCTCCCGGGCGCTCCGGATCAGGGAAAGGGACGCTTCCATTTCCTTCATGCGTCCTTCTTCATTCTTAAGGGCCGCATCCTGCTTCAATGCCTTTTCAAGCTCCGTGAAATGGCCCATCAGTGCGGTTTCCTTCTGGTAGACTTCACGGAATTCATTGCTTTCCTTTTCCCTGCTTTTGACGATGTCCTGTGCTTCCTTCAGTTCCTTTCCTGCTTCTTCCACCATTTGGGAAAGCTGTTTTTCGTCGGTGGCGCCGGATGAACTTAAGATCTGGTCTTCTCTTGTCTGCTTTTCCATTTTTTCGCGGACTTTCGCATCGAGCCTGTCCTTCAGCCTGTCCTTGAAATCAGAGAAACGCTGTGTCTTGAAGAGCTGCTTCAGGATGGCTTCTCTTTCATCGGCCTTTGCCACGAGGAGTTTTCTGAAATCGCCCTGCGGAAGGAGGATGACCTGGCAGAACTGGTCGGCATTGAGCCCGATGAGTTTCCCTGCGGCTTCTTCAATGCCTGTGCGCAGTGTATTGATTTCCTTGCCGTCTTCCAGTTCGGAAAGGGACGCCTGCATGGCAGCCAGTGTCTGTCCGCTGCCGCGTTTCTTATCAACCATCTGCGCCGGGCTTCTCGTTGCGCGGTATGTCTTATCCCCCAGCATGAAATCGAAAATGACTTCTGTCCTTTCCGAGGAGTCGGCATAGTCGCTTCTCATTTTCTCGCCTGTCCGGTCGCCGCTTGTCTTGCCGTAAAGGGCATAGCACATGGCATCCAGGATCGTCGTCTTCCCGGCTCCGGTCGGGCCGCAGATCAGGAAGAGATGGCGTCCCTGCAGTTTTTCGAAGTCGATGACGGTCTCGCCCGCATAGGGACCGAAGGCACGCATCGTCAGTTTCAAAGGTTTCATTTTGCGTTTTCCTTCCTGTATACCTCTTCCCAGACTTCCTGAGAAAGCTTTTCTTCTTCTTCTGTCAGTTCCTGCTCACGGAAATGGCTGACAAAGGCGCGGAAAATGTCTTCGTCACTCATGGATTCGAGGCGGATCCTTCTTTCGCCGTCATCGTCCTTGTATCCCATGTCCTGCTCGACGCCAAGGGCATTCGGGTACTTCTCGCGAAGCTTTGGCATGGCGTCGATGACAGGTTCGGAGTCGGTCAATACGATCTGCAGGTAGTCTTCCGAGCCTTCCTTAGCCATGATGTCTGCAAAAGAACCCTGGATTTCGCGTACCTGATGGAGGGGCAGCATTTCGCGGAACGTGGTGGAAACATTTCCTTCTCCGTCAATCGTCCCTACGATGATGCCCTTCTTCTGACGCACTTCGTCGAAGGAGTAGCGCATGAGGCTTCCGCTGTACTGGATCTTCTCGGAATCCCTCTTCGTCTTCTGCGGACGGTGGAGGTGGCCGAGTGCGGTGTAGTCGTAAGGCGCAAAGACTTCATCAGGAATCTGGTCGTAGCCGCCAATCGAGAGCGGTCTTTCCGATTCCGATGACATGCCGCCTGCTGCATAGACGTGGGCAAGGGCGATTTTCCTCATGCCTTCTCCTTCATCAGGAAGGAGGGAGAGCATGCGGGAGGAAAGAATTTTTTCTGCCTCTTCGTACGTCTTCACCTTTTCCGCCTCTTCCATGCCGAGCTTGTTCATCATGACGCGCACGCGGGCGGGTTCGGAATACGGCATCGGAAGGAATGCGACGGGACCCCATTCATCCTTTAGGATGACGGGAGAGAGCCTGTCGAGCGGCCCGAAGATGTAGAGCCCCTGCGAGCGGAGAAGACGGCTTGCCACGGCGAGGCGCTCGGCGCTGTCGTGATTCCCGCTGATGACGATGAAGGGAATCCCTCTCTTTCCGACGATTTCCTCGGTCATGCGGTCAAAGAGCTCGACAGCATCTTCCGGAGGAAATGAGCGGTCATAGACGTCCCCTGCCAGAAGGATCACGTCCGGCTTTTCCTCGTCGACAAGGGGCAGGAAACGGTTTTCCAGGAGCCATGCCTGATCTTCTGTCATGGAGTGTTCCTTCAGAAGCTTCCCCAGGTGCCAGTCGGCTGTGTGAATGAATTTCATGCGTCCTCCTTCCGAAGGCTTCTGAGGAGCGCGATTTCACGCTTGTAGCCTTCCAGGTCATTCGGTGTTTCAAGGTAGAAGGGAAGGTCTCGGAGAAGCGGATGGTTGATGATCCTTTCCATCCCTTCAAGGCCGATCGTCCCTTCTCCGATTTTTTCATGGCGGTCCTTGTGGCTTCCCATCGGATTCTTGTCGTCATTCAGGTGAATAGCCTTCAGGCGGGAAAGCCCGATGACTTCATCGAAATGGGCGAGAACGCCGTCGGTATCTCCTGCGATGTCGTAGCCGCCGTCATAGACGTGGCAGGTATCAAGGCACACGCCCATGCGGTCCTTGCGCTCAACCTTGTCGATAATCGCGGCCAGCTCCTCAAACGTGCGTCCGACTTCCGTCCCCTTCCCTGCCATCGTTTCAAGCAGGACAAATGGCGGCAGCTCTTCCTGATCCATGGCGTAATTCAGCATGTCTGCAATCATGGGAATCGCAACTTCTGCGCCCTGCTTCAGGTGGGAGCCCGGATGGAAATTGTAAAGGCAGTTCGGCAGGTGCGCCGCTTTGGCCAGGTCCTCACGAAGCGCCGTGCGGGCAAACTCACGCACCGACTCCTTCGTCGAGCAGCCGTTCATCGTGTAAGCCCCATGGCAGAGAATCGGCCCGAAATCATGCTCCTGCATCCACGCCTTCAAAGCCAGCGCATCCGCTTCCTTCACAGGAGCAGACTGGCTTCCGCGCGGGTTTCGCGGGAAGAACTGAAACGTATTTCCGCCGATCGAAGTGGCTGTCTTCCCCATGGAAAGATACCCGCCCGTGACGGATAAATGGCATCCAAGTATAAACATAAAGTCCTTCTTTCTATTTAAATCCATTCCAATACTCAATTCCCTTTCATTATAGCATGAGGAAATTTTTGGACGGAGGGAGGGGGAAGATGGAAAGCGTGAGAAAAGATGGGAAAACCGGACAACCAGCCTGCGGCTGAGAAAAGCATGATAAAACCATACAAGGAGGAAAAACCATACGACCTCGCGCTGCTCGATAGAAGACCGGACGACCTCGCTTCGCTCGTGGAGATGAACCTCCTCAGGCGCATGCGCGCCAGCTCCCCCTACGGGGCGAGCTCTGACACCCTTAAACCGAACTTCGTTCGATGAAAACCATACAACCTCGCTGCGCTCGGGAACTGCACTCCTTTCTGTCACTTCGTGAGCGTATGCGTCATCCTTGTTCCGAGGCAGGTTTTTTCGATTCTGATGAATATTATTGAACGAACACCTTACCGTTTTCATTTACGGTTCGTATTTAAATCACTACTGATAACATAGGTAAGCGCCGGTGCGGAAGGTTTTGACCTGCCCCAGCGGGGAAGGCGTCCAGCCAATCTTTTCATAAATTTAAGACAAATCAGATTTGGGGGTGCGGATATTTTTTTGGACCATTCTGGTAGTACT
>UMKW01000362.1_pt1 | contig 14823 bp, 14 predicted proteins | sample 1966391 | NCBI WGS metagenome assembly UMKW01 (sample SAMEA4836183, study PRJEB28245) | human gut metagenome | biome: gut microbiome; material: fecal sample | place: Denmark | collected 2008
CCTCGCCGTGGGCAGGACGGTGGACCTGAGGGTCACCGACACCACCGCGGAGGTCTTCCTCGCCGGCGAGCGGCTGGCGACGCACCCGCTCTTCCCGTCGTTCGCGAGGAACCGCTACTCGACTCATGCCGGCGACCTTCCCGAGGGGAGATCGTACTCCGACTGGGACGCGGGCCGCATCCGGCGCTGGGCCGACCGCGTCGGGCCGTCCTGCAGGGAGGTGGTGGACCGCATCTTCCAGCGCGTCGACTACGAGGAGCAGGGCTTCAACGCGGCCCTCGCCGTGCTCAGGCTCGAGCACCGCTACACGAGGTCGAGGCTGGAGAGGGCGTGCGCGATGGCGCTCGCGAGCGGCCTGCCCTCGCCCCGGTACAGGCACCTCAAGCCCATCCTCGAGACCAACCAGGACCTGGTCCCCGGAGCGCCCGCGGACGACGGCGGGCCCGGCGAGGACGAGGCCGGCTACGTGCGCGGCGCCGACTTCTACGGGGAGGCGTAGCGCGATGGACCTCTCAGTGGAGACGAAGCGCAAGCTGCGCGACATGGGCGCCGCCGACCTGCTGGACGCCCTCGAGGCCCAGGACGAGGGCATGTGCATGGGCATGACCTGCGCCGAGCGGGTGCAGATGGCCGTCGACGAGGCCCACTCGGCCTTCGTCACGTCCAAGGTCCGAAACCTCACCAAGCGCGCCAACCTGAGGTACCCGGAGGCCGACGTCCGCTCCATAGACTTCTCGGAGGAGCGCGGCCTGGACCGGCTGCTGATCACCGAGCTTGCCGCCTGCGGCTTCGCCGAGCGCGGCCAGAGCGTGGTGCTGCAGGGGCCCACCGGCACGGGCAAGACCTACCTGGCCTGCGCGATCGCCAAGGCCGCCTGCCAGCTGAGGATGCGGGCCTGCTACATCAGGTGCCCCGACCTGGAGGAGCACTGGCGCGAGGCGCGCGAGCGCCCCGGCGGCGAGCGCAAGATCACGAGGAAGTACGCGGCCTTCCAGGTCCTCGTGCTCGACGAGTGGCTGCTCGACCGCCCCGACGAGCTCTTCCGGGGCCTCCTGCTCGAGCTCATGGAGGCGCGCTACGGCTCGTGCTCCACGGTTCTCTGCACCCAGTTCAGGCAGAAGGACTGGCACGCGCGGCTCGGGGGCGGCGTGCACGCCGACGCGATCATGGACCGCATCGTGCACGGCACCGCGTGGGTCGAGATGGGCGAGCTCAACATGAGGAGGAAGCTGGGCGGAGACTCGGGCTAGAGCTCTTGTGCGGGCGCCGGTCGCGGTGCCGACCCATGCCGCGGCCGGTGCCGATTCGCAATGCTGCCGGTGCTGAATCGCGATAATCTGTGGTGCTCAGCGGGGCAAATACTCAGCCTCGGCGTCGGCGAAGTCCTCCGTCTCGGGCGTCACGCCCGCGTGCCCCGCGATCTCGGAGAAGGTGAAGGCGTCCGCCTCCGGCGCCACCTGCGTGCGCTGCAGCTCGGAGCCGGCGGCCACGAAGCAGTCGAGGACGCCCGCCTCCTCCACGTCCATGACGTCCGCGAGCAGCTTGATGCCGCGGTCGTAGTTGAACGTCTTGGTCTCGAACTCGTAGGTGATCGACCCGGTCTTGTAGCCCACGTTGCGCGTGTAGTCGCCGAGGCCCGCCACCTCGATCTTCGGGACCATGATCTCCTTGGCGTTGCGCCCCGCGCGCGCCATGCGGCGCGGCGAGTTCAGGCACGTCGAGCACGCCGCGCGCTTGTAGACCTCGTCGAGAAGCGCAGTGTAGTTCTTGGTGTAGGCAATCGAATTGGCCATCGGTTACTCCTCGTCTCCCTCGATGCCGGCGATCCTGCGCCAGCGCTTCATCTGCGCGCCCTCGTCGGTAGCCGCTCCCGCGTTGGGCAGCCCCGTCGCGCCAGCCTGCGCGGGCGTAGACACACCCGTGCCGAACAGCCAAGGCTCGGCGGCCTTGAGCTTCCTGATGTCGTTGTCGTAATCGGGTAAAAGCGCCGTCGCGGCCTTGACGTTGCGCGCCCCGGCAATCGTGAGCTCGAAGGCCGCTTTCTGCTCCTCGCCCTGACGACGTAGCTCGTCCATCTCTGCCCTCAGCTTCTCTGTGCTCTCAGCGGTCTTGGAAGCCTCGGCGATCTCGCCCTCCAGCTCCGCGATCCGCGCGTCGCGCTCAGCGAGTGCGGCCTCGTAGTCAGCTTGCGCGCTTGCAGCGGCAACGCCGTCGTCGGAGGCGCCCGTGCTGCCATCTCCGCCGGAATCGCCGACCGCTAGCTGCTGCGCCTGCTGCTGCGGCCCGCCCTGCGCCGCGCCCTTCTCACCGAACCCCGCACCTTCCTGCAAGCCATCCATCTGCCCGTCCTTCCGTTCAGGCGGGCAAAGAAAAAGCCCGCACCCATCAGATGGGTACAGGCTATGAGTGCGTCACAAGAATGACTCTAAACACTTACCCTATCGCTATGGCAAGAGGATGGGTTCTTACGCCCGTCTCAAAAAAGTGACGAATTACTATCAGCCCTTCATTGAATAGCCCATATCGTCGAAAGTGAGGTTGCCGCATCCCCCCGTGATGTACACGATATCCCCGACGACCATCCGGGAGATATCGCTTACGAGGACAGTCGCCATGTTGGCGACCTCCTCCGCCGTGACGTACCTCCCGGCAGGGACTCCGGAGTTGGCGAGGTTCTCGTCGCCGTCCTTCACGAGCATCCGGGTAAGGGTCGGACCGGGGGCAATGCCGTTCACGACGATCCCATGAGGCACGAGCTCCTTCGCGAGCCCCGCCGTCAGTCCACGCATGCCCCACTTCGAGAGAGCGTAGGGCGATATCGCCGGCCTCAGGCTCGAAGAGGAGCAGACGTTGAGAACGTTCCCCGTTCGCCCCCCCATGACCAGCTTTTTCGCGAACTCCTGCGACAGGAAGTACGGCCCGCGCAGGTTCGTCTGCAACGTCCGGTAGAATTCCGCCATTGAAGTGCGAGGGATGCTGTCGCCCTCCATGATGCCCGCGTTGTTGACGAGGATGTCGACCGGCATCCCGAGACACTTTTCGGCTTCGTCGATTGCGTGCTCGAAGCCAGAGGCGTCGCTAGTGGCATTGTCGAGCACGATCCCCGCCGCCTTCGCACCGTCAACCTCGGAGGCAATCGAATCGAGCGCTGCATTGAGCCGATCATGAGACCTCCCCGTGATCGCCACGGCCGCACCGTTGCGGACGAACGATTCCGCGATGGCGAGGCCTATGCCGGACGTGCCGCCCGTGACGAGGGCCGCCCTCCCTTCAAGGAGGCGGCCATACAGGATGGGAACGGCCACCTTCTCCTTCCTTAGAGAGATCCGCTTAAGATAACACTTTACCTTGCCCGTAATACCCATCGGCTATCTCCCCAAGATCTTTTTAGCGGCCTTGACGCCCTTTTCCCCGAGGACGCCCATCGCCCTTTTCTTCAGATCCGCCTTGAGCGTCTTCCTTCCGTCGATGGACATCACGGCATCGCGGGCCTCGCGCTCATCCTCCTCCGAAGTGAAGCACTCAAGAAGGATAGGCGACGGGCAGTCCGACGAAACGAACTCGCGGGAGACTTCGCCGAACTCCTCCTTGGACCGGGCGGACAGGTAACGAAACCCGAGAGAGAGCGCCCAGGCCCCTGCAGGCGAAACGCCTTTTCTCGGCTCCTCGAAACGGTTAATGAAATGCCCGCCGCCGGCGATGAACTCGTCCGCCTCACCGCCGAAGCGGTGCGCATAGTGGTTGGAGTGCTTGAAAGTCATTCCCTTATTGTTGTTGACGAGCAGGATTCGGAGGTTTGGCCCGACGTGGCGGTTCCCGAGAGCGTTCATGTCGTAGAAGAAGGCGAGATCGCCCGTCACGATGAAGCAGGGCTCGTCAGGGTGCGCCAGGCTCGCGCCGAGAAGGGTGGAGGTGCAGCCGTCGATCCCGAAGCCCCCGACGTTCGCCGACGTCTCTACCCCCTCGGGAGCCGGGAAGAAGTCCCATGCCTGCATGGAGCTCAGGATCGCCGCATGGAGCAGGCTCGGCGTCGGCAGCAGAGGGGAAAGCTCTTTCGCGATCCACGCGTTCGAGAATGGGAGCTCGGGGCATTCCGTCCGCAATTGGGAGTCATATGCCATCCAGCGCTCCCGGTAGCCCGACTCCTTGGCGGCTATGCCGTCAGAGTAGATACTGAAGAATCGGGAGGGCTCCATGGCGAACACCTCGTCGAGACGGGAGAACGTCTTCCGGAGCGCTCCGTCCGGCGAGACGCGCCAGACCGGGCAGTCAAGTCTGTTGATGAAAAGGTTGGCATCGTAGTCGCCGGTCATCTCGCCGACGTGGATAAGTAGATCGGGGGCGAACCCCACCTCCTCCGGATTGCCTGGAAGCTGGGAGCATGAGAGCGCTCCCGCGAGGGAGAGCTCGCCGTGATACCCGCTCGCAGCACACGAGAGGGCTATTGCGTCGTGCGTCAAGAGGAATCGCTCGAGCGCCAGCGTCTCGTCTGCCGTGTATGGGTCCTGCGCCCCGAGGATGACGAGCACTTTCGAATCCTCGGAAATCGCGGGCATGTCGGCATCGCCGACCTCATGGACCGAAACGTAGGGGACGTCGGGAAGCCTCTCCGTCCCGAACGTCTGACGGCCCCTTTGCGTGATCTCGATGCCGACCGGCCCGCCTCCGTCCCGGCTTGTCGCGGCGAGCACCCTGTTGACCTCGAGGCAGGCCGTCGCCCACTCCTTTCCGCATCCATCGAAATGGTCGATCCTCACGTGCGACTTGAACACATCGTTGGGAGCCACGGAACGATCGATGACCTGGGTAGTCAGGTTGCCGATATCTGACGCGTCGTTCATCGACATCACGGCGACCAGGGGCAGCTTCCTGTAATACGCCTCCGTGAGCGCCGGTGCGTAGTTCCTGGATGCGGTAGCGCCCGTGCAGGAGATGACGACGGGCTCCCGCGTCGTCGAGGAGAGCCCGCACGCCATATAGGCGGCGGAGCGCTCATCCACGGCTGAGTAAGCCTCGAAGAACCCGTCCGCCTGCACGCTTCGCGAGAACGGTGCGTTCGCGCTCCCCGGTGAGATGACGACCTTGCTGATGCCCGCCTTCTTGAGCAGGGCGAGGACGACCTGGACATTCTTCTCATCAGAATACATTCGTGCTCCTAACCGATTGTCTATCTTCTCTGTTTGCTCGCGCGCCTGAGCCGCATGCCGCTTATCACCCGTAGAAATATGGGATAGTTTGCGGCGACCGAGTAGAGGACGGCGACGACGAGGCAGAACGCGATGGCGAGAGGTTCCTTTGAAAACATGTATGCGTAGTACGACGAGAAGACCGCGGTAAGCGCCAAGACCGCCAGCGCCCTACCGCGCCAGTCGCGGTCGAGATCCGCATGTCTGCGAACCTTCGCGAGCCGGTACTCGTTCACGGTAAACGTCGCCACGAGCGTGGCGACCGAAGCGCCCCACAGACCTATCGTCGGGATAAGGAGGAAGCAGAGCGCGAAGCACAGCAGCGCGGACACCGCAGTCGTCGTTCCCATGATCCCGGTATCCCTGTGCGCGGTAAAGATGCCCCCATAGAATCCCGATATGTTGCTGTAGTACGTCGCGAGCAGGAGGATCGGGACGTAGAGCATGCCCTCTCCGTAGTCACCCTCGACGAGCAGCCCGTAGGCCAGGGGCATGAGCGCCGTCATGACGAGGACAACCGACGCCATGAATCGCCTGAGCATCCGGTAGACAGCGTTATAGAAGGCAACCTCGTCGCCCTCGCCACCAAGGGCACGCGCGGAGCTCTCCTTCCACGACTGATAGAAGAAACCGTAGAGCTGGTCCATGACGTTCGGGAACTTGTAGGCCACGGCGTACACACCGGCGGCGCTCGCCCCCAAGACGTTCATGATGATGAGCCGGTCGACCATGTTCATGATGGTCCAGGAGACCTTGTTCGGAATGAGCGGGACGGCGTAGCGGACCATGGACGCCGCATAAGCAGCGTCGAACGAGGATAGGTCCAGGTATCTCCATGCCCTCTCCCACACGAGGGATGCGAGCGCCACTCCGCCCTGCGCCAAGACCGTCGCGGAGAGCATGCCCGTCACGCCCCAGCGGAAGACCGCGATGAAGACGACGTTGAGCACGATGGTCGCCGCCGACGCGATGAAGCTCATGAGCGCGTAGGCGGGAGTCTTCCCGAAGCCCCTGAGCACCGCCGATGCCATCTGGAGGAGTGCCTGGGCCACAACGAGCGCGACCACCCATACGAGATTCCCGGGGCGCAGCAGGATCCACGCGACAACCGCACCTGCCGCGAAGACTGCGCAGCCCGCCGACATCGCGGCGCAGGCGCAGGTGACGGCGCGCCTCCTCTCGGAATCGTTCCGGCAGTCTATAAGATAGCGGAAAAGAGCCTCGTCCATTAGCAGTGACACGAGCGGCACGAGGAAAAGAGCGATGGTGTTGATGTAGTCGACAGTCCCGTACTCGGAAGTCGACAGCACAGAGGTGTAGAGGGGCAGCAGGAAGAACTGCACGAGCTTGGTCGCCATGCCGCCGACGGCGATGATGCCGGTGTTCCGCAGGAGTCGTCTGGCTTCGCTCATGCTAGGCAAGCGCCTCCCTGAGGTACGCCCAGGAGCCGGCGCGCAGGCGGTCGAGCCTCAACTCCACGTCGCCCCAGTCCACTGACGCAATCGGCCCGGCGTCCGCCTCGTCCACGCAGCGTTCCAGAATATCGAGACTCGCGAGCAGGCCCCTCATTCTGGAAGCGCTGAGGTCGGTCGCGTATACGCGGAAGGGCTTGCGGAAGAGTATGGAGAAGACCGTGGCGTGGAACGAGTTGGTGAGGACCGCCCCCGCATGCGCGATTAGAGAAACGAACTCCTCCGGCCCCGCGCCGAACAGGTTCACCGCCCCGGGGATGGGGAGGTCGCGTTCGGAGATGTAATAGACCTTCATCTTAGAGGCTTCTGACATCTCCGCAGCGCTCTTGACGAGCTCCGGGCACTCGCGAAGCAGATAAATGAAGATGTAGGGAGCATCCTGAACACGCTCGCCGACCATGTCGCGATACGCTTCCGCGCCGAGCAGGAGCGTCGGATCGAGCGCCACCTCGATCTTCTTGTCCACAAGCGGCTGGAATAGGGGAAGCGTCTCCTCCTCGCGCACCGAGAGGAAATCGAACCTGCTCAATAGGCTCGCGACCTTGCCTTTGTCGAAATAATCCGGTCTGAAAGACGTGTGCGCCAAGCTCGGGGCATAGGCTATTCTCCGTTTGTCACCGGCGAACGAGAGGAAGAACGGCTCGATGGCGCCCCCTGTGCAATCCAGGTTCCAGATCTGGTCGCTTCCGCAGATGAATGCGTCGAAACGGCCCTGAAGGCCTAGCAGCTTCCTTTCGTTGAGGTACGAGTACCTATTCTCGGTTAACTGGAAGAACCGTTCAAAGAATACGTTGAACGCATGCTTCCTTCTAGTGAGTCCGTCCAGATTAAGAAGCGACCTCGGAATCTTCCATGGACGAAGCGGGCGGATGATATGGTATTGATTGAAGTCCCTGCTTCGATAGTCGATGATTGCCACCTCATCGACCAAGTTGCGGACGGCTTCCTGCAGGGCATACGCCTGCAGAACGGACCCGTAGTTATAGGAACAGTGAAAGGTAATGATACTTACGCGCAAAACAGAATCTCCTTTTGCCTGGTATTACTTATAATTTAATAGCCTTATAAAATCGTCTAAACAGCCGATATAGATGGAGGCGGAATAGGACGTACTTAACCGCTTTCGCGCGTGATGGAAATTTCATAGCGCCGGATGAGGCCATCCTTTTTACCGCGTGCTCGATTTCATGATGAAGATCAGCCTGACCGTCCCCAATCCCTGGACCTGCAACTCGGTCAGCTGCCTCTATCGCCATCATCACCAGCTTTGCGCGCCATTCCGCCTCGCATCCAGCGGGAGCACCCATGGCGCTCAGCAGTGATATCGCCCTTAATCCGGAACGAGCAACACCCGGGTTGCACCTATGGGATGCCGAAGATTCCGCCTGACGATACCGATAGAGGGCTTCCCTCAGGCATGCAACCAAAGGGTCGCTGGCCCTCAGCACCCTATGCACAACAAGCGCATCCTCGAAGAGAGAAATGCCTGACTCGTAGGGACCGTCGTCGCCAACCAGTGCGCTAAACAGAGAGCGTCTGAATAGATAGCAGAAGGGGAATTCTTGGAAGCTGCCCTTCGCTATCTCCTGTGACAGCGCGAGCGCGCTCATGAATTTACAATTCGGAGGAAGCAACTCCCCCAAAATCGCGCCCCCCTCATCAACAATTGTCATACCGTAGATGATTACGTCCGCATCCTTCGACACCGCTATGGCTTTTTCAATCGCTTCAGGGTCTAGCTGGTCGTCGGCATCGACAAACAACACCCATTCCCCTGACGACTCCCTTAGTCCTTTGTTTCTTGCCACCGAGACGCCTTGATTTGTCTGGCGAAATACGTTGAAACGAGAGTCGCGCTTTCTCCACAGCATGCATTGATCGGCTGTTCTGTCCTTGGAGCCGTCGTCCACAATGATGATTTCTATTTTCTCGTATGTCTGGTCGGCAAGGCTTTGCAGGCACTCGTCGATGTGCTGTTCTGCGTTGTAGGCGGGGATAACGATAGAGACAAGGGGGTCATTCTCGCAGTCCGGATTGATCTTGCTCCTATGCACGAGCCGCCTCCAATTCTGAACACGACGACGGGACTTGCCGAGATGCAACGACAGCGCAAATGGCAAGGTATATCGAGGAGGGATTGAAGCACGCCGATTCCGATGTGCTCATGATTAGCAGGTACGCCACAAGGAGTAAGACAGGTAGTTTCACTCCGGCATTCGACATCATTGATCGAACGAGCATTGCAAATGCGCAGCAGTATGCGATCAGCCCAATCCATCCCGACTGACCGAGCACGGTTGGCCAGAATGAGTCCGATATGTAAGCCGAGTATTCTTGGGATAGACCCCAGACTGAGGCAATTCCGTATTGGAAATAAAGAGGTGAATACCATTCTAAATCAGCCGTGACAGCAGATCCGAAGGAAGCGAAACCCGTGCCTATCGGATTGTTATCTAGCGCTATCTGTATACCAGCTCGCAGAAGCTCGAATCTCGCCTGTCCTTCCGATCCGAAGTAAGTCTCGATTTGGCCCCATCCAATAGCCAGTGCAACAAAGCCGAGAAAGGCGATCTGCGGGGCGCCCACACTCTTTTTGCCGCTTTCCGTTAAGAAAATGATGAGAAGTGCAAGAGCGGCAAAACCTATCGCCTTTCCTCGTAGGGTGAGGACCATCAAGACCGATGCGAGCGCTATCCAGCATACGTTTCTCTTCGAATCTGAGCTCAACAGGATTATCAAGCCAGCAAGTGCAACTGCAAGGTATGTTGGATGCGGGAAGACGAACTCATATGGATGGAATCCGTAGCGAGTCTCCCCATACAGCATTCCGGTGTTAAGCGCGAGAGAGAGAACGGCGCACAGCCCAATGACGGTTAGCATTGCTTTTGCAAAAGCAATGAGCATGTTGCCCAAGTTGTCTGACTTGGAAAAGACCAAGGTTCCCGAGACAGCGGCGACGAAGAACTTGACGCATGTGAAAGCGTCTATAGCAATAGGGGTAGGGCTTCCGGGCACGCCGGAGAAAGCGTTGCCAATTATGCAAAGCAAGACGAAGAGCAGCAAACAGGCAATCGAGCCCTTGGCATATCTCGGCAGCCTCTGCTTGCCCGAGCCCGAGCTGAAAAAGGCGCATATCATCAAAAATAGAGTTATCACCTCGTCAAGCCAGCTTACGGCGGGAATCAGCCGTTGAAGCTCCGGCTGGAGCAGCAGGAGCAATACCGCGAGGGTCCAAAATAGCTCGGAGAGTTTAATCCGGAGAATACCGCCCGAGCTGAGGTGAGGCGGTCTACCTTGCATCCTGAGACCTCCAGCGCATAGCGTTTCGATAGACCTCGTGTAAATTGCGGAAATAGAGGTCTCGGGAGCACTCTCTCACCACGTAACGGCGACAGTTGTCCTGCATCGCCCTGTATTCTCCCGCCGATATGGACGAGGCCCTCAGCATCGCCCCGGCGAGGCTGTCAGGATCCCCGCACTCGCACAGGAAGCCCGTCTCGCCATCCGAGACGAGCTCGGGGATGCCGCCCATGCGCGTGCCGATTACGGGCGTGCCGTAAGCAAACGCCTCCATGATGGAGTAGGGGTAGTTCTCTCGACATCGTGAGCTCACGATGACGAGAGAAGCCCTCTCGACATAATCATTTAAGGCCCTGCCGGTTTGGAACCCGGCGAACCGGACGCGTTCCGAGATGCCCTTCTCACGAGCCAGGGCCTCCAGAGCATCCCGCTCCGGCCCGTCACCGACAACGACGAGAGGCATGTCGTGCGGCAGGCGCTCCCAAACCGAGGCGTACGCCTCGAGCAGGACATCGACGCCCTTTTCGCGCGACAGCCTGCCGAAGAAGAGGAGGTACGGTTCCCGTGCGGTATCGCCGGCGGGCTGCAGCGCGACTCGCATTAGCTGAGGGTTCGCGTAGTTGTGCATGACGGTTATCTTGCCGGAGGGCACGCCGCCCGCCGCGAGCGTCTCCGCCATGAACCGGGACGGCGCGATGACGGCATCGATCCTGTCGTGGCAGCCGCGCGCCCTGGCGACCGCCGATTCCATGGCGACGAGCGCGCTTTTCGCGTAAGAGCCCCTGATGCAGCGCCTCCTTACGCAGTTGGAGAACCCGCCGCCGGCGCAGGCGTCGCAGACCTCCCCGGAGCCGTCGAGCATCAGATAGTTCGGGCACACGAGGCCGTAGTCGTGGGCGGTGTAGACCACCGGGACGTCCTTGAGCGCGGGAGCGTCCATGATGGAGAAGGTCAGCTGCCTCTGGACGAGATTCAGGTGCACGATGTCGGGCCTCTCGTCCTCGAGCAGCCGGTCGAATCGACTCCTCGCGTCAAGAGAGTAGACCGCGGCCAGGCCGTCGCGGACCTTCGCAAGAGGAGAGCCGCCCCCGTCGTAGTTTCTCTCGCGCGTGAAGTAGCGCTCCTGAGCACACGGCTCGTTGCGCTCGCTTTGCGAGGAGAAGAATATGACCTCGTGCCCGAGGGAGCGCAGCCCCTCGGCAAGGTCGAAGTAGTACGTCTCGCCACCGCCTTTGCGGTAGTGGAACTTGTTCACCAGAAGAACCTTCATCTGAGCGCGGACCCTCCGTCCGTGTATGCGAATGGCTCGAAACCCCAGCCAGCGGCGAGCCTGGACAGCTCGTCCTCGATGGTGCAGGGTTCGGGTTCGAAGCGGGCGAAAACGCGCCGCTGCGCCTCATCGATCGCCTCCACGAGCCGACCCATGTCGTAGCAGGGCACGATGTAGCCGCCCTCGGCGAACGCGGAGACGATCTCGAGCTGGTGGTCGTCCACGTGCTCGCCGTGAGACGCCCTCCGGGGAACAGCAACGACCTTCGCGCCCAGGGAGAGAGCCGAGCGCATGGTTCCGACGCCGCCGTGGACGACCGCGACGTCGGACGCAGCGAGCATCTCGCGGTACCTGCTCGAGTCGAGGAAGGCGGAGCCGTCGCAATACGCGGGGGCCTTCGAGTTCCCGTATTGGACGAACGCCCGGAAGCCCGCTTGTCTCGAAGCCTCGTCGAGAGCGTCTATCAACCTGTCGAAGGGGAACTTCTGTGTCCCCACCGCCGCAAATACCCTCACGACAGCATCCCCCTGTAAATCGTGCCGGGGACGGCATCGGCGAGCGATTCCCATTGCACGAAGAATGCGTCGGCAAACCTTTTAGCAACCTTGCCCGTCATGGACAGGGACGACGTCCTCGCCTGGCTCTCGATGTAGACGACCTTAGAACCGAACAGGCCTCCGAGGACGACTGCAGGGACGGTCGCCAGGGCGCCCGTGGAAACAACGATGTCGGGGCGCTCCGCCCGGAGGCACCACGCCGTGCGCGCGAAGGCCCTCGCCATGAGGAGGGGGATGGCGGGGTCGGACCTCTTCATCTGGGGAAGCGCGTAGACCTTCTCTCCCGCCAGAGACTCCATGCCGGCGGCCTTCTCGGTTATGAAGAAATGCGGGTATGCCTCGCGCATGCGGCGGAGTCGGAGGACCTCTTCGAGATGACCGCCCGAGGAGGCGGCGAAGCACACTTTCGGAACCCTTTTGCCGCAGCCGGTTCGGGGCATTTCGACATGAGCGCTTCTCGTTTTCAAGGCTCCCATCAGTACGCCCCCTTCCCGTCGAGCATGGAGCGAAGCGTCCCGAAGATGAGCCTAAGGTCGTGCCTGAACGAACTGGCCTCGATATAGTCGAGATCGGCATCCACCATCCCCTCGAACGTAGAGTCCGAGCGCTCGCCGGCCTGCCAAGCCCCTCCGCAGCCCGGCTTGACCGTGAGCCGGCGCATGGCGCGCCCGTCGTACTGCATGACCTCGCTGGGCAGCGCGGGGCGCGGCCCGATGAGCGTCATCTGCCCGACGAAAACGTTCAGGAGCTGCGGAAGCTCGTCCATCGAATGCTTTCGGATAAAGTGTCCGACGCCGGGGATGATCCTCGGGTCGTCCTTGATCTTGAAGAGGGGGCCGTCAGCCTCGTTGCGCTCCTTCAGCTCGTCGAGCATCTCGTCGGCATGCGGCACCATGGAGCGGAACTTCCACATGCGGAACAAGCGGAAGGTACCGTCCCGGCGCACGCGACCCACGCGCAGCTGGCTGTAGAACGGACCCGCGCCCGGGGATTTGATGCAGATCGCAGCCGAAAGCGTGAGCCCGGGCACCAGCAACACGGCAATGGCAAGACCCGAAGCAACGATGTCGAAGGCCCGCTTGGCGGTACGGTAAGCATGACGATCCAGCAGCGGCTTCACCCCCGAATCCTTACCACGCAGCATGCGCACCGCAACGGCATCGGTAACGTTGGACTCCAGCCAACCGCTATCAGTCTTTTCGCTTGTCTTTGATGTAGGCGAGACGTACAGCGCCGCCTCCTCACGCGGCGTCAAGCGAGCCTCCATGAAAGCATCTCGGCGCAACGAACGCCCCCCCCCCGCGAGGTTTTCGATGGCGCCTGCATACCAGCAGCCATCTCGATTAACTCCCGACCCCGTGATTCCATTGGTTTCCCCTTGCCGCCCCTAGCTCTTGGACGGCACGTCGAGCGGCATCGTCTCCGCGAAGCCCGCTCCCCCGTCGCACACGCGCACGAAGCAGCGCCGCTTATGACGGTCGACCTTGCTCACGCGCGCCTCCTGGCCGACGAGCGGACCCATCTGCACGTGCAGGACGCCGTCTTGGATCACGCCGACGCTGTTCCTGATCACGTGCTCGCCGTCCATCGCGGCCTCGAGCCAACCCTGCGCCTCCGGCGCGAGCGGCATCCACGACCGCCCGAACTCCCCAACGAGTTCGGCGGCCGTCGTCGTCCGCGCCAGCGCTTTGGCCAGCCCGGAGACATCGCGCGTCGCGGCGAACGCGTAGCCCCGGTACATGCGCACCGTCTCGAGCCCCCACGCGCCCCCGCGCTTGGCCCAGCGCTCCTTCCGGGGCGCGAACGCGTCCTCCAGAAGCTCGCCGGGGATGATCCGTTTGAGCAGGTCGCATACGGACTGCTCGCGCCCCTCCGGAACGCGCAGCAGATACCAGCGCAGGTTCCCCTTGGGAACCCTGCGCCCGCACGGAAGGCCCATCGGCATGACGACATCAGCCATCGTGGCAGCGCTCATGAGCCTCCCTTCCCCGCACCTCATCGCGCCTCAGGGAAGGCCCTCGACCAAAAACCCAACCACTGGCCGAACACCTTGCAGCGCGAAAAGGTACACCTTTTCAAACCCTATATCGACCCACCATTATACACACCCCCCTTGCGCGGAACGCGCTGTATATCAACCCTCCATAGCACCTGTCCAAATGTCTACGCAGGTAATAAACGCCCTGTTGAAAAGGTGTACTTTTTTCGGCAAAGCGAAGGGTCGTCGCGATTTTCACGAACACCCTGAGTCCTCTGCCGGAGCTACCTTGATGCTTCTATAGCGGTGCACGCGCCACGCGAACCCACGGACTGCCCTATAAGATTCCGAATCAAGAACATGCGTCGCATATACGACCTGCCCATGCGCACCATGGACGATTGCGTCGCGAATTGACCTGCGAACAGTCGCCCTATGCCATCGACCAGCCGCACGCAGCGGTCCTTCGCCATCGATCGGGCATGCTGAAAAACGCGGAGTTCGATATTGTGTGCATCTTTTCCGACCCGGCGAGTAGACCGCCCGATTCGGTCTTAATCCCGCATCATTCTCCCAGTTGAGCGCTTTATCTTACTGGAGTGCTTGTCGAGAATCCGGAAAGATGCACACAATATCGAACTCCGCTGATTTGGCGCACCGCAAGGCGGACATCCGCCGCCGATCCGAGGGCCCGGAAGAGGGGCATTGCTACCGGTTCTCGATGCTCCCGATGTTCTTGAGCTCGATGGAGATCAGCCCGTTCGGCTCGTTCACGAACTGCACGTACTCGGTGTTGCGCAGCATCTCCGCGGGGAAGGTGATCTCGATCCCCGTGTCCGTGCGGATCTTGTGGTTGCGCACCGCCGCGCGCTCCACCTGCGCGCGCTCCACCGGCACGTGCTCGGGCACGCGCTCCTCGCGGGCGCGTGCCTCGTAGCGCTCGCGCATGGCCGGCTCGTCCTCGAAGATCTCCTCGGCCAGGTCCCAAGGCGCGAGCTCCTCGTCCTCCTCGACGCGCTCCGCCACGACCTCCTTGGCGCGCGCCAGGGCGACCGCCGTG
>UMKW01014081.1_pt1 | contig 14710 bp, 13 predicted proteins | sample 1966391 | NCBI WGS metagenome assembly UMKW01 (sample SAMEA4836183, study PRJEB28245) | human gut metagenome | biome: gut microbiome; material: fecal sample | place: Denmark | collected 2008
ACATCAGCAACGACGCGAAGGTACTCTATGCGCTGCTGCTGGACAGAGCCAGCATCTCCCGGCAGAACGGCTACGTCGAGCCGGACGGCACAATTCGGCTGTACTTCACCTTGGAACAGGCGCAAACCAAACTCCACCGCAGCCGTCAGAGCGCCACGCGGATCTTCCGGGAGTTGGAGTACAGCGGCTTGATTATCCGAAAAAAGCAGGGCTTGGGCAAGCCCGCCCTCATCACGCTGAACTATCCGTCAGATGCAAAGCTCATCGCAAAGGAGGGTGAAGATGTACAAGCTTGACCCCATCGAGCGGCTGCCGGACGACTCGCTCTTTCGCCTGACGCCGGGGCAGCTCCGCAGCGTGCGCGGCCTTACAAAACGCTGCTGCAACTTCTTGGATGGCGACTGCCTGCTGTTGGACGGCGTCTGTCCGCAACACATCTCTCGAAGCCTACTTTGCCGGTGGTTTCGCCGCGCCGTGCTGCCCCAGCAGCCAAAGCTGGAACAGGTCATTCTCAGCCCGAAAAAACTCCGCCGCTGCGAAGTCTGCGGCACGGGTATTCTCGCCCGCTCCGGCAGGACAAAATACTGCCCCGCCTGCGCCAAGGGCATCCACCGTCAGCAGAAAGCAAAGTCCGCCCGCAAACGGCGGTCGGGCGTAGACGATTTGGGGGCGAAAAGCCCTTGAATTGCAAGCATTCCCGCACCGCAGAAGGCACATAACAATACGATTTCCCTCGCAGCCGCGAAATCGAGTTCTATTTGTCTACATAGCAGCCGGAACACACGCATAGATTGAAGCAGAAAACGCTCTGGAAAGGAGGGCAGCCATGGAAGTATTTCTGATCTTCCCGAAATCAAAGCAGGCGCAGCAGGAGCTTGGGCAGGAGCTGGCAAAGTTCCAGTCCGAGCAGGTGCTGAAAACTGTCCAGAAGCTGTCCTGTTCCACGGAGCAGAAGCTGGAATTGGTGGACGCAGCCGTGAAGCATCTGAAAGAGCAGCAATAATACATAGCAAACGAGCAGACCAGCCTCAATAGCCGGTCTGCTTGTTTACTGCTATGGTTATGTCTGTTTGAAATACTTCTCCCATGTAGATTTGAAAATCTGCACGTTACCCTGTTCCCATCGCTTGAACTTTTGCAGCGGGACGCCAAGCTGCGCTGCATATGCCTTCTGCGTCAAGCCGAGCCGCTGGCGTATGGCTTTGATCTGCGCTCCCTGACCCCGCAGCAGAAACAGGTTATAGTCATCCAGCAAATCCTCCAGCGGCACCTCAAACAGCTCCGCCAGCTTCTCCATATGCTCCTTCGGATAAAAGTCCCGCCCTGGCTCTTCGTAATGGATGTAGGTACTGCGGTCAATACCCGCATAGTCCGCCGCGTCACGCTGGCGAAGTCCTTTTTGATAACGATACCACCGCAGCTTGTCCGCAATTTCCGTGATCTCGGATGCGTCCGAAAACCGCAGATTGAACTTCTCGGCATCCAAGAACTTATGTGGAAGGACGACCGGGAACTTGAGAATTTGAAGCGGCGCAACTTTTAACGTACCTGCAACATTCGCAGCCAATACATAACTGCGGACTTTCAGGCAGCAAAACATAGACCATTTTGCCCCAAAAGGTTCATGGTTTTCCACCTCAACCGCTGTTTGTTCCGCTGCGATAGTATAGCATTCTCCACGCATTTGGCAGCGTAGGTCGCGAGCCTCGTACCCTTTTCCGGACGGTAGCTCGAAACGCCCTTGATGAGACCGATGGTGCCGATGGAGATGAGATCGTCCTGCTCGTCAGACTGGGTGTAGTATTTTTTGGCGATGTGCGCGACAAGGCGCAGATTGTGCTCAACGAGCACATTGCGCGCCTCAATGTCGCCCGCAAGCATGCGCTCGACGTATTTCTTTTCCTCCTGTGCCGAGAGCGGGCGCGGGAACGAGCCGCCCGACAGGTGGAGCGAGAGCAGCATGGCGTGCGTAAGCAGATAAAGTGCAATCGACAGCATAAAAACGCCTCCTCTTTTCTCCATCCTATGGCCGCACGGGAAGTCCCTATGCAGTGCTTCTTTCCATGACATGAAGGAACCATTAGGATTCATTATGTCTTTTTAACAATGTCGAAAAGTGGGTATTTCTGTTTTTTGTGTACTCGTCCAATCTTGCATAATCAGTCGCTTTTCCCCCTTGCGAGGTAAAAAAATGTGTGTTAAGATGCGTTCATCTTCAGGAAAGGAGAAACGTCTGATGACTCAGTTCTTTGCCAATGCAGCTGCATCTCACTTCGCACAGGCCGCCTGTGCCGCTTTCTCCTGTTCTGATATGAACAGCATGATTATTCTGGACGCCAGCCTTATTCTGCTGGCGTCCTTTATTATTCTGTCTCTGGCAGTACTGTTAAGAAACAAAACTGAACAGCCCGTCCGAATCACGACGCAACTTCGACTTCTCTCCCGATTCTCCGCACGAGATAGAGACTGATATCACGAAAGAGGCTCCGTCGATTCGACGGAGCCTCTTCCTCTTAGCCTTTTCACTTTTTCTCGTTCGGCCGGCGAAAAAAGCGGAAATAGATCCCCCCATTCCACATTTTTCAGAAAGAGAGATCCCTCCAATGGACTTTTTAAACTTCCTCATGGCGCTCATCCCGATCGTCGTCGTGCTCGTCGGCATCCTGGGCTTCAAAAAATCCGCAAAAACCGTCTCGCCCATCGCCCTTGCCTGGACGCTTATCCTTGCCTTTACCTATTTCAACCTTGACGGCCTCACGTTTGCTGAAAACGTCAAGGTGCTCGACCCTCTGGTCTGGAAAGGCATCAAGGAAGGCCTCAAGATCGTGCTGATGGTCTTCGGCGCGTTCACCATTTTGAACCTGCTGCGCGAGACCGGCGCCATCAAGGATGTGAAAGCCACCATTGCGCAGATCAGTGATGACCGCCGCGTGCAGGTCGTCATCATCGGCATGATGCTGCCGATCTTCCTTGAGGGTGCAGCGGGCGCGGGCGCTCCCGCCGCCATCGCCGCCCCGTTCCTCGTGGCCCTCGGCTTTAACCCCACCACCTCCATCGCCATCGCGCTGCTCGGCGACGCGACGCCCGCCTCGTTCGGCGGTGCGGGCCTGACGACCATCAACGGCGGTGCGGCCCTCGTTGACGCGGGCCTTGCCACCGTCGCGCAGAACGCCGCGATGGCCGGCCGCTTCCACATGTTCGGCGTGCTCGTCATCCCGTTCATCATGGTCGGCATGGCGTTCGGCAAAAAGGGCTACAAGGGCATCCTCCCTTACCTCACCTTCGCGGGCGTGAGCACGTGCCTCACGATGTTCGTTCTTTCCAACTTCGTCGGCGCAGAGGTCACCTCCATGGGCACGGGCCTCATCTCCATCCTTCTCTCCGTTGCGTATGTCAAGCTCGTCGGCGTGAAGACTCCGGACGAATTCCGCAATGAAAGCGCCAACCATCAGCGCAAGTACAGCTCGTTCAAGGCCATGTCGCCTTACGTCTACATGCTCGTGCTGCTCCCGCTCATCCGCTACGGCTTCCCCGCCGTCGTTGAAAACGGCTTTGCCATCATGTGCACATTCGGCTACATCTTCTGGGTCGACCTTGTCATTCTTGTGTGCGGCATCCTCGGCGCGCTCACGCTGGGCGTGGACTTCAAGACCTATAAAGCCGTCTGCAAGCGCACCGCGAGCGGCGTGCTGCCGGTCCTCATCACGATGGGCAGCCTCCTTATCGTCGCCTACATCATGCAGTCCTCCTCCACGGGCATGATGAACCTCCTCGCCTCTGACATCGCCGCCGTCGTCGGCCGCTTCTATCCCGCGGCAGCCGTCCTCATCGGTTCGAGCGGCGCGTTCATCACCGGCACGGGCCTTGGCTCCAACATCATGTTTGCTCAGATGCACATCGACGCCGCGGCGTCGCTCGGCATGAACCCCATCACGATCTTCGCCGGTCAGAACGCGGGCGCTTCGCTCGGCAACCTGATCTGCCCGAACAACACGGTCGCCGCCTGCGCGACGGTCGACCAGGTGGGCAACGAAAGCGACGTCATGAAGAAGACCTTCAAGGCCTTCGCCATCATCCTTGTTTTGTACATGGTTCTCGCCATGCTTTATACCTGCGTGCTCTTCCCCAACTTCGGCATGTAAGGGCCGCACAAACGATCAGTTAACTACACGGGCACACCGTTTTTGAGAAAGGAAGTATTCTTATGGCAAAGAAAAGAGTTCTCGGCGTGGTCGGCATGGGTCATGTCGGCGCACATGTGGCTTACGCTCTGGCGATTCAGGGCATCGCGGATGAGCTGGTGCTCGTCGACCAGAACGAGCAGAAGCTCGCAAGCGAAGTGCAGGATCTGCGCGACGCAGTCGCGTACATGCCCCACCGCGTGACGGTGCGCGGCGGCGACTTCTCCGACCTTGGCGTGTGCGACGTCATCGTCAACAGCGTCGGCAAGATCGACCTGCTGCGCGGCACGCATGACCGCGTGACCGAGATGGACTTCACCATCCCCGCTGTGCGCGGCTACGCGGAAAAGATCAAGGCCAGCGGCTTTGACGGCGTGCTCATCAACATCACCAACCCCTGCGACATCGTCACGCGCGAGCTGGCACTGCATCTGGGCCTGCCCCGCGGCCGCGTGTTCGGCACCGGCACGGGCCTCGACACCTCCCGTCTTCTGAGCGCGCTGGCGCGCCAGACCGGCCTTGACCACAAGTCCATCACCTGCTACATGATGGGCGAGCACGGCAACCAGCAGTTCGCGCCCTGGTCCTGCGTCAGCTTCCGCGGCGTGCCGCTGGATGAGTGGGCCAAGACCGACGAGCGCTTCCGCTTCGACCGCGACGCGCTGCAGAAGGAGTCCATTGGCGGCGGCTGGGTCACGTTCTCCGGCAAGTTCTGCACCGAGTATGGCATCGCCACCACCGCCGCGCGCATGGCCTACGCCGTGCTGCACGACGAGAAGGTCATCCTGCCCGCCAGCACGGAACTGTGCGGCGAGTACGGCGAAGAGGGCCTGTTCGCGGGTGTTCCCTGCGTCATCGGTGAAAACGGCGTCGAGCAGGTCGTCGAGCTGCCGCTGACCGCCGACGAGAAGGCCACCTTCCACGCCTGCTGCGAGGGCATCCGCCACAACATGGAGCATCTCAAGGAAATCTAAAGAGCAAACAAATTTCGACAGGAGGTCATCCTTATGAATATCACGATCACTAAGACTACCCATCCCGGCACGCTGCCCCCGTCCGACCAGCTCGGCTTCGGCACCGTGTTCACCGATCATATGTTCCTGATGGACTACAGCGCCGACAAGGGTTGGCATGACGCGCGCGTCGTGCCCTACGGCCCCATCACGATGTCTCCGGCCGCGAGCGTCCTGCACTACGGCACCGAGGTCTTCGAGGGCATGAAGGCTTACCGCCGTCCCGACGGCAGCGTGCAGCTCTTCCGCCCCTGGGAGAACGTTGCCCGTCTGAACCGCTCCTGCGAGCGTCTGGGCCTGCCCCAGCTTGATCCCGACGATGCGCTGCAGGCCATCAAGACCGTCGTCAAGGTCGACGAGAACTGGGTCCCGAGCGATCCCGGCACGTCCCTCTACATCCGTCCGTTCCTGTACGGCACTGACCCGACGCTTGCCCTGCACGGCGTGCATGAGGCCACGTTTGCCGTCATTCTCTCCCCCTCCGGCAGCTACTTCAAAAACGGCTTACAGCCCGTTCCCATCATGGTCGAGACCGAGGACGTCCGCGCGGTGCGCGGCGGCACGGGCGAGGCCAAGTGCGGCGGCAACTACGGCGCGGCCAACCGCGCGGGCGACCGCGCCATCGAAAAGGGCTTCTCTCAAGTCCTGTGGCTTGACGGCGTGGAGCGCAAGTATGTCGAAGAAGGCGGCGGCATGAACGTCATGTTCAAGATCAATGGCACCGTCGTCACCCCCGCGCTGACTGGCTCCATCCTGCGCGGCGTGACGCGCAAGTCCGCCATCGAGCTCTTAAAGAGCTGGGGCGTGCCCGTCGAGGAGCGTCTGCTGAGCGTGGACGAGCTCTTTGACGCCGCGGCATCCGGCGCGCTGGAGGAGGCGTGGTGCATCGGCACCGCCGCCGTCATCTCCCCGATCGGCGAGCTGAGCTGGGGCGACAGAGACTACAAGGTCAACGACAACAAGATCGGTACGCTGTCTCAGAAGCTCTACGACGAGCTGACTGGCATCCAGTGGGGCACAAAGCCCGACCCGTTCGGCTGGGTCTGCCCGATCGACTAATTTTGCTATTCTCTCATCTCTCTCATATAGGGAAAAGGCGGTGCGCTTGCACCGTCTTTTCCCTATTTTATCGTTTTGTTATCGTTTTAATTCATGCAAATTGTAAAATAGCGATCAGCTTATTTTGACATATTTTAAGATTTTGCCTCGTTTTCTATGTCTGACTATTGATTTTTTAAAATTAAATGATATACTAACCTCATCAATCAAAATAAAAAGGAGGAGCTTTCCATGCCTACGCAAAAAAGCACCGCACGGCTGTCGAAAAAGCCGCCGCTGTCGCCCGAGGAGCTCAAACAGATCGACGCTTACTGGCGCGCAGCAAACTATCTGACCGCCTGCCAGCTCTATCTTCTCGATAATCCTCTGCTCGAGCGCCCGCTGTGCGAGAGCGACTTAAAGCAGACCATCGTCGGCCATTGGGGCACCTGCCCGGGCCAGAACTTCATCTACACGCACTTAGACCGCGTCATCAAGCGCGATGACCTCGATATGATCTACCTTTCCGGCCCCGGTCACGGCGGCAACGCCATGGTCGCGCAGGACTGGCTGGACGGCAGCTATACGGAGGTCTACCCCAACATCACGCGCGATAAGGAGGGCATGCAGAAGCTCTTCAAGCGCTTCTCCTTCCCCGGCGGCATCCCGAGCCATGTCGCGCCCGAAACGCCGGGCTCTATCCACGAGGGCGGCGAGCTGGGCTATTCCCTCTCCCACGCCTTCGGCGCGGTGGCGGATAACCCCGACCTGATCGCGGCCTGCGTCGTCGGTGACGGCGAGGCCGAGACCGGCCCGCTCGCAACGTCCTGGCACGGCAACAAGTTCATGAACCCGATCACCGACGGCGCAGTCCTGCCGATCCTGCACTTAAATGGCTTCAAGATCGCAAATCCGACCATCTTCTCCCGCATGAGCCACGAGGAGGTCGAGTGCTTCTTCCGCGGCTGCGGCTGGGAGCCGCGCTTTGTCGAGGGTGACGAGCCCGAGACGATGCACCAGCAGATGGCCGCCGCGGTCGACTGGGCCATCCGCGAAATCAAGCGCATCCAGCGCACCGCGCGAGAGAGCGGCAAGGCGAGCCGCCCCCGCTGGCCGATGCTCGTGCTACGCACCCCGAAGGGCTGGACCGGTCCGAAGGAGGTCGACGGCAACGCGATCGAAGGCAGCTGGCGCGCCCATCAGGTGCCCATCTCCATGGGCGCGGATGAAAGCAAGCACCTGCCGCTGCTCGAACAATGGCTGCGCTCCTACAAGCCCGAAGAGCTCTTCAACGAGGACGGTACGCCGGTCGAGCTGATCGCGTCCTTCCCGCCCAAGGGCGAGCACCGCATGGGCGCAAACCCGCACGCCAACGGCGGTCTTCTCCTGCGCGACCTGCGCACGCCCGACTTCCGCGACTACGCGGTCGATATCCCCGCCCCCGGCGAGGTCGAGGCGCAGGACATGTACGTCCTTGGCACCTATGTCCGCGATGTGATGAAGCTCAACATGGAGTCGCGCAACTTCCGCATCTTCGCACCCGACGAGACGGCGTCCAACCGTTTGCAGGCCGTGTTTGACGTCACGGGCCGCCGCTTCCTCGACGAGCAGATTGAGGGCATCGACGAGCACCTTGACCCCGACGGCCGCGTGATGGACTCTATGCTCTCCGAGCACTTCTGCGAGGGCTTCCTCGAAGGTTACCTGCTGACGGGCCGCCACGGCTTCTTTGACAGCTACGAGGCCTTCATCCGCATTGTCGACTCGATGTTTTCCCAGCACGCCAAGTGGCTCAAGATGTGCAATGAGCTCCCCTGGCGCCACGATATCGCCTCCCTCAACTATATCCTCGCCTCCAACGTCTGGCAGCAGGACCACAACGGCTTCACGCATCAGGACCCCGGCTTCCTCGACCACGTCGCCAACAAGAAGGCCGACGTCGTGCGCATGTATCTGCCGCCCGATGCCAACTGCCTGCTCTCCTGCTTTGACCACTGCATCAAGAGCCGTAACTATGTGAACGTCATCGTCGCGAGCAAACACCCGCGCCAGCAATGGCTGACGATGGAGCAGGCCGTCAAGCACTGCACGCAGGGCATCGGCATCTGGGAGTGGGCTTCGAACGATCAGGGCCAGGAGCCCGACGTCGTCATGGCCTGCTGCGGCGACACGCCAACGCTTGAGACTCTCGCCGCTGTGACGATCCTGCGCCGCGAGCTGCCGGAGCTCAAGATCCGCGTCGTGAACGTCGTCGACCTGATGAAGCTCCAGCCGCACACCGAGCATCCCCACGGCCTGACCGACGCAGAGTACGACACGCTCTTTACCAAGGACAAGCCCATCATCTTTGCCTACCACGGCTATCCCACGCTGATCCACGAGCTGACCTACCGCCGCCACAACCGCAACCTGCACGTGCGCGGCTATAAGGAGGAAGGCACGATCACGACCCCGTTCGACATGCGCGTGCTCAACGATATCGACCGCTTCGATCTCGTCATCGACACGGTGCAGCGCCTGCCGCAGCTCGGCAACCGCGGTGCTTACCTCATCCAGAAGATGAACGACAAGCTCGTTGAGCACCGCCAGTATATCAAGGACAACGGCGTGGATCTGCCCGAGGTCCGCGCGTGGAAGTGGAACGACGGCAAGGGCGTTGAGGTGTAAAAGGAGGAAAGCAATGCGTATTGCGATCCCTGTTGTGAGTGGGGAGGTTTTCTCCCCGCTCGCCAATGCCGAAGCCTTCCATTTTTATGAGGACGACCACGGAAAGATCGTGCGCGAGTTCCTCGAGCCGATGGAAGAAAGCAGCACCGACGCTGCCGTCGGCCTTTTGGAGCGTTACGGCATCGACGCGCTGCTCTGCGGCACGATCGACGACACCGAGCGCACCGCTGTCGGCATGGCAGGCATCATGCTCTTCCCCGGCTATTCCGGCAAGGCAGACGACGCCGCGCTGCGCTTTCTGAGCGGCAGCGTCGTGTCCGACCCGAACAACCACTGCAACGCCTGCGGCTTCAAAGGAGCGTGCTCCCTGAAGGATAAAGGCGGCTGCGGCGGCAACTGAACAGCAAAAAGGAGCAAGCTTTCGGCTTGCTCCTTTTTTGCTTGATATTGTTACGATGCGGGGCGCGTGGTGGAGAGGAAGTCCGAGTTGATCCAGCCAAACTTACCGTCCACGCTGACGAACGTCCACCCATCCTGCTTGGCCGCAGCCTGTACCTCGCTGCCAAGCGACACGGTCGTGACCTTGTCATAGCTCGTGCCCGGGCCGCTCCGCAGATTCACGCCGCCGGTGGTGTAGTAGATGTAATACTTGTCGTACACAGTGCTCGGCTTGACGGAGACCTCGTCATGGCCCGTGAGGTCGAGCCAGTCGATCGTGTCGCCGCCCGTCTGATTATCGCCGCTCATATTATCGCCCTGCGTGGGTTCGCTCACATCGTTCTCTCCGGTGATTGAGCCGTCCTCGCCGGTCTGCTGGCCGCCGCGCAGCTGCTCGATCTTCGTCTGCGCCGCAGCAAGATCGCTGCGCGCGCTCTTGAGCTTGAAGCCCAGCACGACCACCGTGATCAGGAGCACCAGCGAAAGCGCCAGCAGTCCCATAAAAAGCACATAAAGCGGATTGCGCCGCGGTTTGCGGCGGCTGACCCGACGTCCTTCCATAATGATTCCCCCTTATCGGTTTGTTCGCCTTTATTGTACATAATTTTCACAAGTTATGTCAAGTGCCTTTCCTCTTTAGACGCGCAAATTCACAAAAAGTTCCCGCCCGGTGCAAAAAAAGGAGATGACCAAGGCCATCTCCTTTCAGCGGATTTACTTTTTGTTTGCGCGCTCTTTGCGGCGCTCGAGGAGTTCCTTGGGCTCGGCCTCGGCGAGCTTGCGCTCGCGGCGCTCGAGGACTTCCCTGGGCTTTTCGGTGATCGCGCCGGCGGCCTTGAGAGATTCCTTTGTCGCCAGCGGGCCGACCAGCTCGTAGATCAGCACAGAGAAGAGGATGATGTCGCGGATCAGCTCGCCATCCGCGCCGAGCGCCTGTGCGCTCACGCACATACCGAGCGCCACACCCTCCTGCGGCAGCAGCATGATGCCGAGGGACTTCTGCACCGTGTGGTCACAGCCCACCGCCTTGGCCGACCAGCGCGCGCCGCAATACTTACCGGCCGAGCGCGCGATGATGTACACAACGCCGATGAGCACGAGCACACCCTGAGAAAAGACGCTCAAGCGCAGGTTTGCGCCGCTCACGACAAAGAACACCGCCAACATCGGCGTGCTCCACTTGTCCGCGCGGTTCATCAAATCGTCCGACAGCGGGCAGATGTTGCAGAACACCGTGCCGAGCATCATGCACACGAGCAGCGGCGAAAAGCCGCAGTCCACGCCCGCGACGGTGAAGTCCACTGCGGACAGGCCGACCATCAGAAAGATGAACGCGATGCTCAGCGACAGGCGGTTCGAGTTCGAGCGGAACATCGTCTCAAGCTTCGTGAGCACGAAACCCGCAAGCGCGCCGAGCAGCAGCGAGCCGACGATCTCAATGAGTGGAGAGAGCAAAATGCTTGCGAGGCTGAACTGTGCGCTGTCCATCGCGCGGGCAATACCGAAGGATACGGCAAATGCGATGAGACCCACCGCGTCGTCGAGCGCGACGATCGGCAGCAGCAGATCCGTCAGCTCGCCCTTGGCCTTGTACTGGCGCACGACCATCAGCGTCGTCGCAGGTGCGGTGGCCGTGGCGATCGCGCCGAGTGTGATAGCCGCAGGGACGGACAGCACGTCGGGGCGCAGGAAGTGGAAGATCACGAGCGCAACGTCGACAAAGGCCAGCGCGGCCAGCGCCTGCAAGACGCCGATAATCATCGCCTGCCTGCCAGTCTTTTTGAGCTGGCTCAGGCGGAATTCATTGCCGATGGAAAAGGCGATAAAGCCCATCGCCACATCGGAGATCATGCTCAGCGCCTCGACCTGGTCGTAGCTTGCAAAGCCGAGGCCCGGAATGCCGAGCCGGCCCAGCACGAACGGCCCGATCAGAACGCCCGTCACAAGAAACGCCGTGACGTCAGGCAGATGCCAGCGGCTAAAAATACGGGTCATCAAAAGCCCTGCGAGCAGCGCGACGGCCAGATTCAAAATCGCAGTCATGGTAATACCCTCACAACAGAAAAAGTACGGGCGAACAAAGCCGCCCAAGGCTCATATTGTAGTCTGTTTGTTCGCAAAAAGCAAGCACTATTTTGCAAGTTTCCTGTCAAAGCAAGAAAAAATGGCAGCTTTTTGGTCAAAAGCTGCCATTTTGTTTCGTTTCACACAATTCAGTCTGTGTTTGCGCGCACACCGGCGAAGTAGCTGTTGCCAAAGCCGTCGGTGTAGACGCCGCGCAGCGTGTCGCGCAGCATGTGCGCCGTGCCGTCAAAATACACGGGCGAGAGCGCCGTCTCACCGAGCAGCATCGTCTCCGCATCGTGCAGGAACGCTGTGCGCGCCACAGGATTTTCCGACGCTCCGGCGACGCCCATCAGCACGTCGTAGGTGCCGTTTTCATAGCTGATCAGGTTCTGCTCATCCTCGCTGCACCAGCGGTCGAGGAAGCCCATCGCGTCGTCGTAGAGCGCGGTGACCTTTTGCAGCGCGAGCTCGTAGTTCCCCGCTTCCATGCGCGTGTTGTACTCTGCCTGCGTCACGCCGCGCAGCATCACGTTCACGCCAAGCGTCGTGCTCCACATGTTTTGCAGCGCGCTCGCCACGGCGTCATTCTCCGTGCCGGTCACGTACAGAAGCTCGACCGGTGGGAACATGCTCGTGCTGTAATAGCCCGCGTAGGTCAGCTCCTCCTGCGCTTGCGTTGCCCGCGCGCTCATGCCCTCTTCATCGATGGCGCAGAGCTCGCCGCCCGTCGTGCGGAAATCGTCCTCCGTCTCGCCGGAATCCGGAATGCCGTAGGGGACAAGGCCCGTCGCAGGGCTGTTCTCCGCGCCGCCCGCCGCCGTGGCGGCCGCGCGGTCAAAGGCCTTGCGGATGTGCTCGTTCGAGAACGTGTCGCTCTCGTTGTTGTAAAGGACGCTCGTCGTCGCGTACACCGCCGTTGGCTTCCAGCTCTCGTCCTGCGAAAGCTCGGCGATCACGCTGTTGGGCAGGTGGGCGATGTAGTCGATCTCGCCCGCCTCGTAAAGCTGCCACGCCTCGTCCGCGCCCGCTGTGAAGATGAAGTGCAGCTCGTCGGGACCGACGAGACGCGCCTCGTAATACTCGTCGCTGCGCGCCGCCGTCAGCTCACTGCTCTTCGTCCACGTGCTCACATGGTACGCGCCGTTGCTCACAAGGTCCGGCGTGTCAAAGCCTCCGCCGTTCTCTGTCAGATTGCGGCGCAGCGGCATCGTGGCGACCGCCGTGCAGATGCCCTCGATAAAATAGGCGCACGGCGCGCTCAGCGTGACGACAAATGTGGATTCATCCTTGGCCGAGACCTGGAGCTTCGTCTTGTCGCCCGTCTCGCGCACCTCGTCATAGCCCGCCACCACGCTCATCAGCGCGTGGTTCGGCGAATCCGTCGCGGGGTCGGCCAGGCGCTGCCAGGCATAGACGAAGTCATCCGCCGTCACCTTTTCCCCGTCCGACCAGCGCGCAGTGGAGCGCAGCGTGAAGCGGTAGGTCACGCTGCCGTCGTAGTTTGTCTCTTCGGTGTACTCCTTGGCCATGCCGTTCGTCAGCGTCACCTCGCCGCTGCCGTCGTCGCTCTCGCGCATCAGGTTTTCATAGAGCGCGTAGAAAACGCTGTCGGCATCCGCGTCGGTGTTCATCGCGGGGTCGAGCGAGTCGATCACGTTGCAGACGCTCACGTTCAGGACGAATTTCTCGTCCCCTTGCTTCTTCTCCCCGCAGCCGGAGAGAAGGCCCAACAGCATCAGCGCACAGAGCGCCAGAGCTGTGATCCTCTTTATTGCTTTCATCATGCCTCCCATTGGCAAAACGCAGCGAAGACTGCTTGGTTTTTTGTAATACGGAGATATTATAGCGAAAATCATTCGCCTTGTAAAGGTGAGGGGAAAAGAAGTTACAGTTTGTTACCAAATTGCAGCTGCTTTTCCGCACAGGTGCGGAGGGTATGCGGCATGCACGCCGCAGCACCACACCCCCCATTTTCTTTCCCGAGAAAGAAAACGGGCGGTGTGACCGTCCAAAAGAAAGGCGTTTGATTGGCAGTCTCGGGCTCGAACGACCTTTATGCCTCCGGAATGAAGATGATTGCGCGCGGCGTCGCCGCGTTAGCGTTGCTAGACGATTTGGCCTACTTCTATTATCCGCTGTTGCGCAGCCGTTGGCGGCTCTGCTGCCTTACGGATGCGGTACACCCCTTGCGGGTGCCGCTCTGCCCAGCTTGTAGAAGTGCGGACTAATTTCCGTCTACCGTCAGCCTCCATATTGCAGCGAGTGCCAGCAAGGCCGTCTCGGCAGACAAAAACAAAACAGTGAAAATCTGTAGTAGACGGAAATTGCGTAAGGGTAACGAATCGCAGGCAAAGCGACAGCGAAGATAGAAGAAAGTCAAATCGTATAGCAACAAAAATAGCAGGCACTCGATTCGGCAAGCGCCGCAGCTCTTCAAGCTGCTCGCTTGCAATACAAACCTTTCTCTTGGGGGTTCAAAAGGGGGATATTCTCTTTCGTGAAAGAGAATATCCCCCTTTTATTCGCTCCCCCTGCACGGTGCAGGGGCATAAAGCTCTGTTAGTCTTCGACTAACTTCCCCTCCGCATCCAGATGTGCTTTCTTGACCTCATTGCCGGTGAACTTGGCGATCCCATCCAGCCGCATGCCGGAGGGATAATCCGGCACCAGTGTGTACGCCACGCCGCGGCGCTTGGCGCGGCCCGTGCGGCCGATGCGGTGGACGTAATACTCGTTTTCAAGCGGCACGTCGTAGTTGAACACCGCATCGACGTCGTCGACGTCGATGCCGCGGGCGGCCACGTCGGTCGCGACAAAAATCGGCAGTTCGCCGCGGCGGAAGCGCGCCATGACGGCCTCGCGCTTTTTCTGCGGGATATCGCCGTGGATGCAGTCGGCCTCGAGGCCTTCCATCATCAAAAACGCCTTGAGCCGCTCGGTCATGCCCTTCGTGTTGCAGAACGCCATCACGCGCTCGTGGCCCTCGGCGCGGATGATCTGCGCCATGACATGCGCCTTGTCGTTCTGGCCCACGTCGATGCGGTACTGCGCGATATCGGGCTTATTCTCCTCCTTGGCCTGCACGGTGATCTCCTCGGGGTCGCGCTGGTACATCCAGCTGATGTCCATGACCTCGCGCGAGATCGTCGCGGAGAACATACCGAGGTTGCGGCGGGAAGCCAGCTTGTCCAGAATGCGCGTCACATCGTGGATGAAGCCCATGTCGAGCATGCGGTCGGCCTCGTCGAGCACGACGGTCTTGACGTTGTCGAGCTTGACGGTGCGGCGCTTCATGTGGTCGCTCAG
>UMKW01058246.1_pt1 | contig 14706 bp, 20 predicted proteins | sample 1966391 | NCBI WGS metagenome assembly UMKW01 (sample SAMEA4836183, study PRJEB28245) | human gut metagenome | biome: gut microbiome; material: fecal sample | place: Denmark | collected 2008
TCGCTCCATTTCAGCGCAATCAGCTCACGCTGACGCAGGCCGTATTCCAGCGCTAATGTGAACATTGGCAGATAGCCCAGCTCCCAGGCTGCATCAAGATAATCCATCACCTCGTACTTGGACATGACTTGTGCGCAGACCTGCTTTTTCACGGAATAGCGGAAGCTCGCCGCCGGATTGCTTTTGATGTATCCTGCATCGACCGCGTGATTGAGGATGTTGGACAGCAAGGTGCAGATATGGCGCATGGTCTGCTGTGATAATGGTATCGCCTGTCGATGGTTGCCGTTGGCGCGCCGGTCACCGAGAAACCTTCGTATGTCCTGTTCAGTCAGATCGGTCAGCTCGTATTCACCGAGTATGGGCAGGATGTGATTTTTCAGAACATAGCCGTGCGCTGCGAAGGTGCTGGGCCGCACATTCGGCCTGTTGATGTTTTCCTGCCAGTATTCCGTCCACTCTCGTACCGTCATAGGCGCATCTCCTTTGCGCAGGCACGCAGTTCCCCGAAACCAAGTCTCGGTAGCTTTGCAGCTACGAGGAGCTTTTGATGCCGGTAATATAGCATCGACTCCGTGAAGGGTTGTCCACTTCCTTCGTTTATGAAGACCCACGGATTTTCCGGATACTTCTTTCTCTCTGCCGCAAGAAGCTCTGCTGCTGTCGGTGTCAGCGTGATCCAACGTTTGGGCAGCTTTACAATGCATCGTTTTGCATCATATGCAGACCACTTCAGCGTTCTCAGTTCGCCCAGGCTCATGTTGCCAGCCAGTGCCACATAGAAGATGGCGTACGCATCCGTGGACTTCGCCGCCTCCAGATAGCTTTTGATTTGCCCCGATCTCAGTCGACAGGCCTCGGACTTCTCGTTCGGATACACATACAAGACCGTGGCCGGATTGCACTCCAACATTCCTTCTCTGCAGGCTTCGTCCAGTATTCTTCGAAACAGCAGGTGCACACACCAGACGCTGGTATCACTCAAGCCGCCGTTTCTCAGCTCTGCATAGAATGTCCGAAAACATTCAGGAGTCAGTTCAGAGAGGGGAATATTTTCGAATCGAGGCACAATGTGGTTGAGAATGATATTACGATAGCCGCCCACGGTATTCCTGGACAAGCCGTTCCTCATACGGGAATTAAGCCAGTCCACCGCCCATCTGCCCACGCTCATTTCTTCCATCATGTTTGCTCCCCAGACATAGAAGATGCGCCCACCCCAACAGTTTCTCTCGTTGGAAGCGGACGCATTTTTTCATACGTATTCAGTTCGTTTGCCAACTGCCATGCCAGACGAAAACCGCTGATAAAGCTGTCGATGGACAGATCCTCGGCGATCTGATCCTTACAGTCAATGATCTGCAAAACCAGTTTGCGCTCTGGCTTCTCCAAACGCTCGATTAACTCCTGGTGGCAGGCTTCGATCTCATTTTTCAGCTTTGCCGCTGGCGGAGCCTTATAGAAGCTGTCGTATAGAGCTTTTAACTGTTCGTTCACGGGCATCTCCTCCTTGCAGCAACAAACAGTATCATAAGTTCGCATAAATAGCCAGGAGATTTTGCGGATAAATAATATAAAAAAACAGTAAGTACCGTAACCTTGCATAAGTCTTTCTCTGAGGTACTGTTTACGTTTGTAGGCAGTACCTCTTTTTGAGGTTACGCCTACATTTTATCACAAACCTCATCGCCAAAAGAGCTTTGTGCCGCCTGATTATGTATATCTTTCCCTTACTGAAAATCCACATATGAAATCATCAAACAAACGTTTTTGCCGCTATCGGCAAAATAACTCACATAATTTACGTCTATTTCCTGTTGTATTTTTGCCGATAGCGGAGTATAATAACAGTACAAACTCTTTTGGAGGAATTCAGATGGCATACCTTTCTGTTGCGCAAGTCGCAGAAAAATGGAATATTTCCGAACGCAGCGTGCGCAATTATTGTGCCGAAGGCCGCGTTCCCGGTGCATTTCTCACCGGCAAGACATGGAGCATTCCTGATGATGCAGAAAAGCCCAGCCGCGCCAAGAGGAAAGCGGCTGCGCCTGCCACACTTCTTGAAGTTCTCAAGGCAGAGAAGGCTGCAAAACGTACCGGCGGCATCTATCACAAGATCCAAATTGACTTGACCTATAACTCCAATCACATCGAGGGCAGCCGTTTGACCCATGACCAGACACGCTACATTTACGAAACGAACACCATCGGCGTGACCGACGAAAGCGTAAATGTGGACGATGTGATCGAGACGGCAAACCATTTCCGCTGTGTTGACCTGGTGATTGACAATGCCAAATCCGCCCTGACGGAAAAGTTGATCAAGGAACTGCATTTTATTTTGAAGGCCGGGACCAGCGATAGCCGCCTGGATTGGTTCGCTGTGGGCGACTATAAGAGGATGCCGAATGAAGTTGGTGGTCAGGAGACCGCACTTCCTGAAGAAGTATCCGATAAGATGCAGGAGCTGCTCCGGGAGTATAATCACAAGGAAAGTAAATCCCTGGACGATCTCATCGACTTCCATGTGCGCTTTGAACGCATCCATCCGTTTCAGGATGGTAATGGAAGAGTTGGACGGCTGATTTTGTTCAAGGAGTGCCTGAAGCACAACATCGTACCCTTCATCATCAGCGAAGATTTGAAGCTGTTCTATTACCGCGGCCTGAAGGAATGGGGGCGCGAAAACGGTTATCTGAGCGACACCATGCTCACCGCACAGGATCGTTTTAAGAAATATCTTGACTATTTCCGAATCCCATATTCGGAATATCGCAGAGAGGAAAACCATGAAACTGCTGATTGATTTATTTTTGACCTTTGCCAAAATCGGTGCATTTACCTTTGGCGGCGGTTATGCCATGATCGCGCTTTTAGACCATGAGTGCGTGGAAAAGAAGCAATGGATCACAGAAGATGAATTGACGGATGTAGCCGCCATTGCAGAGTCCACGCCCGGACCAATCGCCATCAACTGTGCTACCTTCACCGGATATAAACAAGCAGGCCTTCCCGGTGCCGTTGCTGCCACAGTTGGAATGATCCTACCCTCCTTTTTGATCATACTAATCATCGCATCCTTTTTTGAAGCTTTGCTGAATTATCCCATCATCGCCAATGCGTTCAAAGGGATTCGTGTTGCAGTCGCAGTTCTCATTGCCCACGCTGGGTTCAAGATGGTGAAGAAAATGCTGAAGAAAACCCCCAACAAAAAACACGGCATTGCCTTTGTGTCTGTATACTTTGGCATCACATTTGTTCTGAATCTGCTTGGCATTCATCTTTCTACGATCTGGCTGATCCTCGTCGCCGGCGTGTGCGGCTATTGCCTGTATGGCATACCGAAGAAGGGGGTGCAGAAATGATCTATCTGGAACTGTTTTGGGAATTTTTGAAGGTGGGTCTCTTTGCCTTCGGCGGTGCCTATGGTGCGATACCTATCATCCAGCAGGGCGTCCTGTCGCAAGGTTGGATGAGTGAGGCCATGTTTGCCAACATCGTCGCCATCAGCGAATCGACTCCCGGACCCATCATGGTCAATGCGGCTACATATATCGGCAAGATGCAAGGAGGTATCCTCGGTTCCGCTATAGCGACTCTGGGCGTGGTTTTGCCGTCCTTCGTCATTATTCTTTTGGTAACAGCCTTATTCAAAAAAGTCTTGAAAAAGAAGGCGGTACAAGGCACTTTGCGCGGTGTAAAGCCCTGCGTCATGGGCATTATTCTGGGCACCGGTTTTTATATGGCCGTTTCCGCTGTGCTGGGTTCCATTGAGGCGATCACCTTTGATTGGATCGCTTTGGTCATCCTTGCCGTTCTGATCCTTGCGCTTGTACTGCACCAAAAAGCGCGCAAAAAGGAGCTATCGCCCATACTGCTGATCGTAATTTCCGCAGTCCTCGGCGCGATTATGTATTAATAAATAGCCAGACTGTAGATCTGCATCGACGGATATACAGTCTGGTTTTTTATTGATGTATGCTGTCAGGTTTTTGTTTTTTGAAAAAATACAAAATACCGTTTATGGAGTGTACGCTGTCCATAAACGGTATTTTTATTTAATCCTCATTTATCATATCTATTCCGCTCATCAGCGTTTCTAAATCCATAGCACCCATTCCGTAGGCGACGCCGTTTCCTTCGGCATCGATGAAGTAGGTTGTGGGCAGTGAGGACACACCATAGGCAGATGCAGCCGAGATATCGGTATCATAGAACACAGGGAATGTGTAGTTGTTTTCTTCAATAAAGGCAGATGCACTGTCTACGGTATCCCAGGAGCCGTCCGTTACATTGACCATGAGGAAATGGATTTCTTCTCCAAGCTCCTCATAGGCTTTTTGGAAATCCGGCATTTCCATCTGGCAGGGGCCGCAGCGGCTGGACCAGAAGTTCAGCACCACCGGCTTGCCACGATAGTCAGACAGCTTGACAGGGTTTCCATTCAGGTCATATACGGTAAAGTCCGGCGCTAAAGCACTTTCTGCCTTGTCCTCACTTTCACCGGCTTCAGCCTGATTGTCCCCGGCTTCATCTTGTGCCTGACCGCTCTGTGTCGCCAGCTGCGGCATATCCATCCGGCTGCCCAACTGATTGTACAGCACATACGCACCGCCAATCAGAAGGACAAACACCAGAATCATGATCCATACGGTTTTGTTGTTTTTCATGTATCAACCCTCCTTAACTCAGCAGCCCCATCAGCCGTCCGAGCATACCGGTCATCATCAGGATACCCACCAGAATCAGCAGGATGCCGCTGACCGTATTGATGACGTTGTAGTTTCTCTTGATGAAATCAAAGGCGCTTTTCAGTTTATCGATCAGCACAGCGCTGAGGATAAAAGGCACTCCCAGACCCAGCGAGTACGCAAGCAGCATACCCATACCTGCCAGCATCTGCCCCTGCTGAGAGGCCATCATCAGCGCAGAGCCGAGGAAAGCGCCCACACAAGGCGTCCAGCCAAGGGAGAAGATGATGCCAAACAGGAGAGCCGAGCCGAAGCCCATTTCCTTTGTGTCCATGCTGCGCTTGCTGCCTCTGAACAGGTTCAGCTTGAATACCCCGAGGAAATTCAGGCCGAAAAACACCACGACCAGACCGGATACGATGTTCACTGCTGTCTGATATCTGGTCAGGAAACCGCCAAGTGTTCCTGCCAAAGCACCCAGAGCAACGAATACCACCGTAAACCCCAGCACAAAGCCGGATGCACCGGTCAGTGTCTTGCGGGTTGTGCGTTCACCGCCACCGGCAAAGTAGGAAATGTAAATGGGCAGCATAGGAAGCAGACAGGGAGAGATAAAGGTGATGATACCCTCCAGGAAAGAAATCACATATTGCATGAGCTGCACCCCTTTCCAAACACGCCGGACAGCAGCCATCCCATCAGCCCCATATAGATCATGGAATTCACAGGATCAGAGGTGATGGCGCAACTTCCGGTGGAACAGCCAACGAATCGGTAATACAGGAAACCCACGATTACGCCGCCCAGTGTGAACATGAGCGGGCGCATCCATTTTTTTAATTTCATTTTCATAATCAAATGCCTCCTAACAGATATTCTTCTGCATAATGGGCTGCTACTGCGCCATCTGCCGCTGCGGTCACGATCTGGCGTACAGCCTTGGTTCTTACATCGCCAATGGCATATACTCCGTGGATATTGGTTCTGGTGGATTCATCAGCCGCAATATAGCCGGCCCCATCCAGTTCAAGCTGCTGCCTGAAAAGCTCCGTATTGGGACTCATGCCCACGCTGACAAAAAGACCGTCCAGATCAAGCTGGCTTTCCTCGCCGGTCTTGACATTTTTCAGCTTCACACCAGTGAGCTTCTCCCCGTGGAGCAATTCCGTTATGGCGCTGTTCCACAGAAATTCGATGTTTTCCGCCTTCATCAGCGGGTCATGATAGATCTTTGTTGCTCTCAGCTGATCTCTGCGGTGAATGAGGTAAACCTTCTTTGCAACACGGGAAAGAAAGATGGCCTCTGCTGCTGCGGAATTGCCGCCGCCCACCACCGCAACCACCTTGTCCTTGTAGAACATTCCGTCACAGGTCGCACAATAAGCAACACCCCGTCCGGTCAGTTCTGTTTCTTTTTCAACACCCAGATGCTTGTGTCCGGCTCCGGTGGCAATAATCACCGCTTTGGCGATATAGTCGCCCTCGCTGGTGTGAAGCGTCTTTTCCTTGCCGCCCAGTTCTGCAGAAAGCACCTCCGCATTCACGGTTTCTACGCCAAAACGCTGTGCGCCCAGCTGCATATTCATACCAAGGGTAAATCCGTCAATTCCTTCGTGGAAACCGGGATAGTTATCGATCTGGGTGGTCTGGGTCATTTGACCGCCGGCGTAGAGCTTTTCAATGACCAGAGTGGAAAGACCGGCTCTGGCAGTATAGAGGGCTGCGGTATATCCTGCGGGGCCGCCGCCAATTACAATCATATCATAGTTTTGATTCATAGCAGTCGCTCCTTTTCGCTTCATTTCTTTTGTAGCCTTAGTATATCCGTTTTTATGCCGGTCTTCTGTGACCGCATCACATAGGGTTTTATAGAGTGAATTATTGACATATACCGGAAATAATGCTATCATAAATGAAAATGATTACTGAGGAAGGCGGAAGCTATGGCACTATCAGAATACTTTCCTATTTTTCATAAATTGACCAAACAGGAACAGGAGCAGATGCTTCATCTGGCAACCTTGCGAAAGGTATCCCAGGGATCGCTGATCCACAACGGGGATGCAGACTGCATGGGGCTGCTGCTTGTTCGCAGCGGACAGCTTCGTGCGTTTCTGACCTCTGATGAAGGCCGTGAGATCACCATCTACCGTTTGTTTGAACGGGACATCTGCCTGTTTTCTGCTTCCTGTATGATGAACTCCATTCAGTTTGACATTACCATTACAGCAGAGAAAGACACCGAGTTCTGGATCATACCGCCGGAGTTCTATAAATCCCTAATGGAAAAATCTGCTGCTGTTGCCAATTACACCAACGAGATCATGGCCACCCGGTTCACGGATGTCATGTGGCTGATCGAGCAGGTGATGTGGAAGAGCTTTGATAGACGACTGGCACACTTCCTTATAGAAGAAAGTGCTATTGAAAATTCTGCTGTACTCAAGACTACCCACGAGGTTATTGCCAGTCACCTTGGCAGTGCAAGAGAAGTGGTCACCCGAATGCTGAAATATTTCCAGAATGAGGGTATGGTCAAGCTGACACGAGGGACTATCGAGATTATCGACATGGACAAGCTGGAAGAACTGGACGAATGAGAAAACCTCCGCAACCTTTGAATGGGCTGCGGAGGTTCCTTCTTTTGATGCTTATTTGACCATGGCGAGGATTTGATTCTTGGGTCTTGCACCCATGCTCTGATTGACGATCTTACCGTTCTTCATGACGAAGAGGCTGGGGATGGACATCACCTGGAACTGACTGGCCAGCTCCGGATTCTCATCCACATTGATCTTGCCGACCTTGATGTCGGGATTCTCACGGGCGATTTCCTCTACGATGGGAACCACCATGCGGCAGGGACCGCACCAGGGTGCCCAGAAGTCCAGCAGGACGGGCTTGTCGGATTCTATGACTTCCTTATGGAAGTTATTCTTATTGATATTGATAGCACTCATAATGCGTACCTCCTTGTTTTTTATGGCTTTATTATAATCCGTAATTTTGGTTTTATCTGTGATCTGGTCACTTAGCTTCTTGCCATACCGTCTACACTCAGGACCACGCCGGTAATGTAGGACGCTTCTTCTGATGCAAGAAACACAAATGCGTTGGCAATGTCTTCCGGTTGTCCTAAGCGGCGCAAGGGGATCTGCTTGATCATGGGGTCGATGACTTCCTTGGGAACTGCTTTCATCATATCGGTTTCTGTTATGCCGGGAGCAACTGCGTTAACACGAATTCCCTTTGGTCCCAGTTCTCTTGCCAAAGAGACAGTCAAACCATTGACTGCAAATTTGGATGCGGGGTAAGCAAAGCCGCTGGGCTGACCGTAAATACTGACCATGGAGGAAGTGCTGAGGATAACGCCGCTGCCCTTGGCGACCATACATTCTGCAGCAGCCCGGGTGGCATTGAACACGCCTTTTACATTCAGATCCATGACCTTGTCAAAGGCCTCCTCGGTGTATTCGATGAAGGGTGTGCTTTCAGATACACCGGCGTTATTGACCAGGATATCCACACATCCGAAATTTTCACGAACATATTGAAAGGCCTTGCGAACATCTTCCAGAGAAGCGAGGTTGGGGCTTATAGCGCCGATTGTTGATCCAGGAAATTTCTGCCGCAGCTGATCAGCGGCTTTCTGCACGGATGTGTCGTTACTGGCAGCAATCACAACCACTGCACCTTCCTTTAAGAAAGCCTTTGCCGTTGCATATCCAATGCCACGGCTTCCTCCGGTGATAACTGCCACTTTATCTTTCAATCTCATATTGAGTACCTCCTTGGTTTCTTTATGGTCTTAGTATATCCGTATTTCCTTTGGTCTTCTGTGACCGGGTCACACATCCAATTATTTTCGATTTGTACCTGCTTTTGCCTTGCAGATCAGCTGCGTCATGGTTCCCATCGCATCGTGACAGCATCATAGAAAATAACACCGCCTCGTCAGGTAACGAGGCGGTGCTGTTTTAGCTGAAAGCTATGATATATCTGCCTGACAGCAAAGCTGCAGGACAAATGTTATATAGCTTTGTTTGCGCGGATCAATAGTTTTCTGCGTTGATCTCAAAGAAGCTCTGGGGATAAGAGCAAGTGGGGCAGACCTCGGGAGCCTTTGTACCCACGACGATGTGACCGCAGTTGCGGCACTCCCACACCTTGACCTCACTCTTAGCAAAGACCTCAGCCATCTCCACATTTTTGAGCAGGGCACGGTAACGCTCCTCATGGTGCTTTTCGATGGCAGCAACCAGACGGAACTTGGCGGCCAACTCCGGGAAACCCTCAGCCTCAGCGGTCTTTGCAAAACCGTCGTACATATCAGTCCACTCATAGTTCTCGCCCTCAGCGGCGTGGAGCAGATTTTCAGCGGTGTTGCCGATACCGGAAAGCTCGCTGAACCACATTTTGGCGTGCTCCTGCTCGTTAAAGGCGGTCTTCTCAAACAGTGCGGCGATCTGCTCGTAGCCTTCCTTGCGGGCAACGGCGGCAAAGTAGGTGTATTTGCCTCTGGCCTGACTCTCACCGGCAAATGCGGCCTCCAGGTTCTTCTCGGTCTGCGTTCCGGCGTACTTGCTTACCGGTGCTTCTTCCTCCAGCTTGACAAAGACGCTGGCAGGCTGCTTACATACGGGGCACTTGAAATCTTCGGTCATAGGACCTTCATGGACATAACCACAGACAGAGCATTTCCATTTTTCCATATTCTTGATCTCCTTTTTATCTTCTTTTTTATCGTTGTTGGGGACACGTTCCAAAAGCTGCTGTGCGGCCTCAACCGGGAATCCGGCAGGGGGAGCACTGAGCAGTTCTTCCAGTAGTGCGTGGGTATTGCCGCTCTGGGGCAGCATATATCCGGCTTCTCGCAGAATATCCTCCGCCATCAGACGGTTGGACTTGGCAATGCCGGCCATCAGTCGAGAGAGACCGTCTTTCTCGGTGAAAGCGGCGATTTGAGTGGCAATCTTTTCCTGCTTTGCCTTGCTCTCAGCCAGCTGGTTCATCACAGCGACTACCGTTTCCGTTTTTGGCTGCTGGGGCGGATACTCCAGGGGGACCATGGAGATCGCCCCGCTGGGGCAGGCCGCTGCACAGTCACCGCAGCCGATACACTTGTCCACATCAATGATACTATCCTCTGTGTCAGTAGCGCCTACCGGGCATACATACAGGCACAGGCAATCCTTTGTACACAGGCGGAGATTGCGAACCGCTACTTTCTTTGCGCTCATGCAGAGACCCTCCCTTCGATTTTTTCAAACTTCCAGTCCGGGACCTTGCACACCGGGCACAGAGCAGGAGCACTATCACCTATGTAAATAAAGCCGCAGACCGTGCATACCCACACCTCGGCATTTTGCAGGAACGCCTCACCTTCTTTTTCATAGCGGGAGAGCAGAGAATCGATCATACGGGTGACTTTTTCACCCCAGACGCAGATCCGCTGACTGCCCCGGTCACCGGCGCTTTCCGCTGTCGCCTTAACCAAGGGATATTTTGTCTGAACATCTTCTCTAACCAAAGCGGCAATCACCTTTTCATCCGCTTCAGAGATCTGCGGCGCTGCAGCAGTAAAATAGTCGGCGATTTCCTGGAACAATGCCTGTTCCTGCGCCTTATACTGCTTCTCACAACCTCTTGCCAGATTGGAGAACACAGCGGCCAGAGCGCCGGGAGACAGTTTGAACATATCGGGATCGATCTCAATCGGCGTCACAGGAGCAGGGGCTGATTCCTTAACAGCCTCCGGTGCAAATGCACCTTTGTCGGCCCGACATAAGGGACACGCCCATCCATCAGGTAATTCAGCAAACGGTACGCCCTCTTTTTCTTCATCATAGACGTATCCGCATACTGAGCATACATACTTCATACGTATACCTCCTATTTCACATACTCATTCACAACAGTTATGCTTTCCAGAGGCTGTGCAGATTACAGTAGGCGTACACGGCCTCCACCTCGTCACCCTCACAGAGAGCAAAGCAGACTTTGGGTGCGTCGCCGGGGTTGAGCGCTTTGCGCTGATTGCCCTGCTTGGTTTGGAGGGATACCCACTCAATATAATGTTCGGGCTGCATGGGATGCTCCACAGAACCCACCGTGACGGTTACTTTGTTTCCCTCCACTGTATAGACAGGAATGTGCTTCTCGACAGAAGCCTCGGTCGTGCCGGGGATGATCTCCGTCATTTTCTGTCCACAGCACATGACGGGAACGCCCTTGTCCTTAACCATGGCAATCATGTTGCCGCAGTGCTCGCAAATAAAGAATTTCTGCTCCATAATGATACCTCCTGATTATTTTAGATTTTTTAGAAATTTTGCTTCTATTGACTATATTTTATTTGAGTTGCCCGACTGATTCCGTGACAAGATCACACTGACACAATTAGTGTTCGCCGCACTCATGGGCGTGTTCGTGGTTGTGGCAGACAGAACCGGTGGAGATCAGTTCGCCACGCAGGTAGGCTTCCACAGCTGTGACTGCATCACCCTGAGCACCAACGATCACTTCCACATTACGCTCGTTGAAGATCTCAACGGCTGCACCGCCCATGCCACCGGAGATGATCACGTTGGCACCATTGTCTGCAAGGAAGTTCGGCAGGAAACCGGGACGATGACCGGGATTAGGGATAGAGTTCTGTGCAACGATCTTTCCATTTTCTGCATCAAACAGAATGAAGTTCTCACAATGACCAAAATGACCGGCAACGATGTTGCCCATAGCTGCTACTGCAATTTTCATAATTCATTTCTCCTTAAAGTAATTTGATTGTATTTTCATAGACCTGCCGCAGCGCAATCGCCGCAGGGCAGCTCATTTGAGATAAGTTTTGTCCGGCATTGATAGCTGCCGATACCGTTTTATCGTAGGGGATTATCCCCACAAAAGGAATGTCCAGTTCTTGGCAGAACGATTTGATTGCATCGGTGTTTTCCGGGCTTGTATCCCATTTATTGACGCAGACTGCAAGCTTGGTTTGGAATGTCTTCGTGGTTTTCACAAGGCGCTCCAGATCGCTTTGACCTGAAAGGCTGGGCTCCGCGACTACAAGCACCAGATCCATACCGCTGACAGAAGCAATGACAGGACAGCCAATGCCGGGAGAGCCGTCGATAACAGCAATTTCTGTTTCCGGGGCGTTTTTCAGCAGTGCCAGCTTTACATTGGTCACCAACTTGCCGGAGTTGCCACGACCCATTTTCAGCTTGGCTGTGGAGAAAACACGTCCGCTGCGGTAGAGCATTTGCGTCCCGGCTTCATCCGGATGCAGCTTTACCGCATCTGTAGGACAAACATAAGCACAAACGCCACAACCTTCGCATGCATATTCGTTTACCTTGCCGTTCTTGATGGCACCAAAACGGCACTTTTCCTCACACAAACCGCAGTTGATACATTTTTCAGGATCGATGATCGCCTTATCTGCGCCGATGAAAGGGATCGTCTCCGGCTGCGTATCCATATCAGAAACCAAATGCAGATTCGGAGCATCCACATCGCAGTCAGCAAAAGCCCGGGAATTTGCGAAGGCAATGAATGCCGCCGCAGTGGTGGTCTTTCCGGTACCGCCCTTGCCGCTTAAAATCAGAAGTCGTTTCATACCGCACCTCCGATTCTCTCCAGAAGCTGTTTGAACCGTTCTGAGGTTTCTTTGTGGTGCAGACAGGCAAGTTCGCCTTGATTGATTATGGCAGCCACTTGGGAATCGTAAGGGAAGTTTGCCAGAACGGGAAGGTCATGCTCCCGGCAGTAATCCATCAAAGGTGTATAAGGGCTGTCCTCTTTGTTGATCACCACGCCGCAGGGCTTTTCCAAAAGGGAGGCCAGTTCGTGTACCATGCAGAAATTATGGAAGCCAAATGCTGTAGGCTCTGCCACCAAAATGCAGTAATCAGCATCCTCGATGCTTTCCATAACGCTGCAGGCACTGCCGGGCGGACAGTCGATAACGGTAAAGCCCTCGCTATGCTTCAGCGCAGCTTTAATGACACCCACACCGGAAGCTTCACCTGTATTGAGAACGCCGGTCACGGCTTTTACGGTTCCGCTCTGTCCGATCTCCAGATGACCTACAGGACGGGGAATCTCCGTAATGGCATTTTCCGGGCATACCAGCAGACACCCTCCGCAGGCATGGCAGACTTCGTTGAACACTTTGGGCTTCTCTTTGATGTAGATCAAGGCATTGAACCGACAGAAATCCACGCACTTGCGGCATCCGGTGCATTTATCCGGGTCAAAAGCAGGAATTTTTGTACTGACTACTTGTGTTTCCACATCCTGCGGTTTGAGGAACAGTCGTCCATTCGGTTCCTCTACATCACAGTCGATATAGGTGCTTTTTCCGGCCGCTGCTGCCAGATTCACAGCCACAAAGGTCTTTCCTGCGCCGCCCTTACCACTTAATACCGCGATCTTCATCGTATTCCGTGATAACCGGCGTGGAAATGCGTTAACTCCTCCAAGCTACCGGCTTCAAAAGCAGCGATATTCTCCATGGCATCGCTCCCATGGGACTTGTAAATTTTGATTCCGGCGGCCTGAAACACTTCTGCCGCATTTTCGCCGCAGCGAGGTGTAATCAGAACCTGTGCGCCGCTGTCTACGACTGCCTGCGCAGCTTTAATGCCTGCACCACCCTCTGCCTGTGCGCCGGGATTGGCCAGAATCTCACTTTCTTTGGTTCCCAGGTTGTAAGCGAGGAACATGGGTGTACGGCCAAATGCAACGCATACACTCTTTTTATCTTCGTCCAACGGAATAATCACTTTCATCATGCATCCTCCTGTTCGTAATGATTTGCCCATCTGTGCCTGTGGCATCCACCACAGCCGCAGGTATGTTCCGTGCCATCGCAAAGCTGATAATCGCCGCCTTCAATTCGCAGAACAGCACCATCCACAATGGCATCTGCCAGTTTCTTTCGAGCGCTGGCATAGATCTGCTGAATGGTAGTGCGGGCGACCTGCATATAGGCACCACATTCCTCCTGTGAAAAGCCCTGCTTGTCAATCAGGCGAATGGCTTCATATTCATCCACGGTCATCGTAATAACGGATTCATGTCCGATTTTTTCCGGTATAAACTGCTGTGACCGGGGCAGACAGCATACCTTTCTGCATTTTCTGGGTCTTGGCAGAGAAATCACCTCACTTTATTTCTGACATATGCCATTTATATTATACTTTATTTGCGGCATATGTCAATAATATGCTGTAAAAAAGCGGCCCTTCTTTATTTAGAAGGGCCGCTGAAAATGCACTTATTTCTCCATGCCACAGGGATAGGATGCTTCACATAACAGTCGGTCACCGATCACTGTAGAATAGAAGCCATAACCACCGGAGAAGTTATAGGCATTGAAGCCCAGGTTGGTCAGAATCCGGGTGGCGATGTAGCTGCGCAGGCCGCTCTGGCACATGACATAGACGGGTTTGGATTGATCCAGTTCTCCGATCCGCTCCCGCAGATCATCTACAGGGATATTAAAGAAGCCCTCTGCGTGACCGCCTGCATACTCGACCGGTGTACGGGAATCCAGAAGCTGTACACTGCCGTCTCTGGGAAGCTCAGGAACATCATGCCAGTGGAACTGCTTGACCTTGCCGGTGGCGATGTTTTCGATCATAAAACCTGCCATATTCACAGGGTCTTTTGCGGAGGAATAGGGCGGCGCATAGGCCAGATCCAATTCTGTCAGCTCTGTGGCTTTCATGCCGCAATGAATGGCAGTTGCCAGTACGTCGATCCGCTTATCAACACCATCGTAGCCTACGATCTGTGCGCCCAGCACACGCAACGTATTTTTCTCCCAGAGCACTTTCATGGTCATAGATCTGCCGCCGGGATAGTAGCCTGCATGGTTGCCGGGAGAAAGGACTACCTTATCATATTCAATACCGGCTGCCTTTGCGGTCTTTTCGTTGATACCGGTAGACGCTGCGGTCATGTTGAACAGCTTCAGCACGGAACTGCCCTGAGAGCCGGGATAGCGGCT
>UMKW01009116.1_pt1 | contig 14655 bp, 16 predicted proteins | sample 1966391 | NCBI WGS metagenome assembly UMKW01 (sample SAMEA4836183, study PRJEB28245) | human gut metagenome | biome: gut microbiome; material: fecal sample | place: Denmark | collected 2008
GATGGATTTTAATGATTTTATTCATATAGTCATAAGCAGCTGTCAGTTTTCCTTTGTATCCTTTCTGGATTAACCTGCGGTAAACATCCTTGCGGCTTATCCCTGCTGACAGTGCTTTGACAATATAGTCATAAAACTGATCCATTCCGCTGCGATAATTCCTTCGGCACAGGGATTCATAATCGCCATGAAGATATCTTGTTACTGTATTCCTCGAACAGTGCAGTTCTTTTGCAATCGCCCGTTTGCTATATCCTGCTGCCGCATATTCATGGATCGCATTGTATAATTGTACACTTTTTTCATTGTATTCACCAAAGTTATCCACAATGCAGGACGTTTTTTTTTACGTTCCTCGTCCATGCTTTCCGTGGATAAAGGGGAATCCTCACTGTGCCCTGTTGGTATCTTGATATTTACTGGTACGACAGCGTTCACTGTATTTCTTATGACCTCTAACAGATTCTGATGCAGATGAAACCGGTCAGCTATCTGCAGGGCATCCGGAAGTATTTCCTGAATGGCGGAGGCATAGGCGCTGGAACGGTCACGTGTTACTGCCTTGACCTGTTTATTGTGGGACAGCCATTCTTTAAAGGCAGAACCGTCTCTCCCGTCAAGTATTGCAGCCGACGTGTGAGTCGCTTCATCTACGATAATGGTTCCGTAAGTATGCCTTTTTTTAAAGGCAAAATCATCAACTCCGATAACGCTTCCGCATTTCGCAGCTTCCTGGAGAGTATAGCGTTTTGTGAGCAGGCGTATCACAGTATCGCCACTGACTTTAAGATTCATAGCCTTACAGATACGTGAGCATCCCTCACAGCTGGTCTCCATCGCTAATGTACAGATAAAGTCAGCGCAGCGTTCCGTCATTCGGCTATAATGGCTCAAGAAACCGTTAACTGTTTCGGAAAAAGTAGTAACTTCACAATCAGGGTTATCACATTGATATTCATAAGCATTTATCAGAAGCCATGTAGTTTTTCCAAGGACCGGAAGATCCTGGACTTTTCTTTCATAGGTTCCATGACGATGGGTTGAAATGGCCCCGCATTTTGGACATATACAATCCTTAGAGTGTGCGATTATTTTAATTTGTATCTCATAATCTGTCTGGCAGATATCCGCAATTTCTAAATCGGTCGGATAGAAGTGTCGCAGATCAAGACTTGTTTCCGTGCACATAAATTTCCTCCGCTAAGTAAGACTATCTACCTATATCCTATCACACAATTTTGGATATTCAATAAAGAAAACGGATATTTGCGGAAGAACCCTCGCCACACCGGACTGGCGGCTCCGCCGCACCGTAATATTCACGCAGTTTGGTACAATTGGAAAGAATCACATTCAGAGCAGTTTTATCTTTTGTACAGAACTGCTCTTTTTGTCTGCTCTGAATCTGATACTTTCCTAAAGAATTATAACTGAAAATTGAGTCTCTAATATAACTTATAGCCTTAATTTCTCTTTATAAATCGTTTAGCACTTCTGTCATATCTACATATCTACTCTTTCCAAATGGCTCATGAGACGCAGTTATTGTTTTATATCTCTGTGGTTGTTTTATAAAAATATACTCATTATTTCTATGTGGCCAATCCTTACATGTAAAGAAAACTTTTTTATATGGTAAAGAAAAAAAGTCATCAATATGTTTTTGAGTACAGCCATTTTGATCATTAAATTTCAACAAAATTTTGTCCCAATTTATCCTTTCACATCGTCTAATCCATTTACTCTTTACTTCTTCTTCACTTTTATAATGCAAAAAAAACACTTCTATGCTCTCGTTGTCTAACCTCAAAACTCCAACTGGATATTTTCCAAAACGCTTATCTCCTGATACCTCCTTTTCCAATCTCCATTTGGATTGTTGCGGTTTTATAAATTCCAAATCTACTTCTAAGTATTCTTTTAATCTAGCAACAAACTTTATATAATCCTCTGCCATAAAAAAGCAGCCTATTGTTGGTGATTCTTTAGGTAGATTGTAACTTTCATAAATCATTCCTCCCCAACAATTATTTGATATAATAGTAAAATGAGTATGTTTCAAATGCTTTTTTCGCATATTTGCCAAGTATTTCCGAAAATATCCAAGAATTTTTAACCTAAATCCTTCATAAGTCATATATTTGTATCACCTCTTACTTCTTAACTTGTCCATATATTTCGATACAATTTCAATGAACTCTAGCATATATTTGGAGTGAAATACGCATAATAAAATTATATAACCAATCACACAAAGGACTCCGTTCACTAAAAATAGTATGTACAAATTTAAATTATTAAATAATCTATTTACTATATAAAGTATTATTCCCACTAGTATAGCTGCAACTACTGCTTTTAAAACTTCTTTCATATTTTTCAATATTGAATACTCAGACAAATATTTTTTCATTCTAGATAATAATAATATAGTTGAAAATAGCATGGCTATACTCGTTGCATATGAAATACCAGCTACCCCCATAACTTTCGAAAGTAAATAGCTTAATATTGCATTTATAGTTACAGTTACTACTCCATTTATCATTGGAATTTTTGTATCTTGAAAAGCATAAAATACCCGTGAAAAAATTGATCTCCATGCTTGAAATACAAATCCGACTGCATATCCTACTACAACATAGTATGTTGTAATTATATCTTGTTCCCCAAAGCTTCCTCTTCCATATAAAATTCTAATTATTTGCTCCCCACATACGACACACATTATCAATATAGGTAATATTATTATACATGTCCCATTAATTGCATTATCTAAAATAGTTGTAATTTGTTTTTTTCTCTTTTCTGCCACCAGGGAAGAAAAATGTGCAAATAAAACCGTTGCTATCGACGAAACCACCACACCCGTAACAATTTCATTAATAGATGCACTATAAGTTAATATAGACACTTTTCCTTCACCTAATAATGTCCCAATTTGTTTATCTATAATGTCATTAATTTCATATATTGAGTTTCCTAACATAAGTGGAATAGATAATCCAACTAATGTTTTAATATCTTGTATACATAGCTTTTTATTAATATTATCCTTAGTCTCAACTTTCCAGATTCTATTAACAATAATCAGTTCAAAAACACATTGTATTATAATTGATGCTAAAAATGCAATAATAAGCGCAATAATTCCAAATTGATCATAAAAGATAATTGCCGCAATTATCAAAAATAAATTTTGAAAAAATCCCTGACATTTGCCGGGCAAAAAAATATTTCTACTTTCTAATACAACATTAATTGTTTGAAAAGCACACCAAAAAACAAATGATATTGATAATATTCTAAGATACTGTATCAGTATATTTCTTTCAAGTATGTTATATGTAGGAGCCAATATTTGGGAAATAATCGGTGCGCAAAACCAAAATAATAATATTATTACTACAGAAAAAAACATAAAAGATAGTAATACTTTTTTAATCATGTAGTTAGCATATTCTTTACCTTCCGTTTTTAATCTGGAATTATATAAAGGTAATAGGGATACAGCTAATGCAGAAAATATAATCATACAAAATGCTGCAATTATACCGGTTGCAATAAAAAAAGCATCTGTTTCAGCAGTAGCACCACAATATGCTGCTAATACTGATTGCTTTATAAGTCCCAATACTTTTATCCCAAAAACAACTATTGTTACTTCTACCGATGATCGTATTATTTTATTCATGTTATCTCACCATAAATGTTATTAAAACTATCATTATTTACACAACTGCTATAAATTTATTTAAAACGTAACGCAACTTTTATTATCTAAATTAGATAGTCACCAAAATTTCAAGCTACATAGGTACCCCCTAGTGCAAGTAATAACTAAAGAAATTATAGCGATTAATATAATATTATTTTTCATTTTTATGTTGATTTTATCTAATGCTATTATTGTATTAGGCAATACAATCACCGCACAAAAGAAGCTAAATCTTTGCATAAACGCAAATTGAATAAATGAAACAATACTTATCAATATTAATAGACCTGAAAATTTTAAATACTCCTTATTTATTTTTATATTATTCTTTTTTATAGTTATATATATCATCATTTGTATTATTAATTGCAAAAAACAAATAATTATTTCCCACAAATAGCCGTAAGCATTACTATCTAATAAATATCCTCCCATAGTCTCTAGACTATTATTTAGAATATTTCTATATAATGGAAATAGTAATGTCCCTAAAATTATTACTATTGTCAGACCTAGTACTTTATTTCTGACGGAATTCTTTTGAAACAAAACAAAAAATATAACTCGTAATAGAATCAAAATTATGCCTTGGGCATGAAACAATGCTGCAAGAACATATAATACGATATTTATAATGTTAAATTTATGCCTAATGATTTCTCTATATATGCAAAAGGCAACAAATGTACATGCCAAATACGAACGTATCGTTGCAATAGTGGTAATAAAAATATCTCCTGTAAAAAAAATAAAAAGACCTGCTGCAACTGCGTATTTTGTTGCCCCTCGTTTATATGTATCATATACTATATTAAAGATTAATAAGAATACACAAGCACAGGTTACAGCAGCAACCCATCCTTCTTCTTTTAATCTGCCCAACAATCGATAATATATCATTGCGGCCGGAGTTGAAGCTAACGGAGTTGTTTGATTTATAATACTATCCCAAAATTCTTGATAAGTCTGCTGTGCAAAGTCTCTCGCATAAATTCTAATTCTATAAAGATCAGATGTAAAATGCGGCTCGTACGCAAAAGCTATGCAGCACAATGTACCCCAAAATAGTATTAATGCCAATATCAATTGTTCTTTTTTTATGTACCTTATTAAATTTGTAAATCCAAATATAGCTATCACATAGATGCTAATTCCTACTATTCTTGCTAATATAAACAATTGTCTTCTCCCTCTTTATAGTAATACCTTTATATCATCTGTCACATTTTATTTTCCGTGCTGAGGTACAACATACACTCAGTATTGCCAAATCTCTTTTAAAATTAATTTACTTACTTTATAAAACTAGCAATACTAAGATTTTTTCGATAACTATTTGTGATAAATGTAATTAGTTTTCTCTATATATTTCTTCTTGATTATTCAGCAATTGATCATATAATTTTATCAACCTTTCTCCGCAATTGGCATCTGAAAAATGGCTGTTTTTCAAATAGGTATTATAATCCATCCTATTAATGTTTCTATTCAATGCATTTTCTAAACTTTTCACCCAGGTTTCAATAGGCCCCTTCAAATTCACGAATTCTACTAAATCTGTATACACCATTTCAGTAGTCACAGTATCCGACACAACCATAGGAAGTCCCATAGCTTGGGCTTCTATTCCAGTAAGCGGCAATCCTTCAAAAAGACTAGGTAAAAAGAAGCAATCCATTGCTTGATACAGTTCAATAACATCCTCTCTCTTTCCTAAAAAAAAGACCTTATCTGATATTCCGAGTTGATCCGCATAAATTAACATCTCTTTTTCTAAAGGACCATTGCCAATCCACCAAAAAACTACATTAGATATCTTTGTCAAAAGTAACTTAAATACATCCATTGCAAAAAATGGATTTTTTTGATATGCTGCCCTACCTACTGTTGCAACCACAAATATTCCTTCAACACCCATTTTATGTCTAATGAATTTTCTTTCATTCTCATCAAATATATATTTAGATGGAGTTATAACATTAGGAATAATCTTATATTGCCTATTTTTAAACATAGCCTTTCCTGCTGCTGAAGAACATGCAGCATAATCCGTCGCAGTCCATTTTAATATAGGCAACATTAATTTGTTTCTTACTTTTTTCATTCTACTATCCGCCAGCTCTGTACTATGGCTATGAAGTATACGTAAAGGAACTCTTTTTCTTTTTGCTACTAACATAAACGGAATAGTCAATATTAAAGAATTATCATGGATAACATCATAATTACCTGAATCAATGATTTCATTGCAAGCCTTAATATGCTTCTTAAAGCATTGAACTGGTGGCAAAAGAAAAGTATTTCCACCGTATTTATGAATTTCGTCAATATAGGGGGATTCTCTTTCGAAATAGACAGCAAAATCAATCTGTACTTTATCATGATCTACATGTCTCAAATAATTCATTGCAAAGCTATTTACACCACTTGCCACTCCAAAAGTAGAAAGTAACATTAATATTTTATATTTTTTTGTTTTATTCATATACATATCCTTCTACTTGTCGTAATATTTCATTAATAACATTTGAATCTATCTGGATGTCAAATTTTCGTGCCATTAGTTTATCACTCTTTAAAATTGAAGGTATATCGTTTACTGTTAATATTTTAGGGCTATTTTTACCTTCTGACCAATCTATATAATGTAAATAGTCTCGCACAGTTCCTCTATACGGCGAATTCATCACCAATGTATGAAAAAAGCTCTCATCGGGGCATAAACATTTAGAAAAATATTTATAATACATGGGATTTTTTTTTAAATATTCAAATATCCACTTGATCATGCCCCGATTTAAGCACCACCATTGAGATCCAAAATAAAACTTTAGACCTGTAAAATTGTTTCGTCTAAATATTTTAAAAGTCTTATTATATCCTCCCGTCAACTCAATATATCCTCTTTTTAATACTCGAACGAATAGATTTCTACTTATTATCCAATTTTCAAACTTTATCTGATTTCTTTTATCATATTTACAACATCTCCCTAAATTATAATTAAGTGTATCAAACAAGTTCAAATAATTAATTGACGTGTTTTGAGAAAGTTTACTTATGATATATCTTGTACTTTTAATGGGAAAATCTTGCCCGCTACATAGCCAGAAATAATCAAATTCTCCTGTATGATACGCTTTATTTAACAAGGCTAGTTCTGCGTCTACTTGCGAAATTTTTGCCCATTGCACATCAACTCTATCCTGATCAGAAATAAATATTACATTTTCTTGTTCCAATTCTCTAGTGTCAATTTTCGATTTTTTATCTACATGAAGAAAAAAAGTAATATCAGAATTCTTCATCGCTTTAATAAACATTTTAATTTGTTCCGGTGCCTTATGGCAGAGTATGAGCATTGCAATTTTCATCCTACTTATTAACCAATGCCTTTCTCAATGATTCAAAATTTAATTTTTTAGAAGGTTCCATTATCGGTAATTCTATGCTACTATAATCATTTAAAACAAAAGATATACTCTTAGCTTTAGAAATCCAATCTTTATAAGTATTTGCCGATTTTCCTGTACTATTATTCAAAGAAATACATGGTGTTGATGTTACATACGAAAAAATCATTCCATGTAATCTATCTGTAACAACCATTTCAAACTTTGAAATCTCCTCCAATTTTGCTAAAACAATTTTTTTTCTTATAGTGTAGCTAATAGGACCATCCAATTTGCATATTGTATCAAATTTTTTCGCATAAGAATAACTGTCTTTAATTTTTTCAATTAGTAATTCAACATCCTTTTGTAGAATATTTTTTTCCTTATCATTTCTCAGACAAATTCCAAGACCATTCCTTTTACCTTGTTTAGTAACTCCCACTAAATAGAAAACAATATCCGGACAAATCTGAATATTAGTATTCGGGAAAATTTTTTTCATTTTCTTATAAGAATGAGAATCTCTAGCAAATAAAGTTATATTTTTATGTTTACCGTAAATTTCGGCAGCAATTTTTCTTTCATCTTCACCAGATTTATCCATTCTATATGAGACTGATTGTGGAAAGACAATAATCTTATTTTGAGAAAAATTTTTAACAATTGTTCTACGAATAAACTCATACCTTGGATACAAATCTCCCAAATTGCCACCACCTTGCAAGACAATTATATCTTGCTCTTTTATATTATTTTTTATCCATGCAAGATATTGTAAAACATTTGATTCTTGAAATTCGATAATTTCCCTTTCCGGCAAGTTATCTCGACAAAATTTATGTATTGCATAGGCAATAGCTTGATCCCCAAGATTTCCATAATCTGGTGCATCAAGGAACCAAATCACTTTCTTTTTACCACTTAATTCCTTTTTGCTTTTCTTTTGAAGAATCAATTGTTTTGCAAATTTAATTTTCCCATATTGTTCTATACTTAAATCATTTAAAAATCTTCTCATTTTTCTACCATATCTATATTTTTCATTTTATTTTAGGAGCAGGTGTTGCTAGTCTAACGAAAGCTCCCAAGTAATATTGATGAATATATCCTTTTATGTCATGTATTACTCCATACATATTTACTGTAAAAAGCTTTTTCATTTTTTCAACTATTTTCATTTTAATTTCTAATCTTTCTATATATTCGATATATTTTTCTAATAATTGTATCCACAACACCAACCATATCACAAAATGCCTTCTTTGCGAAACCATACTCGACATTGGATTCAGATAATTTTGAAGAAAGGAATTCATTCATATTATCAGAATACCAGTTAGCTTCTAGTCTATTCCTTAATGATGCGTAAGTAGGTGACTGAAGTTCAGGAATTACTCCCAATGACATAAAGTGACTAGAATTCATACAAAATGGCGATCCACACGCATGACCTATTGCTAAGAACTTTATTTTTTCATTAGGATTTTTAAAAACGTCCTGCCGAAGATATGAACAATAGCATCTTCTCATAATGCCCGTAGCCAAATTTAAATTCGTTGCCCAATCCCCTGCATAGCAAAACTCTCTTCGTTTTACATTAAAATTCTTCATCGTGTATTCAAACAATGGTGAATCGAATTCTTTGCCAAACTCAAAATACTCTTTTTCAGAGTACTTTGTTAATAACTTAATTTTTTCAAGATTCTTTTCTTCTTCTCTTGTTGCTGCTATCTGTGGTGCCGCTCCAGTTTGGTTAATGCATATTTCTTTCATTTCATCTAAATATGGTAAATAATCATCACACATATTAAACTGAACCATTATAGAAGCTCCCGATTCTTTAATCAATCTAAAATTATCAAAAAAGACATTTACAAGATTTCTTTCCACTAGTTCAATATAATGAAAAGAAAAGCAAAAATGTAAATGTGATACATAATCTTTACATGTGGTTAATATTTTTTTTATTTGCTTTGTTATAGTTCCATTCGTAGTGATATTTACATAATGACCATTTTTTAAAATGTTATATGCAATTTCATCAATATTTTTCTGCAATGTAGTTTCCCCTGAACCACAAATACTAAAATAACAACATCCACCCCAACGCTCCTTTGTAGTCGCTAAACCAATTTGTTCAGGTGAATATTTCATATCCGCAACTGTGTTTTTTCTATTATCTCTTTGAATAACATAACAGTAGCTACACTTCAAATTACATGCTGTAATGGGCAAAAGACATTCAATAAATCTTTTGATTTTTTCCATCTTTACTATCTCCTTAAAAATATAGTATTAAAGTATTTTCCAAACATTTTCGAGCATATATACAAAAACTCGTATGGCAACAACATTTCGCAAATATTCCATATGATTTATCATTTGTTTTTCAACATATACCTGTTGAGTTCTTCCCAGCTCGTAATATAATGACTATTTTCTCTTCAACCAAACATTCCATTACACACTCTAGAGTGAACTAACACTTTATCAATATTGGCAATTTTTTAGTCATTCGCAAGTATTCTGGCCCAAAGTTCATAATCTTCAATATATGAAATGTGTCTATATGGACTTATTTCTATACAGGAAGCTTTTTATAGCTATTTTGTACAATCCATTTTAATGACAAATTCTTTTTCTTTATTGGTTTCTTCCAGTCTATATCATATTCATCAATATGTGAGCTGCAAACACTTATTTCCGGCTGCTTCTCTATATGTGCAACTTGAACTTTAAATCTTTCAGAATCACATACATCATTACCTTCAGAACGAAGCACAGTATCGTTTGAACACTTTCCCAAATCATAGTTCAATGCTCTACCTAATCCTTAATTTTGTTCAGTCCTATAAACCTTAAAAATATCCGAAAACTTGTTTTCGTACTTAGGATTAACCGCATCTAATTCGAAATATAATAGGATATCACAAACACTACCAAATTCATCTGGCTTTATTGTTTGATCATCTAAATTACTTTTAAAGCTCTATCCAAATACTCTGTATTCTGCTTTCTCTTTTGCACAGACAAACATCAAAGAAGTAAAACATTCGGTATTTTCAAAAAATATCAACATTAGATTCTTTTTAAATACAGCCAAATGGAATAAAACGAAAATACAACTCCTAACATATCCATAAGTATCCAGATAATCCTCATACATATATATTATTGTGAATTGTTGTACCTCTCTTTATTGTACTCTTTAGATAAGAAGATTAAATATCCGAAACAAGTCCATGTTTATGCAGAACATCAAATCAGCCCTTATTTACAATATCTAAAAACTCCTTATCCTCCCCCAACAAGCATTTCATCCGACTTAAACTTTTACATTTATAAATGGTCACACCTCTATCTTGCAGATACGATACTACTTCAGAATCGTCACCTGAAAATAGATTAATTTGGGATTTATCATACATTTCTTTAGCAAGATTATTAATCAAATTTAATACCACACTGCTTGGACCATTTTTAACAATCTAATTGGTGACATATGCAATACGGATCACAATAATACTATACTATCCTATCTTATTTTCTTAATATTTTCTTAAACATAAACTTCCGTAGCCAATTCGGGGCCAAAGAAGAACTACTCCGAATCACACAACTCTTGATATACTGCCCATTTCCAATAAAATCTTGATCCTTCATAAATCTAAAGAGTTTAATCTGTGTCTTAGCATATTTCCATCCTGCTCGTCTTAAGTACATATCAGAACCAGCTCTCATATGCAATAACGGTTCTTGGATATTATAGCCTTGATATCCAGCTATAAGCATTCTTATCCATAAATAGTAATCCTCCAGTAAATAAAAATCCTGATAGGAGCCCACTGATTCAACAGCAGTTTTTTTATACATAACACAAGGGTGGTTAAATGGATTTCTTTGCTTTGCGAACTGAATAATCTCATTATTAGTCTCTGGCAATACTCTCTTAGCGTCAATCACTTCTAAAGAAGCAGAAAATTCTTCAACCGTGCCTGAACATATTGCAACTTCTGGATATTTTCTAAAAATTTTCATCTGTCTGTCACATCGGTATGGATATGCAACATCATCGCTATCCATTCTAGCCACTAATTCATTTTTGCAATGCTTAATGCCTTCATTTAAAGCCATTCCTAAACCCACATTATTAGGTAAACGTACAACATCTAGAACATTTCTCATTTCTAATTGTTTATTTTCGATAATCTTATCCAATTCTGATGTCATTGGTCCATCACAGACTAATACAAAATTATCTGTAGGAAAAGTTTGCTCTTGAATACTCTCAATTGCTTGCTTTAAATATTCTGGTTTTTCTTTGTAATAAACTGACATAAGAACTGAATACTTTTTACATTCTATCATGTCCATAAAAATAGTATTCCTCTCTTTGCTATATCTCAAGCACTCTCCTTCTTTTGGTTCTTTCTTGCGGCAGTTGTCTGCCCTTCCGCAATACCCTCAGTGCTTTCCGGAATAAAAATAATCTTCAACGTATACAGTATCAGTTTCAAATCTAACAATAGGCATCTCTGATTAATATACAATAAATCCAACTTCAACTTATCCAGCGGCGTGGTATTATACTTTCCAAATACCTGTGCATAGCCGGTAAGTCCCGCTTTTACCTGAAGCCGTAATCCAAACTCCGGCAATTCTTCCAGATATTGTTTCTCGATCTCCGGTCTCTCCGGTCTTGGACCTACAATCGTCATATCTCCCTTCAGGATATTAATAAGTTGCGGAAGCTCATCAATTCTCGTAGCCCGGATAATCTTTCCCACCGGTGTAATCCTGCTGTCGTTCTGGGAGGCCAGCCTGGCTCCGCCTTTTTCCGCATCTGTGATCATACTTCGGAATTTATAGATTTCAAATTCTTTATGTCCTTTTGTAAGGCGCACCTGCTTATAAAATACAGGTCCTTTATCATAGGATTTAATAGCAACCGCTACAATCAAAAGTATCGGAGAAAGAATAATAAGCCCTAATCCTGAGCAAATTATATCAACTGCCCGCTTCACAAAAGGATAGTACCATTTCACCGGTACTCTTTTTGTCCGGATAAAGGGAGTGTCAAAGGTATGAGATACATCAAATCCCATCGTGATCAAATCTTCTACATCCTGGGTCAGATAGATATCTTTTCCGATTTCGTTGCAGTATAAGATCAGTTCCTTCTTGATCTCTTTATCTACATCATACAGATAAACACTGGCGCACTCCCGGATGGTTTCCTTAATGATGTCCATAGGCGCCCCTTCATCAAAGCAGCCTTTCACCTCATAACGGAAAGCTTTTGCTTTGATCTTTTTCAGAAAATCTATGTAATCTTCCTTCCCATAAACAATAACCACTTTTCTGGGCGAATCGTACTTTGCAAAGAACCTGTTCAGTACAAAGATCACTCCCACCGTGATCACCATCTGCAGCACAAACATCGCCACATAGGAAAGAAATTCTATTCCCTTAAATCCATGAAACCAGAATAGTGACGCGATAAATAAGATCACATCAGCAATCCCAAAGGACAGTACCTGGAAATAGGTCAACTCCGTCAGCCGGTAGATGCCGATCTTTAACGCCTGATACATAGTGGCAAAGAACCAGTAGACCATACAGAAACCAATACCCACCACCAGCAGAGGCAGGTATCCGAAATACCCCTCTCCCCACTGTGGGCTTACATTCCAGTACCAGAGACCTGCTGAAGTTGCAAAGGCCAGTATTACGGATATGATTTTATATAAATCTTTTATGATTTTCTTTTTCTTCTCGTTGATTTCTTCCATTCTTTCTCTCCGCATGCTCCTGCCTTACCGGAGCGTAATTTTATAAATTATCGATTTTACATAGTTTTTTCAATACAAGTCAAGGCGATGAGAGGCAGACATTTCCAAGAAGAAATTCTGCCCCCTCGCCATGCTTCTTTATGCTCTTTTTCTACCGATTACAAAAGCTGCCCCTGCTGCTCCAAGAAGAACTACAGCGCCGGCCGCATATACGCCCCAGGTGGACTCTACTCCTGTCTTAGGCGCAATTCCTGTACCTGTTGTATCAGTGCCTGCTGCTGCGGATTCATCTACATCAGCGATAACCGTTACAGGAGACAGATCCTGGAATTCTGCTGTGATCTGTTTGTTTGTATAATTTACGTCTGTAGGATCAATGATCTCCCATACCAGTCTTTCTGTACTGAAATGAAGGAGTTTTACATTGGTCATAGCTTCTGTCAGAGATGGGACAGAGATGGTCGCGATATACTTTCCATCTTCGGTCTGTACGCCGCCGTTTATGGGAACAAGATCAAAGAACTGGGTGACCATGCTCTTTCCTTCCACTTCCTGAGCCAGAGCATCGATTTCTGCTTCTGTCATGTTCAGCTCTGTCTGTCCTCCTGTTGGGTTGGCGATAATGTCTTTCAACTGCTGTACCAGAGTCTGAAGAGTCAGAGTGCCTTCATTTACCTGAAGGATTTCTTCCACTACTGTGGGCGCTACTGTCTGGGTGGTGGCAAAGTTCTCTGCAGTGCCTTCGCTTACCTGATAGCTGGCTGCGGATTCACCTACCAGAGTAACCTGTGTGGTACGGCTTCCTGCGGCGAACACGCTTACAGCGGAAGTCACTACAAGAGCAGCTGCTAAAATCGTTCCCAAAATTCTTTTTCTCATTTTTCTCATCCTTTCTAAATTAGATTTGCTGAGGTTTGTTTTGTTATTGATCTATCGATACCAGTACGGCCTGTACCAGATATCTTTGGCTTGAAATCCCTGCGTAGCAGGTGGACAAGGTAATGATCTTGTCTTCGTTTGTCACTTCCATGGAGGTGTCCACAAAGGCGTTCATATCTCTCATGGAAAAAATACTATTTAAATACTGCTGATATTCCTCTTTGTTCCAGAAGTCAAAGCTCATCAGCAGATGCCGGTTGTCATAGAGGTATGCGGCAAATATTCTGTAATGCAGGATCTTATCCGGCATGTAAATGGTCACATCCCGGTTGGCGTCGAAGAAGCTCCGGTCCATATACCGGTGAAGACTCTGGAACATTGTCCCGTTTTTCATATCGTGACCGTAGATCACTGTGTTGGGATCTTCAAAGGTCTTGGTATTATAGTTTTCTGTAAAGATGGCTCCTGCTGCCGCCTCTGTCCTGTTGATGTCATGATCCAGATAATAGCTGTTGTCATCAGGACTCTGGAGGATAGGATAATCCACTTCTGTCCCCGGCACCCGGATCCAGGCGTATACGTCCGGATTCTGGGCCTGAAGGCTCCGGAAGTCTATGGGAATCTCCACTGCCGGTTCCGGATCCCGGGCGGTTTCCCCGGGCTCTTCTCCCTCTGGCAAAGGCTCATCCTCCTGTACAGCTTCTTCCCGGATTTTTTCATATTCCTTCCCGGCGTTTTTCTCTTCCTGGTACTTGTATACTGCAGCGCCTCCCAGGAGCACTGCCAGGATCAGGAAGATTATCCCTGCGATTCGGAATTTCTTCATGTCAGTTTTCCACCTCTTTGTAAAAGGTTTCTATGATCTTCTCAT
>UMKW01029982.1_pt1 | contig 14583 bp, 13 predicted proteins | sample 1966391 | NCBI WGS metagenome assembly UMKW01 (sample SAMEA4836183, study PRJEB28245) | human gut metagenome | biome: gut microbiome; material: fecal sample | place: Denmark | collected 2008
GAACCTTGCCCAATATGAAAGTATTTGTGGCCAGTGATGCGGTGCAAACGGCGTGGCTGGTGAAGAATGCGATTGCAGATCCTTCGCCCATGTATCTGCGCCTTCCCCGGGAGGCGTTTCCCAGCCTCTATGAAGAGACCGAAGTGTTTCACGAGGGAGAGGGTAAAATTGTTCGCGAGGGCAGTGACGCCACGGTCATTGCCTGCGGATTGCTGGTAGGAAATGCACTGCAGGCGGCTGAAATGCTTTCGGCAGAGGGAATCTCTTTGCGAGTAGTCGACATGTTCTGCATCAAACCGATTGATAAAGAGTTGATCCTTCGCTGCGCGGCGGAGACGGGCGCCATTGTTACGGCGGAGGAGCACAATATTTACGGCGGATTGGGCGGCGCGGTATGCGAAGTGCTCTGCAGAGAAGGCGCCTGTGTCCCTGTAGGGAGTATTGGCCTGCGGGATACTCACGGGGAGAGCGGGCCCTATGCACGGCTTCAGGAGAAATATGGATTAGATGCAGCGGCTATTGCCAGAGAAGTGCGCTGCGTACTGCAGAAAAAGAACGCCTGAGGTTCGGCGGGAGGCGCTGCACGCAGAAGCCCCTGAGGAAAGAAAAACCGGCCTATTTGCACACCATCGCAAAGCGAATTCAGGCATGCAAATAGGCCGGTTTCATCTAACGGAAAAAGTGCTTTCTAACAGCTTTCCGACGGTTCCTTTGCCGCGGGGCGGATAGAAGAAACTGTGGTCAGCAGGACCCCTGAAAATATACATATGCAACCCAGCAGCTTGACCCATGTCATGGCTTCCTGTAATACCAGACAGCCTATGATCACGCTGGTAATCGGTTCCAGAGTGGAAAAAATGGCTGTAGTAGACGGGCCGGCATATCGTATACCCAGCTGGTATAAAGAGCTGCCGGCTACGGCGACACAGATCGCCACCAGGAAGGAGAACACCCACGCTTTTGGAGTGAGAGATAGGGTCAGCTGATGGGTGGCTATGCCGTATATGCCGGAACAGGCACCCACCACGATGCACATGTAAAGCGCCAGTTTGAAATGGTGATACCGTTTCAGACCGGAGGAGGACATGTAGACGGTAAAGAAGGTATAGCAAAGGCCGGACAACAGCGCCAAAGTGATTCCGAGGGGGTGGAAAGACGTGTCTTTCCCCATAAAGCAAAAGATTCCGACGACGCTGAGGATGACAGCCAAGGCTTTAGGGACGGTGAGCTTCTCACGGAAAAACAGAATACAGGTTACAGTCACCAGCAAGGGATATATAAAATGCAGCGTAGTGGCTACTCCTGTAGGAATATACGTGTAGGAGCAATATAAAAGAATGGTGGTGGAGGCTGAGCCCACCGCCCCCAGGATAAGGATACGATGCAGGTCGCCTTTTTCAACTTTGAGCGTTTCCCCCTGGCACCGGAGCAAGAGATACAGCACGGGAATCGCCAGCACGGAGCGCAGGAAGGTCATGGTGACACCGTTGGAACCGCCGCTGTAGGTGATCTGGATCAAGGCTGGCTGCAAACCGTAAAATATTGCGGAGGAAGCGGCAAAAAAGAACCCCCAATAGCGAGAATTTTTCACAGCGGCATCCTCTGACAATCAGTTGAAGCAGGGGAGGACAGACACGGTGGGAATAGCGAAATAATCACTTATGGCGTCAACTGCTGCCTGGTGATCTTCCTGCTGCTCCATACCGGATACTGCAATGGTTCCCACAAAGCCGCACGCGGCGGTAACAACAGGGAAGCAACCGCCTACGCCTGCGTATTGGAGAGGATCCAATCCACTGTCTGCAAAGGAGCTGCCGCTGCATATCTGCCGCAGGCCTACAGCAAAGGAACTGCAGCAATACATACGGGAGGTGCGGATCTTTCGCTGCAGCCAGTTGCGGTTGATGGGCTTGATGGAGTCCATGGCGTGGAAGAAGAGCAGATCATCCCCTTTGGAGATGGAGATGACGACGTTCCGCCCGGCAGCGGAAGCTTTTTCACGGATGCGGGTGCCGATGGCGTAGGCATCGGCCGCAGTAAAGGAGGGGACAACCAGGTCGGCCTCCTGCTGGGCGATAATGCCCAGCAGCTGTGTTGCATGTTGCTTGTCCATAGTTAGCGCCCTCCGTATGCGTCCATGATGGCACTCAGGTGCTGCAACCCCCGCAGAGCAGCTGTGGGGCCATCCGGGAAGGGGTAGCACTCGATTGTCAGGCTGCGGTCATATCCGATCTCCAGCAGGAGAGAAATAATAGTGCGGAAGTCGATGAGCCCCCACCCGGGGTAGTTACGGGAGTTGTCGGCAACGTGGACATGCCCCAGTTTTCCTCGGCAGGAAAGAATGGCGGAGCGCCAATTCTGTTCCTCCAGATTCATATGGAAGGTGTCCAGGTGGACGAGAACACGATTGCTGCCCACGCGGTCGATAAGCCCCAGAACGTCGGCGGCGGTTCGGAGATAATCGGTTTCGAACCGGTCGATCGCTTCCACGACAATCTCACCGTTCACGGTTTCTGCATAGTCCGCCAGCTCCTGCATGGACTCTACCATTCTGGCATCCACTTGAGCGAAGCTTTGCTCTGGGCCGATAATGCCCCGCATAGAACCGATAACGATGGGGCACTTCAGCTGCGCGCCCAGGTCGAGCTGCTCTTTCAGACGCTGGATGGCCCGACGGCGTACCGTACTGTCGGGGCTGGTGATGCTCAGTCCCTCCATACCATAGGCCATGCCTGTGCCGATGGAGGAGATGGAAAGCCCGATTTTTTGACAGTGGTCAAACAGCTGCGGACCATTCAGATCCTTGGGATCCCGGATATGAACCTCCATGCTGTCAAAGCCGTGCTCAGCCAGCCAATCGGCGGTGGTGCAGTAGTTGTCGGTAAAAATGGGGAAAGGAGAGTTGGAGGGTGCGCCCAGGGCGCAGGTCGCTCCTATTTTTAAAAGATGTGACATGGAGTTCCTCCGAAATCTTACACCATGATCTCCAGAACCTGGCCGTCGGGGAATTTGCGCACATCACAGTCCTGTGCGGATGTGTTTTCTGCAAAGATGCAGATAATGCGAGAGTCCCCGCCTACGGCGAAGGGAGTCCAGTGCCACACGCCGGTGTTGACGACAACTCCCTGGGTAGTGTTGATCAGGAAGGCCTCTACCTTGTCGATATCGGGTTCCTCGTTGGGGTCGAGACCATCGTTTTTGGCAAAAATCAAAATGATGGGGTTGGTCAAGGGAACCATCAGTTCTTCGGTGTGATAATGACGCTCCATGTTGACGGTGCGATAGGGGCGCTTATAGTGAGTGGCAATACCGACCTGCATGGAGTCGTGATCGCAGGCGAGAGAGCCCAGCTTGGGGAAGAAGTCGAAACGATCGGAGCTGCGCAGCGCGAAGCGATCGGCCTCTTGCTCGGAGGGCCAGTCGACAACGGTCCCGTACGGTGCAAAGGCTTCTCTTGTGAGTTTCTGAACTTTGATTTTTCTGATAGACATTGAAAACCCCTCCTGACATAAGTTAAGAAAATGTTATGATAATAAAATATCATATATTTTTCATTTAAAATGATAACAGCAATTTAAGAAAAGTCAATACGTGATAGAATTTTTGACCATTTATCGTCATTTACAACAAAAAATAAAGGGAGAAATTATCAATATATGACATAGTACAAAATTTTGACCGAAACTTTGTTGATAATCCCGGTTGAAATAATATGATAATTTATGTATCATAAATATCAATCTTATGCGTGCACAAACAGACACTGAATGAGAAATATATATGATACAAAGGAGCGTATAGCGATGAGTGAGTTGCGTCCGGCAAAAGAGATGAATTACCGGGAAGTCCGCGATGAATTGGGAGCGGTAATGGAGAAAGCCCGCAAGTACATGCAGCCCAAATGCCATGTTTGCAGAGTATGTAACAGTGCAACTTGCGGCGCATCGGGCGGTATCGGCGGTACGGAGCGTCGGGGAACTGCAGAGCGCAACTATGAGAAACTCCAACAGATCCATCTGACCTACGACACAATTTACGAAGGTGGTGATGGGAGCGAGATCGATTCTTCCATTACGCTCTTTGGCCACACTTTCCGGGCCCCGATCATGGCGGGTCCCTTTGGTCATGTGGCCAGCTTCAATCCCTCCACTCACTTTGTGGATGACTATGAGTTTACCAAGGCACTGCTGGACGGCACTATGGCGGCCGGGTGCTTTGGCTGGACACCGGATACGGTGGGCGACGATGTATTTGAAGGTCCTCTGCGCTGCCTGAAGGAGCGGGGCGGTATCGGCATCCCGGCCATCAAATCCTGGAGCGCGGAAGAGATCCGGATGAAGATCCGTATGGCTGAAAATGCCGGTGTGATGGCGATCGGCCATGATATTGACTGCGTTGGCCTTACATATCTGTCTGTTAACGGTAAGACCAAGACGTATCCGAAGTCCGCCCAGCAGCTCAAGGAGATCTTCTCCATTACCGATAAGCCCTTTATTCTCAAAGGTATTATGACAGCGGCTGGTGCAAAGAAGGCCATTGAAGCCGGTGCGTCCGGAATTGTGATCTCCAACCACGGCGGCAATACCATGGATCAGTCCCTGGCGTCCATCGAGGTACTTCAGGAAATTCGCGAAGCTGTGGGTAACAAGCTGACAATTATTATTGACGGCGGGTTCCGGCACGGCGAGGACGTATACAAGGCCCTGGCTCTGGGCGCTGATGCGGTGCTGATTGGCCGCCCCTATATCATTGCGGCAGAAGGCGGCGAGGCACGCGGCGTAGAGCTGTATACGCAGAAAATCATTTGGGAGCTTCAGAACGCCATGCGTATGACCGGATGCCGGACACTGAAGGATATTACCCGGGATAAGGTCGTTATCTCCAAGGAGTTTTAATAGTTGTTATAGCATGCGGCAGATGATTTGAGCAGAAGCAATATCGGATAGAGGAGGATTGTCATGATTATCAATATTCCCGTAAAACCCCTGACAAAAGAAGGATTTACTCCTTATGGAAACGCCATCATTATTCCTACTGATGGGAATCCTGATCGCCCTACGGACCGCTTCAATTTCTGGCCGAAGCTGAGCCTGTATCGGTGTGATTCCGGCGTGTTCCAGATCGGAATCTCCACCTTCTTCAAGCGCCCCTTCCGCCTGGCTAACATGGAGCGGCATTTTAAGACTGAGGAATTTATGACGCCCCTGACGGGACAGATCATTATTGTTTTTGCCCCGAACAAGGTGGTGGACGGCAAGGATCAGCCTGACTTTGAGAAGGCAGAGGCGTTCCTGATCAACCAGACACAGTCTGTTGTGGTAGGGAAAAATGTATGGCACTGGACACCTATGCCTTTGCAGAATGAGGTGTCTATCATTTGCAGTTTCGCAGAGGATACCCAGAAGAACGATTTGGATGTACAGGCTTTGCCGGCAGGAAATGTTGTTCAGGTGACCCTGTGATTGGGGGGAACAAATGGAACAGAAGGATTACTTAGTTATTGAAGATGTCCATAAGAGCTTCTTTGGTGTAGAGGTGCTCAAGGGCGTAAGCCTGTCGGCTGCTGCCGGCGAGGTCCACGGTCTGCTGGGAGGAAACGGAGCGGGAAAGTCCACGCTGATGAATATTCTGGGCGGGATTTACACCAAGGATTCCGGCAGCATTTACATTGGTGGCAAAGAGGCACATATCACAGATTCGAAATCTGCTGAGAAAGCTGGTATTGCCTTTATCCACCAGGAATTGAAGCTCTTTGATTTGCGCAGTGTAGCAGAGAATATTATGATCTCAAGACTTCCCACAAAGGGCCCGTTCCATTTTGTGGATGACAAGAAGAAAAATGAGATCGCAAAGAAGTATCTGGATGAAGTGGGACTGCAGGTTTCACCAACAACCCGCTTGGGGGAGCTGAGCATTGCTGAGCAGCAGCAGGTAGAGATTGCCAAGGCGCTGTCGCTGGATGCGAAGATTCTCATTTTTGACGAACCTACTTCCTCGCTGACAAATCGGGAGACGAACATTCTTTTCGGCATCATCCGGCAGTTGAAGGCCAATGGCGCATGTATCATCTACATCTCTCACAAATCTGACGAGATCTTCGAGATCTGCGACAAGGTATCCGTTCTGCGCAACGGAGAAAATGTGGGGACGCTGGATACATCGGTGGCGACCAATGATGAATTGGCCAGCCTGATCATCGGACGAAGACTGGATCAGTATTATGCTGAGCTGCCTCCTGCGCCGGGGCCTGATGCGGAAAAGGTTCTGGAAGTGAAGAACCTTGTAAACAAGAAGCTCAACGGCGTGTCCTTTTACCTGCGGAAGGGAGAAATTCTGGGACTGTTTGGACTGGTTGGCGCCGGACGTTCTGAGACGGCCAGAGCTATTTTCGGACTGGACAAGCTGGCCTCCGGTGAGATCTACATTGAAGGAAAACAGGTGAAGATCACGTCGCCTCATAAGGCGATGACCAGCGGAATCAGTTTCCTGACGGAGAACCGGCGTGAGGAAGGACTTGTTCTCAAGCAGGACATCCGCAAGAATCTCACATTCCCCATCCTCAATCGTATACAGATCCCTGGCATAGGGTATATCCGCGGTAAGCTGGAGATGTCCCTGGTAAAGGACGCCTTCAAGCGGTTCCTGATCAAGGCAACGGGTCCGGAACAGCGAGTGGGTACGCTCTCGGGCGGCAATCAGCAGAAAGTTGTTTTGGCCAAGTGGTTTATGACGGAGTCGAAAGTGCTGCTGCTGGATGAGCCTACCCGCGGCGTGGATATCGGAGCAAAAGCTGAAATATATCAGTTGATTGCGGAAATGGTTGCCAAAGGCCTTTCTGTTATTCTTATCTCCTGCGAAGAAGCTGAAATGGTGGGTATGTGCCATCGCATTCTGGTAATGCGCGATGGCAAGATTATCGGAGAGTTTAACCGGAACGAGACGACGCAGGAGGAATTGGTAGCTCTTTGTATGGGAGGAAAGGTTGAATGAGTGGACTGAGTAAAGTGCGGAGTGTGGCATTTAAAAATGCTACGCCGATCCTCCTGGTGCTGTTCGGCATCTTTGTGCTGGTTAGAATGCCGGTGTTTTTCACGCCGGAAAACCTGGTGTCGTTAAGCTCCCAGGGAGCTATCTGGGGCCTGGCGGCCATCGGCATGACCATGCTGATCATTACAGGCGTAACGGACGTCTCGGTAGGTTCTCAGATTTATCTGGGAGGCGTTATCGTCGTTCGTGTTTTCCAGGCGACGGAGAGCATGGTGTTGGGCCTTCTGTGCTCCATTCTGGTGTGCAGCCTTGTCAGTGCTTTTAACGGTTTTGCCATTGTTAAGGTGGGGCTTCCGTCCATGATAACGACGCTGGCTGTGCAGCAGGTCTGTAACGGCGCGGCCTCGCTGATTATCGGTAAGGACTCCGTCATTACCATGCCGGATGAGTTTTCTGTATGGGGCCAGTCCAAAATCCTGGGGCTGCCCATCAGCGCGGTGCTGTTCCTGGTGCTGTTTGTGCTGGGCTGCATTCTGATGAACAAGACGAAGTTTGGACGGTATGTGTATGCCATCGGCAACAATTCGGATGCTGTGGCTGCTTCCGGCGTGAATGTGTTCCGCATTCGTGAAATTACGTTCATCATTACCGGTATTCTCTGTGGTATTGCCGGAACATTCAATGTGTCCCGTATCGGCGGTGCCCAGTTCAACATGGGCCTGCAGATGGAATTCTCCTGCATGGCTGCAGTAGTGGTCGGCGGAACCAGTATGCTGGGCGGAAGCGGCAATATGATTGGTACGCTGCTGGGCGTGTTTGTCATCGCTGCTCTGGATCAGCTGCTGCGTATGTTCAGCGTATCTGTGTATCTCTACAACGTGTTCTGGGGCGGAATCGTCCTCTTTACCGTGTCGATGGACCTGCTGAAAAAGTATCAGGAGCGCAAGGAACGTGAAATGCGTACGCTTGCGGCCAAAGAAGGATAGTGTCACATACAGGTGGTACTAAATGGGAAGAACCCTTTAGTAATAAAAATTAGGAGGAAATGAGCATGAAACAAAAGGTACTCAAGGCACTTGCGTTCGTACTTACTCTCGCCATGGCACTCTCACTGGCTGCCTGCAGCAGCAGCGGCGGCAATTCCAGCGGCGGAAACGCTGGCGGCAATACTGCTGCGGTTGAAAACCCCAATCTGGATGACGGCGTAAATCGTGTGGGTATCTGCTGGTCCAGCTTTGCTGCTGAGGCTACCCAGATCCTGATGGAAAACTATGAAAAGCACTATGCTGAGTACGGCATCGATGAGATCATCATGCTGGAGGCTGAAGGTAACCTGGAGCGGCAGATCGACCAGCTTCAGGATCTGGCCAACCAGGGCTGCGATATCATCATCTGCAACTCTGTGGACCCGGATGGTATTGCTCCTGTAGTTGAGAATATCCAGGCTCAGGGAATCCCTGTGATCGCGGTTGACCGTCGAATCAGCACGGATGTCTACTACACCCTGGAGACCGATAACGTGTGCTGCGGCCGTGACGTGGCTCGTGCGATTGCTCAGATGACCATGTATGATGAAGACGGCAATCTGGCTGCCGAGGGTTCTGTGGAAGTCCTCAAGTGCGTGGGCAACATGACTTCTTCCGCTGTCCGTGACCGTTTCTCCGGCCTCAATGATGAGCTGCAGTATTGGCCTCACCTGAAGGTCGTGGGCGAGCCCAGCGTGGAGTCCAACATTGAGAAGGTTTACAACGCTGTTCTGGATGGCTTCAAGACCAACCCCAACATCAAGGCCATCTTTGTTGTGGGTGATAACCAGGTGGCCCCTGTTGTTTCTGCTCTGCAGGAGCTGGGCATGATGTATCCCCCTGAGGATCCCCGTCACGTGATCGTTGCTTCCGTCGATGGTATTTCCAGCGTGCTCAAGGGCATTCAGGCCGGCGAGAATGATATCGTCGCCAACCAGCGTTTCGACCTGTTCTGCACGGAGGCTCTTTCTGTGATTCAGGACTACTTCAATGGTGACACCTCTGTCCAGGGTACGGACGACAAGCTGCCTACCATGATCGTTACCCGCCACAACGTGGATTATCTGCAGGAGAACAACTACCTGTGGGCTCTGCCTGCTAACGGCTGATCTTCGCTTTAACTGTCAGAACAACTTCATGTAATACCGGGACTTGTCTCTGCGGTTCCGGCCGCAGAGACAAGCCTGCCCGGACATATTCTTGTGCTGCATATAGCACATCGGAGGTTATATAATGGGAAGAGATCTTGCTACAGTGGCACGAGGTTCCATTGGCGTCCGTAAAAAGCATACGTTCCAGTCCATAATGCTCAATTACGGACTTTATATTGCTATGGTGGCAACATTCGTTGTGTTTACAATTATTAATGATCGTTTCCTCTCTGTTAGTAATATTGTAAACGTGTTGGAACAGAGCGCATACTATCTGGTCTGCGCGGTGGGAATTACTTTTGTGCTGGTAAGCGGAAACAACGATATGTCCGTTGGCTCTCAGGTGGCCTTTTCCAGCGTAATTGCAACGATTTTCCTTGCCAATGGCGGCAGCATCCCTCTTTCTATGGGAATGATGATCGTCTTCGCGCTGCTTATTGGCCTGTTCAATGGACTTTTTGTAGTGATTATCGGGCTCCCGCCCTTCATTGGCACGATTGCTACCGGCTATGTGGTCCGCGGCATTGTTGCCAATATGACACAGCAGGAGACGCAGTATGGCCTTCCTGCTGCGTATACACAGTTTGCGTGGACAAAAACGCTGGGATTGTCAAACTTGACTTGGATTGCAATTGCCATTACTATCTTGGGCATATACATTCTGCGTTACACATCTTTCGGCCGTAAGGTTTATGCCTGCGGCGGAAATGCGAAGGCTTCCCAGGTGATGGGGATCAATGTCAAGCGCATTAAGATTGCGTGCTATATGATCTCCGCTATTTCTGCTGCCATAGCGGCCATGATGCTGATGTCTCGCCTGGGTGCGGCTCGCTCTGGTACGGCGGAAACGCTGCATACTGAGTGCGTGGCTGCTGCTGTTATCGGCGGCACCAGCCTGAAGGGCGGGCAGGGAAGTATTCTCGGTACCCTCCTGGGCGTGGTTTTCATTGCCATGATTCGTAATGGGTTAAATAGCCAGGGAATCAATGCGTACTGGCAGCTGGTGCTGACTGGCGGTATTACGCTGCTGGGCGCTATTCTGGATAGCTATAAGTCCCGTGCCAATGCGCAGGGCTGATGATGCCGCTGCGAAAGAAAGTTTTTCAATAACAAAAAACCAATCCAGTTTTTCTGGATTGGTTTTTTGTTAAAATTTTTAAAATGCAGGCCGCATTTGCGATTACAGAGTGTGCAGCAAGCGGCTGGTTACAGGAAGATCCTCACCGGGGGTTTTAGTGAATGCCTCTACACTGATCCGGCCGGTATAGCCGGCGGCCAGCAAGGGCTGCAGCGTTTCTTTGGAATAGGAGAAATCGGCCTCCTGCGGGTAGGTCCTGTCTGTGGCGGTTGCGTGATGGATGTGGAACAGTACATTTGCTTTGGCGGCGGCAAGAAGATCTTCCTTGCTGTCGTTTTCTTTATCAAAATGATAGGTATCCACAATAACGCCGAGACCGCTGTATCCTACTGCCTCTGCGGCTCGGCGAGCTTCGGCGATTGTGCTGATAAAACCATGTTCCTCGTGGTTGATGGGCTCGATGGCAAGGGATAGACCGGCTGCGGCAGCTGCATCACTGTATTCCTTCAGAAAATCAATATACTGTGGGAATCCCTCTTCCCAGGTGAAGCCATCCGGTACTGTACGCTGATTGGGGCCGCTCATGGTGATTATCTGGACTCCCATTGTTTTGGCTAAGGTGATGGCTTTTTTGATGTAGCAGGAGAGCTCTGCTCTGTCGGACTTGGGGCCGATGAGGGACAAGCCGCGGGGGATTGCGTTGTTGAATACCTCTACGGGCAGATGGTTCTGATCGAAAAGATTTTGATAGTGCAGCAGCTCTTGATCGGACAGTGAGTATACCCGCGCCAGGGATACTTCTGCGTAATCAAAGCCTGATGAGGCGATGAGAGGGATGCTGGAGGCGGCCAGAGGATCCTCCTGTGTAGCCAGAAGCAGCAGACACGAACCGATTTTCATAATAAATACCTCCTAATGTTCAATAATTCGGTTGCAGGAAATGGAATTAAATGATAGAATAATAAAAAAGATTTTCGTAACGGGCTAAAAGTTAAAAATACGAAGGATCGGGGAGAGAAAATGCGGGTTACAATTAAAACAATTGCTGAAAAGTGTGGAATTTCTCCGGTAACGGTATCACGTGTGATTGCGAGATCGCCCAACGTTAGTGAGAAGACCCGGCAGCTGGTCATGCAGACCATGCAAGAGATGGGATATTGGCAAAAGAATCTGGAAGATCCGACGAAGAAGGATGTTCCCCAGATTGTCGCACTCATGGTGGAAGATATCACGGATAAGGCCCAATACATTTTGCAGGCGGCTGCAGAGTTTTTCCTGAATAACGGCTATTTGGCGATTATCTGCGAGGTGGGACCGAAGGCGTGCCGCCTGCGGGAATATCTGTCTACCTTGGTGGACAAAAAATATATCAAAGGGGCGATTGTGGTTTCCAGCCGAGGATCTCGGGCGGAGCTGGCCAAAATTGCAGAGGATTTTCAGGACCTGCCCATTATTGCTACCCACTGGTGCTCCGCTTGGTCAAAGATTGACTCGGTGATCCTGGATAGCTACCATGGTACGGCCTGTGCTGTGAACTATCTGGCGGAACGCGGACACCGTCATATCGCGCTGCTGAATTCGCCGAAGGAGAGCTCTGGTTCCTATGAGGAACGGGAGGGCTATTTGGACGCCCTGCGGAGCAATGGACTGGAAGTAAATGAAAGCTTTATTTTTTCCACGGACCTGCACCGCTCGGATGGAGTGAAAATCATTCGGAAAATCGTAAAAACCCTGCCTGAGGTTACCGCTGTCCTGACGGCGAATCTGGAAATGGCACAGGGGGTCCGCTCAGAGCTCTCTGTCTTGGGAAAGCGCGTCCCGGATGATATCAGTATCATTCCTCTTGATATGGTAAACGATTCGGCGGGAAATCGGGATTTTACCGCTGTGGGCGCTAACTTTTCTGATGCGGGCGTAGCGGCTGCCCGTATGCTTCTGGAGCGCATACAGGAGCAGGAGCGGGGAGATAAACGGATTAATATTGTTAAAAAGGTCATTCTGGAGCCTCAGGTATTTGCAGGAGGTACGGTGCGGGACCTGCGGACAGAAGAACATTCCGGCGGGTTCAATAATGATGATTCCTGCGGGGACAACACCAGGTCGATTTGTTAAACAAATCGACCTGGTGTTTTTGTATATGAGTTTTATTCGGGGAAATCAAACTGAACGCATAGACCGGTCTGATCCTCGATGCCCTTCATGGCCGCCCAGACGTCCTCGGTTGCATAAGACTTCATGCTGTTATCGAATCCTACGCTGATTCCCTCCAGAGCGGGAAGCGTTAATCCAAAATCCTTGGCGGTGGCGCAGGCGATTTTCATATCCTTGTCCAGAATGGAGAGGGGATTGCCGGTATCGGTAAATCTGCGCTGTGCCACATTTTTCGCGGTAGCGCGGAAGATGCCGTTGGCTGCGCTGGTGTCGTTGAGAATATTGTAAACATCTTTGGGGTCCAGTCCGGCGGCAGTACCCAGGGCCAACAGCTCGCAGGTTCCTTCGAACATCAGGCTGAAAAAGGCCTGCATGCAGGTCTTGGCCTTCTGGCCCATTCCGGCCTTCTTTCCCACGCGGACGATCTCAGAACCCATGTCGTGGAGCAGCTCCTCGTTGGCGGCATAGGCCTCGTCGGAAGCGCCTACCATCAAATAGAGCTCACCGGTAGCGGAAGTCTGGGCGGTGCCGCGTACCGGGGTGTCCACAAGATGGATATGTAAGGGGGACAGCTTCTGCTCGACTTCTTCGCAGATTTGGTACCCGACAGACGCGGTAATGATAACCGTACTGCCTGCCTTCATCTCTGCGGCAGCCCCGTTAGGCCCGAAGAGTACGTCGCGAATTTGATCGGGGCTAAAAACCATGAGGATCAATGTGTCAACACCCTTGCCGGCCTCGGCGGGGGTGTTTTTGCAGGTTCCGCCTGCGGCAGCAAAGCGCTCCATGCAGGGAGCAGCGACATCATATCCCTGTACGGGATATCCGCGGGAAATCAGATTGCATGCAATACCATAGCCCATTCGCCCGAGTCCGACAATGCCAATCGTTTTCTTCATTTTGAAAGTCCTTTCTGTAAGTATTTAGGCTTGTTTTCAATTGTACTTCTGTTTTATAAAAATGTCAATGAAATGATATTATTATATCAAAAAATTTTCTCTATTTTATCATGGTTGTGAAACATGCGTAAATTGTATGACAAGATCCAAAAATGTTTGACCAATTTTGCCAATTTCTATTGACATGTTATGAGAAAAAGTGATATCTTGTTATCAGGCTATATTGAAATAAAAACATCATATATTGTTTAAGATCTATACAATAGGGGGGTATCGTATGCTTGGCAAAGAAGCCTTTGCTGCAATCGATGAATTGGCGCAGGAATTAAAGCAGATGAGCCGCAAAATATGGGAAAATCCTGAGGGGCCCTACCGCGAGTATATTGCCAGCGGGACCTGTGCGGATTTTCTGGAAAAAGAAGGTTTTCGGGTAGAGCGGGGCTGCTACGGCCTTCCCACCGCAATCCGGGCGGAGTGGGGCAGCGGTCATCCGGTAATCGGCTTTTTGGGGGAGTATGACGCGCTGCCCGGTCAGAGCCAGAAGGATGTCTCTCACAAGGAACCGGTGGAAGAGGGCGCCTATGGTCATGGCTGCGGACACAATCTGCTGGCAGTAGGGATGGCTGGCAGTGCAGCTGCCATCAAACGTGAGATGGAAAAGAGCGGTCTGCAGGGAACATTGGTCTTCTACGGCTGCCCTGCAGAGGAAGTGTTGACCGGCAAAGGGTTCATGGCCAGAGCAGGTGCCTTCCATGAACTGGATTGCGCGCTGGCCTGGCATCCGGGCCGGTATAACCGCGCATCCTACAGCGTGTGCACAGGCGTCAATTCCGTGAAGTATCACTTCAAGGGGAAGACAGCCCATGCCGCCTGCGATCCGGAAAAGGGCCGCAGCGCACTGGATGCGGTGGAGCTGATGAATGTGGGGATGAACTACTTGCGGGAACATGTCCCCATGGATGTTCGGATCCATTATGTAGTTACCGATGGCGGCAGCGCGCCGAATATTGTTCCTGATCATGCCACAGTCTGGTACTATGACCGCGCTTTGACCCGGGACACCATGGAGAGCGTTGAGGCCCGGATGCTGAAGGTGGCTCAGGGAGCCGCCATGATGACGGAGACGGAGTTGGAGGTAGAACCTCTGGGCGGATGCTATCCGACACTGCCCAACCACGTACTGGCTGACCTTGTGGATGCGTGTATGCGGGAGATTCCCCAGGAGCCGTGGACCGAGGAGGAGATCGCCTATGCCCGGGAGATCAACGAAACGGTTCCTGAGATGTGGCGGG
>UMKW01030683.1_pt1 | contig 14578 bp, 15 predicted proteins | sample 1966391 | NCBI WGS metagenome assembly UMKW01 (sample SAMEA4836183, study PRJEB28245) | human gut metagenome | biome: gut microbiome; material: fecal sample | place: Denmark | collected 2008
ACGGAATAAACGGGAGCCGGATTGCCGTTTTCGTCCTTGAGCATGATGCTCTTGAAGCCGTGCATGATGCCCTCCTCGCCGTAGGTGAGGCTGGCGGCGTGGTCGCCGAGCTTGGTACCCCGGCCGAGCGGCTCAACGCCGTAGAGATCGACGGGATCGTTCAGGAATCCGGAGAACAGGCCCATGGCGTTGGAGCCGCCGCCCACGCAGGCGACGACCGCATCGGGAAGCTCGCCCGTCATATCGAGGAACTGCTCTCTTGCCTCAATGCCCACAACGCTCTGGAAATCGCGCACCATCATCGGGAAGGGATGGGGGCCGACAACGGAACCGATGCAGTAGATGGCGTCCTTGTACTCGTTGCAGTAGGCTGCGAAGGCCGCGTCGACCGCTTCCTTCAGCGTTTGCAGCCCGTCCGTGACCTCGATCACTCTTGCGCCGAGGATCTTCATTCTCGCCACGTTCGGGGCCTGCTTTTTGACGTCCACCGCGCCCATATAGATGTCGCAGTCCAGGCCGAAGTAAGCGGCAGCGGTCGCCAGCGCAACGCCATGCTGCCCTGCGCCGGTCTCGGCGATGACCTTCTTCTTGCCCATGTACTTTGCAAGAAGCACCTCGCCCATGCAGTGGTTGAGTTTGTGCGCGCCGGTGTGGTTCAGATCCTCGCGCTTGACATAGAGCTGAACACCCGTACCGATCTTGTCGGAGAGTCTTGCAAGGTGGGAGATCGGCGTGGGTCTGCCCTGAAACTCCTTGCGGATGCGGCGAAGCTCGCTGATGAACTTGCGGGATTTGCAGATGGTCTGGTAGGCTTCGCTGATCTCGTTCATGGCGGTTTGCAGCTCGGGCGGGATATAGGAGCCGCCATAGTTGCCGAAATAGCCCTCGGCGTCGGGATAGTTCTTGAAATAGGTATCAAAATCAACATTGTTAAACTTCATTTGATGTTCCTCCGGTCAATTTAATTTAGATTTGGGTTGAGGTGTCGGTCACGATCATATTCTGATTGTTTTCATCTATCTGGCGTGCGGAACGCCGCCATCGCTGCATCTTCATGAGATCGACCTCCTTGTAAAACAGGAAAAAGCTCCCTTGACTTATTTCATGTCAAAGGAGCTTTGATCAAAACAAAAAACGCCCTTGACAGAACAATACACTCTGCCAAGGACGAATAGGAACAACACTATCCGCGGTGCCACCTTGATTCACGGTGCGACCCGTGCGCTTTGCAGGATACCAACATATCCCGGCAACTGACGTATGCCAACACGTTGCAGAATACTCTGGGGAAAAATCCCATTTGACTGCACCCTCAGCGGTCCATTTGACAACGTGTTTCTTGCCTGATTTTCAGCACCACAGGCTCTCTGTAAAGTCATCGCTGCCGTTATCTCCGCTTCAACGGTTTGAAAGATTGAATTGGTCCACATTATAGCGCATCTTTTTCGTTTGTCAATAGGGCTTTGCGCAATATTATGATATTTCGTTCCGCATTCTGCGCCCTGCGGTATCCGCGGCAGTGGAGGCGAAACGGCATCAGAGTCAAGAAAAGCCCCGGAAAACCGATGGTTTTCCGGGGCTTTTGAGCGATTGGATCGAAAAGACCGTTCTCGAAACGAAGCGGCTTAGCGCTTGGAGAACTGAGGTGCGCGACGAGCAGCCTTGAGGCCGTACTAAACATCTCTATGGTGCGTTTTTCCTTGATATTACGGGCTTTTTCGCATTTTCTGTTGTCGGTTGTCCTATTCCTTAACCATAGAAATCGGTGATTTTTCATCGAAATTCTCCTGGTTCAAAGCATCATTCACTACCTCGAAAAGTTCCTCTGGTTTATTATACTTGACCCTCGCATAAATGTCCATAGTTGTCTTACTATTCTCATGCCCTGCCAGATACTGAACTGTCTTAGGGTCAACGCCCGCATAGAGCAGATTCGTGATGTAGGTATGCCGCAACAAGTGCGGTGTTACATCGAAATTCAGGGTATAGCGAATCTTGGGATTGTTCCTCTGTGTTGTTCCTAATGTCGGCTTGACGGTATATTTGATGCTCTGTCCATTCACATATTTATAGTAAGTTCTCTCTTTCGCAGAACGAACAACTACATACTGCCAAACTCTCGTAAACTGAGAATAGGAAAGCGGCTGTCCCTCACTGTCCGCAATCACATACTCCGATATGGAATTGGCTTTTGCTTCCCGCAGGCAGTCCACCAGGCACTTCGGAATGGGAATGTCCCTTTTAGCTGCTTTTGTCTTTAGGACAGTAGAAATCACCGGCCTGTTATGCTCCGCGCGCCATGCACGCCGCACAGAAATGTATGGTGTGGATTCATCCAGGAATACACAATCCCATTGCAATGCAAGAATTTCTTCCCGACGCAAGCCGGAATACAAACCAATCATAATAAAAAGATATGGCGGAAGCTCTTTCACCGTATCCAACAGAACCGCAACCTGTTGATCTGTTAAGGCATCTTTCTTTTTCGATGCTTTTCCGCCCTTTGCTGAAATTCCTACACACGGATTATCGGTTATCAGCTGACTGCGCTCTGCCGAATAAAACACACACTTAATCAGCATATTTACCGTATCATACAGTCCTTTCGATTTTTGAGACAGCGGAACAAGCGCCAGACGAATATCATCCGCAGTCACTTCCTCCATATACATATCTCCCAGAGAGCTAATGACATAATTCTTCATATTCTGTCTGTATCCTTTTATAGTAGCCGTAGACACCTTTGCTGACTGCATCAGCAGCCATTTCTCACAATACTCGGCAACCGTCGGATGCTTTCGGTGAAAGATGATCTCATCCACCTGTCTCCGGGCCTCCAACTGCTTTTCATATAATTCTTCACAGGTGGTCGCATATAAGCTGACCTGCTTTCCATCGGCATCTGTAATTCTGGTTCTGTAATACAGTGTTCCTTTTCTTGTAACCGTTCCGTACTCTGGAACGCTTTGTTTTTTCTTAGCCATACAAATCTTCCTTTCCTGATAATGAGTGTTCTTAAATTCACACCTTCTTTTTATCAGAAAGCACCCACTTAATCAAAGATACGGATTATGTAAAACAAAGAGCGAGACATCCTTGCCTCGCTCCAGCTTTGTTTCCTACTCTTTATAATTGTTATGCCTGTGCTGCATCCCACTGGGCAAATGCACCACCCATTGTTCTTACCAGCTCATCCGGTCTGTTGTATTTGACCTTTGCGTAAATATCCATCGTAATTTTACTGCTCTCATGTCCCGCCAGGTATTGAACCGTTTTCGGGTCTACGGACGAATGAATCAGATTCGTAATGTATGTATGCCGCAGCTGATGCGGTGTCACTTCAAAATCCAAACTGTAAATCACTTTGCCGTTATGTGCTGCCTTTTCACCGAGGACCGGCGTAACCGTGTGCTTTACACGCTTTCCATCCTCGTAGCGATAATAGAAACGCTCCTTGACTGTTCGGGTTACAATGTACTGCCAAAGCCGCTTGAACTGTGTGTAAGACAGCGGATCGCCCTCCCGGTTCGGCACCACATATTCTGACTGTGAATTAGCTTTTGTCTCTTTCAGACAGTCCGCCAGGCAAACCGGCAACGGAATATTTCGATGCGCGGCTTTCGTTTTCAGCTCATCCAGAATCACCGGTCTGTTATTTTCCGTGTGCCATGCCCTGCGTACCGTTAAATAAGGGCAATCCACATCCAGATATACAGAATCCCATTTTAGGGCAAGAATTTCTTCTCGCCGCAATCCTGCATACAGCCCTAACATGACAAATACATACGGCGGAAGTCCCTGAATGGCATCCAGCAGTCTGGTGGCCTGTTCATCCGTCAATGCAGCTTTGTCCTTCTGCGGAACGCCTCCACCTTTGGCCGTAAGGTAAATCGTTGGGTTGTTATCAATAATCTTACTTTCCTTTGCTGCACGGAAAATGGATTTATACAGGATAACCACTGACTTATATACCGAAGCGGACTTCTCGGAAACAGGAACAAGTGCAAGCTGAATGTCATCCAGTGTCACATCTGCCATCCGCATCTGTCCCAGTTCTTTTATAATGTGCCGTCTGACCTTTGAGGTATAATCTATCAGCGTGGTTGCCCTCACATGAACCGACTGCATCAAAAGCCATTTTTCACAGTAGTCTGCAACCGTCGGGGATTTCCGACAGAATGTATCGTTGTCGATCTGCTCTAATGCTCCCAACTCTTTATCATATAATTCTTCCGGTGTTCTCGCATAAAGGGCCACCAGTTTTCCATCTGCGTTCTGAACCCGCGTTCTATAATAATCTATGCCGTTAAGCGTAACTGTACCGTATTGTGGAATTGCTCTTTTTCTTTTTGCCAATTCCGCCACCTCCTAAGAATATACTCCAGCGCTGTATCTATGTTTTATCAGACCATTATGATTTCGACAAGGATACGGACCGGCTCACACTCCAGCTCTGCGAGGTTTACGATAAGTTGCGTTCTTTTCTGCTGGTTTTGCTCTGTGGGTGCATTTTGCGATATACTCCTGAAGGCCCGCTGAGGTAAAGTACACACAGCCATTCTGCACATATTGCACATAAGAAATAAGACCATTGTTACGGGCCGCGTCCAGCGTTGCAATGCTGATACCCAAAATTTCTGCTGCTTCTTTTCGCGTAATAAGTTTTTCCATAAAGCATATTTCCTCCAATCCGTCAAGTTTGTCATCGTGTTTGTTCAAAATCACATGAATACGCTGGCAGCCGAAACCACCAGCGCATGGTATCTGATTTTGAACAGAAAGCGGCAAACGCTTCCTATTTATATTTCTCAGCTTTCGTCACATTTGCCACGCCCCCTGACGATGGGAACACAACAGGTCTCCGCTGGCGCGGATGTCATAACTCCGCAGCATCGTTCGTATCGTGTGCCGCAGGGTTCCCCCCAAGTCTTTGGCGGGCCGTGAGGAAGTATCTTTAAGCCCCCATGTAGTCATCGCGCCAAATCTGCCACCATTCTTTTATGAAATCGTAGATCGCTCCGAAGCAGTGCTTTCATCACCTCCCTGACTGCTTCATCCTCGCGGCGTTTCATATTCGCTCGTACATGGGTTATGTACCTGTTGTGCTGTCTATTCGATTGTCAATGTGCAGATGAAGGAGGAAAACTTGTCCTTCTTATTAACACTGACAAAAAAGGCAAAAAACAGGCGCATCAAACGAAACTTTATCAAAAATATTTTCCGAGCTGCTTTAAGCCGCGCCGGATACTGTCTCGGACACGGCTTGGGTCTACACCTTCTACCCCGGCAATTTCATTTACCGTCATTCCCAGGTAATATCGGGCATAAATCCTCTTTGCCTGTTTTTCCGGTAAATTCATCACAGCAGAATAGACCTGCTCCTGAAGCTGTTTTTCCTCCAGAAGCATCTCCGGTGTTTTCGGCTTCAACAGCACCGCATTTTCAATGCCATTCTCGCAATCCAGAGAATACTGTGCTTTATAACGATACATCTTTCGCTCATACGCAGCCTCCGCACGTTCAGCTGCTCGAATAGTCTCCATTACTTTCTCTGTCACATCTACAAAAAAGTCTGTTGTATAAACATCAGGATAAAGTTCCCGAAGGTTAATTTTCTTCATTATGTACCTCCATTTCGATTCACGGGTGATTGACGAGTGAATCGAATGGAGGTGGGGAACGACACCGGTATACAGCCGGATTATCTCCGAAAAAAAGGCAACAAAAAACGCCAGATTCCCGCAATGGGAAACTGGCGCACCAAGAACAGTCATTATTATGCTGAATCACATGGAACGATAATGCCGATGCAATGCTATACTTGCCCGGAGGAGGGGCAATGCTTTTTTTAATTGATGTAGATCATGGGAGCTTTGAAAAAGCAAAAGAGACACGGCAAATTAACCTCCAAGCGGCTACCGTGTCCCTGCAAGTCGTCATTAGTTTGTGTAAACGCAAAGAAACGGCGGCTCTGAAATTGTCCTTCAAAACCGCCGATTGAGTTCAAACCTTAAAATAGCGCACGAAATTATCTGCCCCAGTCAACGGTTTTTTTCTTTCCCCGGACGGGGCAGATAACTTATTATGCAGAGCGGAGCCGATGTGCGCTAATCGGTTCCTTGTACTTTCTCCTTCAGCTTTCGGAAAGATGTATCACTGATGGCGTGTTCAATCCGGCAGGCGTCTTGTTCCGCTGTTTCCTGATCGACGCCAGCAGCAATAAACTGCTCCATAAAAAACAAATGGCGTTCATAGATTTTCTCGGCAACCTCCCGGCCTATGGCGGTCAAATGGAGGAATCCATCTTCCCCCACGGTCAGAAAACCGCCATTCTTCAAAACGCCTACCGCATGGCTGATACTCGGTTTACTGAATCCCATGTGCCGGGCAAGATCAATGGAGCGGACCATGCCCTGCTTCTTTTGGAGTATCAGCACAGCCTCCAGATAGTCCTCCCCGGACGCATGAATCTTCATACAGCACCTCTTTTCTGCTTATTGTTGAATTCTCCAGCCCTCAGCCTGTTCCCGAATCCTGATAAAGTCCTGATAAGTTCCCCTCTGTTTCAATAGTTCCTTATGAGTTCCTTTCTGTACGACGGTTCCGCCATCAATGACAAGAATCTGATCCGCATTTTCAATCGTCGCCAGTCTATGGGCAATCGTTATGATCGTTTTCCCATGTGTCAGCGCGGAAATAGCCTCTTGAATCAAATGCTCGTTCTCCGGGTCAATGCTGGCCGTGGCCTCGTCCAGAATCACAATCGGCGCGTCTTTCAGCATGGCTCTGGCAATCGAAATTCGCTGCTTTTCACCGCCGGAAAGAGAAGAGCCGCCCTCACCGATTGCGGTATCATATCCATCTGGCAAGGCCATGATAAAATCGTGGCAGCGGGCTTTTTTCGCGGCGGCGATCATCTGTTCCTCCGAAGCATCCGGGCTACCGAATTTAATATTGTTGCGGATCGTATCCCGGAACAGATATACATTCTGGAATACCATACTGATATTTTTTAGTAAGCTGTCACAGGTAAATTCACGAATGTTTGTTCCTCCAAAAGTGATTTTTCCGGCGTCAACATCATAAAAGCGAGCAATCAGGCTGCACAGGGTAGATTTGCCGCTCCCGGAAGGACCTACAATCGCTGTTGTTGTATTCTGTGGGATTGTGAAATTCACATCATGCAACACAGTCCGTTTATCGTAACCAAAGGATACATCCTGGAAAGTAATGTCATACGAGGCTGGTGTAATATCTTTTCCGTCTTGGTCGATATACTCCGCATTTTCCAAAGATTCCAGCTTACTCATAGCAGAATCTATAAGGCCCAGCATATGCGCCGCGTCGTTGATGTTTTCCACACTTCCAAAGATTACGAAAGAAAACAGAACGAACATCAGAAAATAAGCAAGGCTCATTTGTCCGTTAAGTGTCTGCCATGCACAGATAAACACAATCCCCATAGATGCCAGTTTTAAGGAGAACAGGTGCAGGCAGTTAAATGGCGTATAGCCCTTTTCTACTTTGATATGAATATTTTTCAAATCTTTATTTGCCTTGCGAAAACTCTCGATAGAAGCCCCTTCCTGTCCAAACGACTTAACGATGGACAGCCCGCGGATATATTCAATCGCAGAGCCAGACATATCCTCCATGGCCTGGTGCGTAATAGCAGCGGTCTTTTCACTGTGCCTGCTGATACCATGTAAAGCTAATGCGGAAAAGGCAACACCGACAACAGAAACCACTGCCGCGGCTGGACTCAGGAAAAGGAAGCACAGGAGAATTGCAATAAACTTTGCATATCCGTTGATGATGATGTCAACCATCTTCATTCCCTGCAATTCAAGTGTGGATAGCTCCGTGGTAACACCTGTCAGAATATCGCCCACGCTGTTTTTAGAAAAATATCCCAGAGGAACCCTTTTCAGCACATCGCCTAAATGGATTCGCTGCCCTGCGGCTACTTCATAACCAATGCTTTCCTGCAACACCGCCCGCAAATAAGAGAGTAGAAAGTTAAGCGCAATCGAGCCAACAATAATCCAAAGCGTCTGCCAGATCAGGGAAGATTCTATTGTGTTGCCTGCCCAATAAGCTGCGATTGCTTTATCAAGGGCATAAGCGGCAGCCATTGTAGGGATCGCCGTAGACAGGCTGCTGAAAAAGGAAAAAACAGAGCCAAGATAGAGGCGTCCCTTATATTTCCCCGCCCATTTAATAATCCGTTTCATAGACTTAAACATGAGCGGCCACCTCCTTCTTTTCACTCACAGACCAATTCTTCGCCCCGATGTGGGCTTTCCACATATCCGCATAAAGCGGACACCGCTTCAACAATTCTTCCTGCTTTCCGCAATCCACAATCCGGCCTTTTTTCAACACGACAATCTGATCTGCGTTCTGAATGGTGGAAAGGCGGTGGGCGATCACAAGAAGAGTTTTACCCTTTGATAACGCCATGATAGATTTCTGAATTTTATCTTCGTTCTGCGGGTCAGTAAATGCTGTCGCTTCATCCAAAATAACAATCGGGGCATTTTTGAGGATCGCCCTCGCAATCGAAATTCGCTGTTTTTCGCCGCCGGACAGCCTCTTTCCGGCATCACCGGCAGGGGTATCATATCCTTTGTCCAAACGCACAATAAATTCATCACAGCAGGCCGCTTTCGCCGCCGCATATACTTCTTCATCTGTGGCGTTTGGATTCCCAAGACGGATGTTTTCTTTCAGGGAGCAATTAAACAGGAAGTTATCCTGCGTCACAAAACTGACCAGTTCGGAAAGCTGGCGTATAGACAACTCTTTGATATTCTTCCCCCCAATGGTAATGTTGCCGCCTGTCACGTCCCAAAACCTTGCAATCAGACGGGCAATCGTTGATTTACCGCCGCCAGACGGTCCTACAAGTGCCGTAAAACTTCCCTCTGGCAATTCCAGGTTCACATCATGCAACACTTCATTTTGCTCGGAACCGTCATAGGAAAAGGTTACATGCTTCAACGCAATATCATTGTGAGGAATAGATACGATTTTCCCTGAATCCGGCAGTACAGGCAGGTTCAAAAGTTCATTTGCCGCCTCTACTGCATATTCCATAGACTTTGCTTCGTTAATAAAAGTGGTTGCTTTCATCAACGGTCCAACAATGCTGAGGGAAAGGATAATCCCCATTGCAAGCTCCGCAGGGGAGATACTTCCATTCTGCACCAGCAAAAGGCCGACAGGAAGAACCCCCAGGAGCGTTGTGGGCATAATCGCCATCATCAGGTTCATCGATTTCCATGTACTCTTAAACCATGCCAAGGTAAACTCTTTGAACGACTGGACAGCATTAACAAATTTTTCATAGGAGCTTGTGCTTTGGTTAAAGGCCTTTACAACCTCGATACCTTCCACATACTCGATAATAATACTGTTGACGTGGTTATTTGCCTCCATATAAGCGGCGTACTGGCTGTTATAGTTCCTCATAAGGAAAAACATAGGAATCATGGCCAGCACCGGAGAAATCAGGACCGCCAATCCCATGCGCCAGTCGATAACCAGCATCCAGATAAAAATTGCAACAGGGAGTAGGAGGTTAGAGGTCAATTCCGGGATCATGTGTGCCAAAGGCGGCTCTAAGTCCTCAACCTTATCCATGATGATATTTTTCAGATAGCCGATCCGCCGCCCCATCACTTCGCCAAGGGGAGCTTTCATCAGCCGGTCTGCAATTTTAAGCCGGATTCCTTCCAAAATGGTATAGGCTGAAATATGCGCCAGGATCGTAGAGATTCCATGGCAGGCAACCCGCAGCAGGTAGCCCGCTGCTCCAACCAGACACCAAATCAGAATGCCATTCAGGGTCACATTCTGATTGATAAATGCCAGCAGGATTTCATATACAGCCCAAAAAGGAATAAACCCTCCTGCAACGCTCAGAATGGCGCAGAATACCGAAAGAGCCATTTTCCCCTTGCATGGTGCGGCGAAGGAAAACAGAATTTTCACCCAATTATCTTTTTGCTGCTTCATTACAATCACCTTCCTTCTTTTTAGTCAGCAAAGAAAAAAGGATGGGTAGTCTTTGCTAACCATCCTCATTGTAGCAGTATTCAATTCTTCTTTCCTCTCCAAAACGGCATTTATGCACCGTTTAGAAAAAAGATTTTCGGTATTCCATCGGCGTCTGCCCTATCACCTGCCGGAAAGCTGTTGCAAATTTACTGGGGCTTTCATATCCCACAGCTCCGGCAATTTCCGCAATCCCTTTTTGGGAATCCTGCCGGAGCATTGTGGCAGCAACGTTCATCCGATAACGGCGAAGATAGGAATACATGGAATCTCCGAATATTTCCTTAAAGCAGGTTTTCATCCCCGTCAATGAAATCTGGAATCGTTCAGCTAATTCATCCATCGTGTAATGCTCCTGCAAATTTGCCGTAATAAGATCATGGATCGCTTTGATTTTTTCTACCTGCCCTTTATAGAAATAAGGGCGATCTTCTTTGGAATCAGAAAACTGCAAAGCGTCCAGATATAAAAGCAGCTCCAGGGCTTTTACTTTATAGTAGTCACCTTTGATCTGCTGCGGGACAAAGTAAAGCTCTGAAAAAATATGTTCAATTCCTGGCTCATTATGAATCACAAACGGTTTCTTGTCATTGCAATACTTTTTTTGAAGCTCGTACAAATCAACAGAAAATCCGCCAAAAAAGTCTTTCAGCGCCGGCACAGCAATGTCCAGATCAAATCCCAGGGTCATCCCATGATAGTGGCAGAGTGGAAAGCAGAACCGTCCCGAATGGGAACGCCGGTCATCCACACGCATCTCATGCTCTTGCAAATAGCTATACGCATTATTGCCAATCTCGCTTTCGATCCGTCCCTCCCTGCAATGGTCTATATAGAGAAGCGAACTGTCCGTACTACTCTGAAAGTAGGAGGTACATTCTTTCAGGTGCATATCGCTATACATCACAAAAGCGCCATCAAAAATTTTGTGGGCTGTCATGGTTCCCTCGCCGCTCTCGTCAAAAAGCTGCAGGACAACGCAATCCTCAGTTTCAATGACATTTTTAACATTTGAGCCGCAGTTTATTTTACCATCAAACAGTTTGATTTCCGCCGCCTCCTTCCATCATAAAGAAATTAAATAACCGTTCCCGTCCTTCCGTATCCTGGAGGAAATAGCTTTCCTCCAATCTGCCGTTTTCCAGATGGATCACATAATTGCAGCACCTGAGTATAAATTCAGGATCATGGGTCACAATCACAATGGTTTTTCCTGAATCGGCAAGTTCTTTGACTGAATCGGCTACCTGCCTCATGTGAAAAAGATCAAGGCCGCTGGTAGGTTCGTCAAATAGTATAACCGGACGTTCAGAGGCAATCGCAGAAGCAATCGCCACACGTTGTTTTTGCCCTCCCGAAAGCCCCATGGGATGGCAGGCTTTGTACGGAAGCAAATCCATTTCTGTCAAGATAGCCTCTGCCTTTGCCACATTTTCAGGCGATTCATCGGAATCTTTTCCCGGCATACTTAACAGGACTTCCTCTAAAACGCTCTCTGTAAAAAGCTGATGGTTTACATCCTGCATGACCATATAGCATAGCTTCAGTCGCTGTTTGCTTGAATAGGAAGTACCATCTTTTTGGAGGATACCTTTACATCTTTTTTCCAATCCGCATAAGCAACGGGATAGTGTCGTTTTTCCGGCTCCATTGTGCCCGATGACCGCCGTTACATTTCCGGCAGGAAGCTCTATATTTTCCAGAGAAAGCGTTTCCGGCTGTTTCTTGTATGCGAAATGGAAGTGGTTCAGTTTCCATATCCCCTGCCCTGAATGTAGACTGGCAGGCTCAATGTCTGCAAACTCACTCAGGTCAAGAGGCCGTAATCCCATTTTAGCTTTTTCCGCCGCCGGAATCAACTGAAATTCCGGCAAAGTATAATCCCCTTGTATTTCCCCGTCGCTTAAATATATGATCCTGTCTGCCAGATCATAAAGATAGTAGAGCCGGTGCTCCGCAATAATAATTGTTTTGCCCTGTGACTTCAATATTTTTAACAGTTTCCGAAAATCAGTGATGGAATAGGCGTCAAGGTTGGAAGATGGCTCGTCCAAAACAAATACATCCGGTTCCACAGCGGAGGCAGATCCACAGGCGATTTTTTGCTTTTCCCCACCGGAAAGGGAGAAAACACTTCTGTCCAGCAGATTTGTAAGGTTCAACTGCTCTGAGACCAGCTTTACCCGCTTTCGGATTTCTGCTTCTTCCAATCCATGGTTTTCACATCCAAAGGCAATTTCGCTGGTCGTATCCACATTAAAAAATTGAGAACGTGGATTCTGAAAAACAGAACCCACTTTTTTTGATATGTCAAACAGGGAAAGCCCTCTCATATCTTCTCCATCAAGCATGACAGTGCCTTCCAGCTTTCCATCGTAATAATGAGGAATCAGTCCGTTAAACAGCCGTGTCAGTGTGGTTTTACCGCAGCCCGATGTTCCGCAGAGCAGTACAAAATCCCCGTCGTTAATAGACAGGTCAATATTTCTTAATGTTCCGTGTCCTTCCCTGTCCCCAATGTCAGTTTCATTTGGAGGGTAGGAAAAAGAAACTTTTTTACATTCGATCATAGGCCTACCTCCCTGTAATCATCGTGACAATAGGAATTGCAAAAGCCACCACACATAGCAGCAGGAAAAAAACATCCTGCACATGAAAGCCGATCTCGCAGATGTTTGTCCTCTTGACCGGACCGCCCAATCCTCTTGTCAGGGCTGCCGCATTTAATTCTTCCCCGATCTTGACGGAACACATGATGACAGGGACAAGCCTGTATTCCAGCATTGCACTGGCTTTGCCCCCGCCAAAACGGATTCCTCTCATTTTCATAGCGTCCCCTATGGCATTATATTCTTCTACAACAGTAGGGAAAAATCGGAATATCACGGACATAGGAATGATGATCTGCTCCGGTAAATGCAGCTTCTTCATGGAGGCAACAAACTCGCTGACCGTCGTTGTCCTGACCGTGATGTATCCCATCATAATCCCCGGCACAAACCGCATAAAGAAACCGCAGATTGCAACAACAAGAAAGTTAGGAAGGCCGGACAGGTGGGGGAGCGCCCATAGTTGCAATATATAGCTGCCGCCATATAAAACAAAATAGATAACCGATCCCTTCCACGATTTTTCCGTGAGCAGCAGGATCAATGGAACAGCAGCCAAAATAGGAGCAAACTGTTTAGAAGCAGCCCCACCTCCGCCGCTCAAGACAAAGAGGGCAATCGTGACAAGCAATGCCAACTTTGTCCGAGGGTCTAACGACAGGCCGGTTTCCTTTTTTTTGCTTGCTAACAATTCACGGCGCATTATGCAATACCCGCACGCTTAAAGTGCTTTTTGAAAATTTTCTGGCCGATCACACCGCCGATCACGCCGCAAACGAACCCGGCAATCAAAAGAATGGGGAGCGTATATGCCGAGATATAGCTCATAATGGAATCTGCATACTCTTGTCCATAACCGCTGATTAGCTGCTGATAGTAGCTGTCCCGTGTTGCAACAATGGGGATGTAGTTTCCGATGATCCACATAGAAAAAACACCATGCGATATGATTCCTTTTTTTGCACTCTTATAATCGCCGGATTTCAAAACAAGATCAGCCAGGACACCGAACACGGCACCGGTAATAATGCTCCAATACCCCATGCCGGTCAGCAACATTAAAATACCGCAGATCAGTCCTGTCAGCGATACCATTCCAAACTTCTGGACTTTAGAATAATACAGCATCATTACGATTCCGCCAATCAGCGGAACCAGCACGATCAGAAGCGGAAGAAAAATAGGGATAAATCCCAGCATGGCAATCGCCATCATCACCACAAAATAGATCGCAGTGAAGATTCCAACATTGATAAGGTCTTTTCCTTGTAGTTTATTCATTATTTGGTCCTCCTGTTTGCTTTTGTGTTAGCACGAACTAACCGTATTTCAGTATAGCAGATATGTCTGTATGTTTCTTCTCCAAAAAGGCGTTTTCGCTCCAAATAGACAATTACTTTGCTTTCTTATCTCAAGCAATACAATGTTGTCTTCGTTCATCGCCTTATAAAATCAGTATAATCATACCGCTTATCAGGCATAATAAGGTTATTCCTTTGCGTAAATCGGCACGATAGAATATACTTGAGGTGAGTGATTATGCCGATTGATGATTTGACTGCTTTGGGGCAAAAAATGCGGGAAGCCCGAAAGAAAAAAGACCTGACACAGCAGGAGCTTGCGGATCTGAGCCATGTTTCTGTAAAGCAAATCGCCAATATTGAAAAGGGGAAAATGAATCCTTCCTATTTAATTTTAAGAGCATTGGCAAAGGTTCTACACATCTCTTTAGATACGCTTATAAATCCAGATATTTCTCTGGAAGATGAAGGTGTCAATCAGATGAAAATGCTTTATTCCAGCTGTCCGCCAGAAATGCGTGACACCCTGTTGCATCACACCCAAGAAACGGTGAAAGAACTGACAGAGTTGTCCGAGAAATTTGAAACGAATTGAGCCAGTGAGTGAAA
>UMKW01033458.1_pt1 | contig 14566 bp, 11 predicted proteins | sample 1966391 | NCBI WGS metagenome assembly UMKW01 (sample SAMEA4836183, study PRJEB28245) | human gut metagenome | biome: gut microbiome; material: fecal sample | place: Denmark | collected 2008
GGAAGCAGGATCTTGACGATGCAGTTTTTTCCTTCATCAAGTCTCAGATGGAAGTATTCCTCGATATGGAGAAGACGCTTCATTCTCTGCTGGCAATGAAAAAAGTCATGATTAAGCAAGACAATACCGTTCAGGAGATACGGACACTGCGTCAAAAACTTGCGCAAAAACAGTCTCTCCTTAGCGGTATGTATGTTGATCTCAAGGAAGGATTGCTCTCTGACGCCGAGTACAGCCACCATAAAGAGATCGTCATGGAGGACATCCGGGCGATTGAGAGAAATCTTTCCGAGCTGGAAGCGCCAAAGAATCAGACGGAGGAACAGATTACCGGCGAAATGAAGTGGAAGCAGATGATCCGACGTTTCTACAACGCGGCGGAAATCTCCGAAGAAATGGCGGACGCTTTCATCGAGACTATGAAACTTCATGAGGACGGCACATTGGAAATCAAACTCAGCTATATGGATGAGTTTGCCGCACTTACGAAGACTTGCGAGAAAATCAGGAAGGAGGTTGCTTGATGAAACAACAAATCGCTATTTATCTGCGCTTGTCGCTTGAAGACGTTGACAAGCGCACAAACAAAGTCAAGGACGAGAGCAACAGTATCGCATCGCAGCGTATGCTCATCAATCGTCATCTGGATCAGAACCCGCTTCTCTGCGATCTGCCTCGTATAGAGTTCTGCGATGACGGTTTCTCCGGCACGAACTTTGATCGTCCTGACTTTGCAAAGATGATAGAGTGCGCAAAGCATGGAGAAATTAGCTGCATCGTAGTGAAAGACCTTTCCCGTTTCGGTCGAGACTATCTTGAAGTTGGTGACTATTTGGAGCATATTTTCCCGTTTCTCGGTATCCGCTTCAAGTCTATCAATGACCATTATGACAGCGCGAAACATGAAGGCAAGACTATCAGTATGGATATTGCCTTCAAGAACCTTATCTATGACTATTACAGCAAAGACCTGTCCAAGAAGGTCAAGTCTGCAATGGGAATGAAACAGGAGAAGGCAAAGTTCGTGAACACAGTCCCATACGGGTATAAAGCCGATCCTGCTGACAAGCATCACCTTATCATCGACGTGGAAACCGCTCCAATAGTCCGCCGTATTTTCATGGAAGTGATTGGTGGCAAGTCTTGCACACAGATTGCAAAGGGACTGAATACGGAGGGCATTCCAACACCCGCCCAGCATAAAGCCGTGTCCAGAAAGGCGTCTTCCAAGAAGCCACAGTGGACACATCGCGGTATTCTGACTATGATAGAGAGCGTGAAGTACACTGGAACAATGGTCAACCATATCCGCGAAAGCAGATTCATCCGTGACAAAAACCAGCGGCGCGTTCCCAAAGAAGAATGGTATATCCGCGAAAATGCGCATGAGGCGATTGTGACAAAGGATGAATACGAACAGGCACAAGAGGCAATCCAGAGGCGTAGAAAGTTTGTCCGAAGTTCCCATGACCAGTCAGACCGAGTTTTCATCTGCGCCCATTGCGGCGGAAAACTTGAGAAAGCCAATGGAACTGTATTTGCTTGTCCGTCCCATCGGTATCACGATGGCAGTCCGTGTGAAAACGTCCGCTGGCGAAAAAGCGCACTTGAAGAAATCGTCTTTGAAGCACTGAAAAGACAGATCGAGATCGTCAGTATTGAATCCGCAGCCGTCAGAAAAACAGCGAAAAGCAAAGGTGAAAGTCTGGAAAGACAGCTCGTCTTGCTGAAAGCTCAGTATGATGCCTGTGATCGTGAGAAGTTTACGATCTATGAAAACTACCGTGAAGGGAAGCTGACTCCGGAAGAGTATCTGTCCGGCAAAGACGCCCTTGCACAAAAACAAGCCGCCCTGAAAGAGCAGCTTGAATCCTGTGAAACCCAGCTTGAGGTCTTCCATCAGCAAAGTCTCGATGCAGAAGAACAACATGAAGCAGCAAGCCGGATGACCGGCTTGCCCGATGACAAACTCAGAGAGCATCTATATGATGCAGTTGAACGTGTACTTGTTTATGACACTGAGACAATCGAAATTGTCTGGAAGTTCAACGAATCAAAAATCGACACCGATGAAAACATCGGAGTTGCGAATTGACTCCGGTGTTTCATTTCGGGGCAAATCTGTCGAATTTGCTCCTAAAATAACATAATCTATCGAAACCTCGTAGGCGCATCGTAGCACCGTCCGGAAAGCCCAGAGCCATTGATATTAAAGGCTTTTCGGATAGTTTGTAAAATTTTTTTGCACCTACTTGACATAAAGGGATGACCTGGGACGCGTGGTCATCCCCAAGGAAATCCGGCGAACAATGCGTATCAGGGAGGGCGACCCATTATTGATAACACGGACACAGTGGGAGAGCTACTGCTTTGCCATGCTGGAGCTGGCGAAGCGGGCGGGGATATAAGATACATAAAAGGCCTGTTAGAAGGCAAATGGCCCGATTTATTTATAAAAAGTTAAAAAACCGATCCGCCCCGCGGCTAAAGATAGATGTCAGGGAGACAGTAAGTCTCATTACAGCATTTATTTAGATATTGGCGAGAAGTAAGCGGTCTCCGACCATCGAATCGGAGACCGCTTATTTTTTGCCTGTTCATACTGATCAGGCTCGTTGATGTATTCTTCGTTGCGTTTCTATGTAAAGTATGTTAGTATGTAAACATACAAACTTTAAGGAGGTGGAATAGTTGGATAACGGCGAGAGCCGTTTTGGTACATATTTGAAAGAACTTATCAAAACGGCAGGTATGACCCAATTTCAGTTTTATACTAAACTCGGCATTAAAAAGCCGTACTTTTATGACATCGTATCCGGCAGAGTAAAACCGCCTCCCTATCCTCTACAGTTTGTGGCAGTAAAAATACTCCATATCGACGAAGAAACAAAGGAAAAGTTTTTTGATATCGCAGCAAAAGAACGTGGCGATATGCCTGCGGATATTTCTAAAATAATTGCCGAACATCCAGAAGCGATTAGCCGAATCAGAAATGACTTAAAAAACTATGTGATAGAAAATCAAGCAGGTGGAGGATATGAGAATGGCTGATACAAAAAAAGAGCAAGAGCGGGCGGAACTGCATCGCACGATTTGGGGGATTGCAGACGATCTACGAGGCAGCGTGGATGGTTGGGATTTCAAACAGTATGTCCTTGGTATGCTTTTCTATCGCTATATTTCAGAGAATTTGACAAAGTACATCAACCAAGATGAAATTGAGGCTGGTAATGACGGTTTTGACTATACACAACTCCCAGATGAAGAGGCGGAGCAGGCGCGTGAGGATATGGTCAAAACAAAAGGCTTTTTTATTCTTCCCAGTCAGTTATTTCAGAACGTACGAAATAGAGCAGCAAAAGATGAAAATCTAAATATGACGCTGGAGGATGCATTCAAAGCGATTGAAGCATCCGCACGGGGTAGCGCCAGCGAAGATAATTTCAAGGGGCTGTTTGATGATATTGACGTAAACAGCAACAAACTGGGAAGTACTGTTGCCAAGCGCAATGAAAAGTTAGTGAAACTGATGGACGGCGTAGCCGGTATGCGCCTTGGAGATTATCAAGACAACACCATTGATGCCTTTGGCGATGCTTATGAATACCTTATGGGGATGTACGCCTCTAACGCCGGAAAAAGTGGCGGCGAATATTATACCCCGCAGGAAGTTTCGGAACTGCTGACACGCCTGACTCTTGTGGGTAAAACAGAGGTCAACAAGGTTTATGACCCTGCCTGCGGATCGGGTTCACTGCTATTGAAATTTGCAAAAATATTAGGTAAGGAAAATGTCCGAATTGGCTTCTTTGGGCAGGAAATCAATCTGACTACATACAACCTGTGCCGCATCAATATGTTCCTGCATGACATTGACTATGATAAGTTTGACATAGCCAACGACGATACGCTCCTCAGCCCGCAGCATTGGGATGAGGAACCCTTTGAGGCCATCGTATCCAATCCCCCTTACTCCATCAAGTGGGCGGGCGACAGTAATCCGCTGCTAATCAATGACCCTCGTTTTTCGCCCGCCGGTGTGCTGGCTCCAAAGTCAAAGGCCGATCTTGCGTTTGTGCTGCATTCCCTTTCTTGGTTAGCTACCAGCGGTACAGCGGCCATTGTCTGTTTCCCAGGTGTAATGTATCGTGGCGGTGCAGAAAAGAAAATTCGCCAGTATTTAATCGACAATAACTTTGTTGACTGCATCATACAACTGCCCGAAAATCTGTTTTTCGGCACGACGATCGCGACCTGTATTATGGTGCTGAAAAAATCCAAAAGCGATAACAGCACCTTGTTTATTGATGCGTCCAAAGAGTGTATCAAAGTAACGAACAGCAACAAATTGACCGACGGCGAAGATGGAAATATTGCTAAAATTGTTTCAACCTTTGCAGCTCGGGAAGATAGAGAATATTTCTCTAAACTCGTGCCGAATGCGGATATTGCAGCACAGGACTATAATCTTTCGGTTTCCACCTATGTAGAGCAGGAAGATAAGAGGGAAGAGATTAACATTGTGACCCTTAATGCGGAGATTGAGCAGATTGTAGTGCGGGAACAGGTCTTGCGGGATGAAATTGCAAAAATCATCTCAGAGATTGAGGGGGATGGCGATGCGGCTATCTGAAATTCTATCAAGGCCAGTGACAACCAAATTTGAGCCGATAGATGGCTTTCTGGACAACAAAACGCTGAAACCGGGTAAACAGAAAAAAATAGCCGTTGGAAGCGTTTGGCTAAATTACTATTGTAAGAACTGCGGCGATGTTCGGACATTTTCTTCCGGTGAAGAACTGTTTTGTATTGGCATTCACGACCGAATGGTCAGCATTGACTGCGTGCTGGAATGCCCGTCTTGCAAAAACACAATACCAGTTTGGTTTTTAGTTGAAAGTATGAATGAAGCTTGCTCTTTGGCCCCAAATGTGCGTGTATTAAAACGTACCGAGAAGCTGTCAGGGCAATTGCTTTTAAATCACTATCAATACGGAGATTTTTCTGAACTGCTGGACAAATCAGAGCGCGCTTACCGCGATGAACTCGGAGCGGGGGCCATTATATATCTGCGGAAAATCTACGAACAGATTACGGTGCAGACCGCAAAAGCCGCTGGCATTGACCTCAAAACGCCGAAGGGGAAACATAAACCGTTCAAAATACTGCTTGAGGAAGTCGACAAACAATGCTCCATTATCCCAACGGAATTTTCTGCGGATGGTTATAAGCTGTTTGGCGAATTAAGCGATATAATACATGGTGACTACGATGAGCAAATGGGATTGCAGAAATATGAAGCCCTTCATCAGCTTGTTGTCGGCGTACTAAGCAAGGTGAAAAGCAGCAAAGAAATCATGGATGCAATCGGCACGCTGGGCTGGAACAAGGATGGAGGTGAAGCGGAATGAGCAAGTTGGAAGAATTGATACAGGAACTTTGCCCGGATGGGGTAGAGTATAAGGCGCTTGGAGAAATTGGGAAATTCTTTGGTGGGTTGACTGGTAAGTCGAAAGAGGATTTTACCGACGGCAATGCCAAATTTATAACTTACAAAAATGTATACTCCAATCCTGCTCTCTGTATTGATGTTGAGGACAGGGTTAGGATTGCCGATGGCGAAAAGCAGAGAACCTTGCAATACGGAGATGTTATTTTCACCGGTTCTTCCGAAACGCCTGATGAATGCGGTATTTCATCTGTTGTTACGGTGCGGACTGATGAGAATCTGTATCTGAATAGTTTTTGTTTCGTATTTCGCTTTGATGATGGCGGAATCATGCTACCCGACTTTGCAAAACATCTTTTCCGTTCCACTGACCTCCGCTATCAGATTGGCAAAACAGCAAGCGGCGTAACCAGGTACAATGTATCTAAAAAGCTGATGGGAAAAATTGTTATCCCCCTTCCTCCTCTGCCGGTGCAGGGCGAAATTGTCCGAATCCTGGATAATTTCGCGGAGCTTACAGCGGAGCTTACAGCGGAGCTTACAGCGGAGCTTACAGCGCGGAGAAAACAATACGAACACTATCGTGGTGAACTCTTAACCTTTGGCGAAGACGAAGTTGAATGGATGACGCTTGAGGGCATTGCGGCCAAAACATATTCCGGCGGCACTCCACTTGCAAATAAGACAGAGTATTATGGTGGTGATATTCCGTGGCTTCGCACACAAGAAGTACGCTTCATAGATATTTATGATACAGAAATGCGTATTACGCCAGAGGCTTTGAAAAATTCGGCAGCAAAGTGGATACCCGCAAATTGCGTAATTATCGCCATTTCAGGTGCCACCGCCGGCCGATCTGCAATCAACAAAATTCCTTTGACTACGAACCAGCATTGCTGTTGCCTTGAGATAAACCGACGAAAGGCAAATTACCGTTATGTCTTTCACTGGGTTAGCAATCAATACGAAAAGCTAAAATCCCTTGGGCAGGGTGCACGTTCTGACTTGAATGCTAGTATTATAAAAAGCTATCCAATCCCCATTCCCTCGCTTCTTAAACAGGAACGTATTGCCACAATACTTGACCGCTTTGACGCGCTTTGCAATGACATCACCAGCGGGCTACCCGCTGAAATCGAAGCGCGGCGTAAGCAGTACGAGTACTACCGCGATAAACTTTTGACTTTCAAGGAGGTGACCACCGCATGAGTACCTATAATATCGTTGCTGCCACCAATGAGAGTACGGTGGTTGCGGAGTATACTTCGGGGGCAACCCATTCTGACGCATACCAGAGCGAGGCTGCGCTGGAAAAAGAGTTCATCCGTTTGCTTACTATGCAGGGATATGAATATCTGACTATTCACAACGAAGCGGCGCTGATTGCCAATCTGCGCCACCAATTAGAGCTACTCAATGACTACGTCTTTTCAGAAAGTGAGTGGGAACAGTTTTTCTCAGGATGTATCTCCAATAACAACGAGGGGATTTTGGAGAAAACGCGAAAAATCCAGACCGACCATGTACAAATTTTGCATCGGGACAACGGCACCACGAAAAATATCAACCTCATAGACAAGAAAAACATCCACAACAACCGCTTGCAGGTCATCAACCAGTATGAGGAATCCGAGGGAGCGCACGATACCCGTTATGATGTGACAATCCTTGTGAATGGCCTGCCCCTTGTCCATGTGGAGCTGAAGCGCCGGGGCGTAGCAATACGAGAGGCATTTAATCAAATCAATCGCTACCATCGGGATAGTTTTTGGGCGGCCAGCGGCCTATATGAGTATGTGCAGATTTTTGTGATCTCCAACGGCACTCATACCAAGTATTATTCCAATACCACCCGCACCAGTCATGTCAAAGAAATGGAGGACGATGGACGACGCAAAAGCAAAAAGACCAGCAACAGCTTTGAGTTCACCTCTTTTTGGGCGGACGGAAACAACAGAACTATCCCGGATTTGGTTGACTTCACCAAGACGTTTTTTGCCAAACACGCCATTCTGAATATCCTGACCAAGTATTGTGTTTTCACATCGGAAAACATGCTGCTTGTCATGCGGCCCTATCAGATCGTGGCAACCGAGCGCATTTTGAACCGCATTGAAGTCTCTACCAACTACAAAAAGACGGGAACCTTAGAAGCGGGCGGCTACATTTGGCACACTACAGGGAGCGGCAAGACGCTGACCTCTTTTAAGACTGCCCAGCTTGCCACTACCTTGAAGGGCATCAAAAAAGTGCTATTCGTGGTAGATCGCAAGGATTTGGATTACCAGACTATGAAAGAGTATGACCGCTTTGAGAAAGGCGCCGCCAACGGCAATACTTCCACGGCGATTTTGAAACGGCAGTTGGCAGACCCCAACGCCCATATTATCATTACCACCATTCAAAAGTTGGCCATTTTTATCCAGAGAAATGCCGGGCACCCGGTGTTTAAGCAGCATTGCGTTATCATCTTCGATGAATGCCACCGCAGCCAGTTTGGAGATATGCACACCGCGATTACCACAGCATTTCAGAACTACCATCTGTTCGGTTTCACCGGGACGCCGATTTTTGCGGCCAATGCTGCCAGCGGCGGCAAGCCCACGCTGAAAACCACCCCGCAGGCGTTTGGTGGGGAGCCGGATAAAAACGGCAATAAGGTATTGCCGCTGCACACTTATACCATCGTAGACGCGATCAACGATGGAAATGTGTTGCCGTTCCGTATCGACTATGTAGGCACCATCAAGCAAAAGGATAACTCCGGGGATAAACAGGTACGGGCCATCGACACCGAGGAAGCGTTGAACGACCCGGTGCGTGTACGCAATAACGTCGAGTATATCCTTGACCACTTTGACCAGAAGACCAAACGCAATAGTTTCTATGCTCTGGAAGGTCAGCGCATCGCCGGGTTTAACTCTATTTTTGCGGTTAGTTCCATTCCAATGGCGATGAAATATTACGCAGAGTTCAAAAAACAGTTGGCCGAGCGGAACCGCAAGATGACCGTGGCGACGATTTTTAGTTTTAGCGCCAACGAGGAAGAACCAGATTCTGGCCTCCCAGAAGAAGGCTTTGACACGGACAGTCTGGATAAAACTTCCCGCGATTTTTTGGACGCTGCCATTCTGGATTACAATGCGGCTTTCCATGTCAATTTTGATACTTCGGCAGACAAGTTTCAGAATTACTACAAAGACTTGTCGCTGCGCATGAAGAATCGGGAAATTGATTTGTTGATTGTAGTCAATATGTTTCTGACCGGCTTTGATGCGACCACGCTCAATACTTTATGGGTAGACAAGAATCTAAGAATGCATGGGCTGATTCAAGCATTTTCCCGCACCAATCGTATCCTGAACTCGGTAAAGACTTACGGAAATATCGTCTGCTTTCGTAATCTGCAAAAAGAAACAGACGAAGCTATCGCATTGTTTGGGGATAGAAATGCCGGAAGTGTTGTGCTGCTGAAAGACTATAATTCATACTACAACGGATACGATGAGAATGGACAACACCATCAGGGATATGCGGAATTGATCGCTCAAATGATGCACGACTTCCCATTGGGTCAGGCTATTGTTGGGGAAGAAAGCCAGAAGGATTTTATTTCCCTGTTCGGGGCAATCTTGCGGTTGAAGAATATTCTCACGGCTTTTGATGACTTTACAGGGAATGAGCTAATATCCAGCCGAGACTTTCAGGACTACCAGAGTGTCTATATTGACCTATACCAGCAGTGGAAGCCAAAAAATGATGGGGACAAGGAAAGCATCCATGACGATATTGTGTTCGAAATGGAGCTGATCCGGCAGGTAGAAATCAACATTGACTATATCCTGATGCTGGTAGCCAGATACCATGAATCTAATTGCGAGGATAAGAGCATTCTGGTGGACATTCAAAAAGCAGTTGATTCCACCATCCAGCTTCGTAGTAAAAAGGAGTTGATAGAGAATTTTATTCGTACAGTCAACGCGGCAACCGATGTGGATTCTGACTGGCGTGAATTTGTTTTGGAGCAAAAAGAAACGGATTTGTCTGCTCTAATTACAAAAGAACGACTGAAGCCAGAAGAAACAAGAAAATTTTTGGATAATTCATTCCGAGATGGTATATTAAAAACGACAGGAACAGATGTTGATCGCATAATGCCTCCTGTTTCTCGTTTTGGAGGCGGTGGTAGAGCGGAAAAGAAACAAGGCATTATCGAAAAATTAATGGCCTTTTTCGAGAAGTATTTTGGGCTTGTGTGATGGGATACTTTGCTTTAATACCCAAACACAATGGCCAAGGGAGACCCTGTGTGCGATTTTCTTAAGCGACAGAGCATAATGCCGAATAGAGGCAAAACACCCGCTGTTAGCCAACTGTGGACCCGTGGCAGCAAAGAATATCCCCCCGTATGGAAAGGACAGCGAAAGCGCAGCTATCCAGTGCGCTTTCGCTGTCCTTCTGTGATTTAATCCACCCGTACCCTCGCCAGCAACTCCTCACCCGAAATCTTTTTCTCCACATACTCTCTGCGAGCCTGACTTGCCGACCACCGCCATGCCTCAAACTGCTCCCGGGCCATGTCCTTTCCATGAAGCTCCGTGGCGTATTTTCCGTCCGCCCGGTACCGGCGGGAATAGACCTTGTTGTATTTCGTGAGGTATTGCCGCAGGTAATCGTCACCCCCTACGTCTTTATCAAAGAATATTTTTGGTCCGACCTTTTTACAGGTCCTGCTGCCCAGATAGGGCCTGTCGCAGAACTCCCTTCGACGCTATCACTCAGGACGAAGTACCGCCCGCAGAGCTTACACCGCTTGACGTACTGCCCGTTTTTCAGCATCTCGGTAAACTCGAAGAAAAGCATCCCATCCAGAAACTCAATGAGGTAATACGGCATCAGGCTGACGCCCTCGCCGTCTTGGTGCATGATCTCCAATAGGTCCTCACGACTGGTCAGGCCCCAGTCGTGAATATCCCTGAGGGTATCCACATCCACTTTTTCCTTCCTGCTCGGCAGCAGTTCATACCGCATTTTGACCACCGCCTCACAAAACTCGGGATGGCGCATTACAAAATCACACAGCCGCTCGGACATCATTTTGTCCGAGCGGTTCTCTTTATCCAGACAGAGCAACACGCCCTCACGGAAGACCTCCTGCAGCTCCATGACGCACTCCAGCTCCTCCAGGCAGATAGAAAGCTGCCTGAGCTGTTCCGCCTCGATATCCGCGCCTATGTGGATTGGCGTTTTCAAAATATTGTTGAGCAGCCCGATCAAAAAGAAAAACACATAGCGGTGTGTCCCCTGCAAGGTTTCCGCCACATCGAATATAAGGTTGCGAATCGTCTGGTAGTTCTCCATTCCCAAGGGGATGGCCTTCGCTTTTGCCAGCAGCGCGGCAAAAGCGGTCAGGTCCAATTCGATGAAGTCGATCAGGCCCTGCCCAATGTGCTTTTCCGCATACTGCCCGTAGCGGCGTTCATCGGTGTAGGTCATAAAATGCACCAGACGGTCGCTGCCAAAAAAGATCTTGACGAAAGGATACTGCGCCATCTTTTTTCCTCTCTGCAAATAATTGAACTCTTAATAAATCCATTATTTGCGCTTCTCTGTGTCCTTGCCGCCTTGTCTGTACGATAATCATAGCACAAGGAATTGTAAATCACAATTCCGGATTCTTGATAGAGAGGACGTGACCGGGATGCACGGAGAAAACCCTCCCGCCGGGAGGGGCAAGCATAGCGTCCGGCTGTACGCCGGACGCAGGAAGCAGGGCGCTGCCCCACACCCCAGGGAAGCGAAAGGAGCGCGGACAGATGAAAAGTGAGCGGTTCAACATCCGAATGACGCCCCAGGAAAAGGCGTCGATCATCAGTAGGGCCCAAAAAACGCACCGCACGACCTCGGAATTTATGATCGACGCGGCGCTGAATCACCGGATTGTCGTCATCGACGAAATGCCAAAGGCCGTACAGGAGCTCAAAGCCATCGGCCGAAACCTCAACCAGATCGCCACCCTGTGCAATATGGGCAGGGTGCAATGTGTCGGCTTTGATCCATTTACGGAGAGGCTGGCCGACCTCCACGGCGATCTCCTCAAACTGACGGAGGCGGTATAGTGGCGACCTTTACCCCCATCAAAAACAAGAAACAGACCAAGAGCGCGCTGCTCGGCACGATGCTCTATTGCGTCGACGCCAGAAAGACTGCACACCAGGGCCGCAGCCTTGTCGGCGGCATCAACTGCAGCGTCTACACCGCCTACCTCGAAATGCTGACAACCAAGCAGCAGTTCCGCAAGACAGACGGGCAGCAGTTTTTTCAGTTCGTCCAGTCCTTCCCCGAAGACGCGGACATCACGCCAGAGGAGGTTCATCAAATTGGACTGGAGCTTGCGTCCCGTCAGTTCCCCGGCTTTGAGGTTTTGGTGTCCACACACTGTAATACCGATAACCTCCACAATCACATCCTTGTGAATTCCGTGAGCTATGAGAGTGGAAAAAAGCTGCACCAGAATCACGATGATCTGGTGCGGCACCGTAAGGTCAACGATGAAATCTGCATGACTCATGGGCAGCCGGTGCTGGAATCCTATCACAAAGGGCAGAAGAAAAAGCGTGCACAGGCCGGCGAGTTTCGCGCTGCCCAGCGGGGCGATAGCTGGAAGTTTGCACTCATCAGGGCCATTGAGGAGGCTCTGCTGTACTCCCCCGACCGGGAGAGCTTCATTCAAAATATGGAGTATGAGGGCTATCAGGTGCAGTGGAGCGATACCCGGAAATACATCACCTACACCTGCCCCAATGGAATGAAGTGCCGGGACAACAAGCTTCACGACGAAACCTATCTGAAAGAAAATCTGGAGAAACTGTTCGCTCACCGGCAGGCCACAGGCTTTGCTCCCCTCACGCCAGAGCCGCCCGAGAGCTGGCTGGGCGAGCTGGAGCGGGCCAAAGAGCTGGCAGGGGATGTGGTTTCCCTCGGCAGGAATCTGGAGCGCATTGGCGAAGTGCAGCCGTTGCCCGCGCCGCGAACCTGGACGGACAGCAAGCAGCGGCGGCGGGAGGCTCTGAAAAAGCTGGCCCAGGGGCACAAGCTCCAGAGCGAGCAGGAGCAGGAATTGGGTCCGCAGATGTAACCCAGCATATGAGAGCCAAAACATGGGAACACTCTTAACAAACGGAGGAGGCGACGCCTATTGAAGATGTCCGTGGATGAGGAGAAGAAAATTGTGGAGCTCTGGCTCACCGCTGCCGAGCAGAACGACACAGCACTGATGGAATCCCTGAAGCCGCTCTACGAGGCTTGGCGCGAGAGGCAGTACCGCCCGGTGGTATTCCGCTCCGGCAGACGCGATTTGCTGGACCTCACAGAGGAACTGCTGCTGCACAACCGTACCGTAGCCGCCCGCCGGGACTTGGAGCGGGAGTCACCGGGACCGGAACCGGCGATGGGAATAACCATGGGTATGTAAAACCCCCGGATGCGCTGCGGCGCATCCGTTACATAGAAGCGGCATAGACGGCGCGTCCGTCTTTTCTCTTGCTTTTGGCCGGTACGCATGGTACAATATTATCTGAAACAAACGCAGATTATTAAACGAAATTGGTAGATTGTTTGCGCCGGGAGGAATGAGCATGGCGGTTCAAAAGATGGACAGCGGAGAAATCCTGCTGTATGACAACGGCGGCGAAAAGGAATTTGTCAGCGTCATTTTCAAGGATGAAAATTTTTGGCTGACGCAGAAGGCCATGGCAGAACTGTTCGACTGCACGGCGGACAACATCTCCCTGCATCTGAAAAATATCTTCGCGGAGGACGAGCTTGACAAGAATTCAGTTGCCGAGAAATTCTCGGTAACTGCCGCCGACGGCAAAAACTATTTGACCCAGTGCTACAACCTGGACGCCATCATCGCCGTGGGCTACCGGGTGAACTCCAAAAAGGCCACCCGGTTCCGCCAGTGGGCCACCAGGACGCTGAAAGAGTACATCCAAAAGGGCTTTGTCCTCAACGACGAGTTGATGAAAAACGGCCGCCCCTTCGGCAAGGACTACTTTGACGAGCTCCTGGAGCGCATCCGGGAGATCCGCGCCAGCGAGCGGCGGGCCTATCAAAAAATTGCCGACGTGTTCGAGCAGTGCAGCTATGACTACGACAAGAACAGCGAGACCACGAAGGCGTTCTACGCCTTTGTGCAAAACAAGCTGCACTTTGCCGTCACGGGCATGACAGCGGCGGAGCTGATCTCTGACCGAGCCACGCTGGACAGCCCCACCATGGGCCTGACCACCTGGAAGGGCGCGCCGGACGGAAAGATCCTCAAGAGTGACACGCTGGTGGCGAAGAACTATCTCAACGAAAAGGAGCTCTCCCGCCTGAACCGTCTGGTCACCATGTTCATCGACTACGCCGAGCTGATGGCGGAGGATCAGCAGCTCATGAGTATGGCGGACTGGCTGGCGGAGACCGACCGCTTTTTGACCAACAACCGCCGGAAGGTGTTGGAGGACAAGGGGCATATCTCCCACGACGACGCGGTAAAGAAGGTCAGCGGCATTTATCAAGAGTTTCGCAAAAAGCAGGACGCCGCGTACATCTCGGAGTTTGACCGGGAGACCGCCAAGTATCTGAAGGGCGGTGACTTGACGTGACGGAAACCTTTGATATCGCGGGCTACTGCCGCATCTCGGTGGACGAGGAGATGGACCGGGAGAACACTTCCATTGAGAACCAAAAGGCCATTATCCAGGACTTTGTGGCGAAAAAATTTCCCGGCAGCGGCCTGACCTTCTTCGAGGACCGGGACCGCTCCGGGTACACCTTCGAGCAGCGGGAGAGCTACCAGAAGATGCGCCCCCAGCTCATGGGCCACAAGTATGACATCCTGGTGGTCAAGGACTTCTCCCGATTTGCCCGCCGCAATAGCCGGGGGCTGGTGGAGCTGGAGGACCTGCGGGACGCGGGGGTGCGCATCATCTCCATCGGGGACTCCATCGACTACCCCACCTACGACGACTGGACGGCCATCCAGTTCCGCTTTCTCATCAACGAGATGCCGGTGACCGACGCCAGCAAGAAGGTGAAGTCGGTCATCCAGCGCCGCCAGAACGACGG
>UMKW01049923.1_pt1 | contig 14518 bp, 12 predicted proteins | sample 1966391 | NCBI WGS metagenome assembly UMKW01 (sample SAMEA4836183, study PRJEB28245) | human gut metagenome | biome: gut microbiome; material: fecal sample | place: Denmark | collected 2008
TCTCCGCCAGCACCCGGCAGAGAGGCATCTCCACCTCCCGGAAGAGATAATCCATCCCCAGCTCTGTCAGCTTGGGGGCCATGGCCCGGTACAGGGCCGCCACCAGGGCGGCATGGCTCATAAAGGCCCCCAGGGCCTGGGAGTCCTCCCCCATGGGGGTGAAGGCCTCCGGAGAGAGGTAGGCCTCCGCCTTGGGCACGGCGGTGTGGAACCAGCTCATGGCCAGCCGCTCCAGGTCGTAGTGGCCCGCGGTGGCATCCAGGAGGTAGCCCGCAAGGGCCGTGTCAAAGACAATACCCTCCGCGGGAAGTCCCTCCTCCAGAAGGGCGCGGGTCAGGTCCTTTACCTCGTAGGAGACCTTTTGGATATCAGCGGCAAAAAACTGCCGCAGAAAGTCGTTGTAGCCCTCCAGGCGGCTGGGAAGGAACACCGCGGCTTTGCCCGCCGTCTCGATGCCCCACTCTACGCACAGACCTCCCAGGTCCGGCAGCATCAGACAGGCCACCGGCTCCGTCTGGTTCCGCCAGAGAGAGAGTAGCTCCTCCGCCCGGGCCTGGTCGGCCACCACTTCGCTCTCACAGGTGCCGGTCAGCTCCACAGGCTTTTCCTCTTCCGCCGGGGCCGCAGGCAGGAGCTTGTCCATGAGCTTGGTGAACTCCAGCTTCAGCAGCACGTCCTTCAGCTCCCCCTTGGGGCTGCGGCGGAGGTTGTCCTCCGGGGTAAAGTCCAGGGGTGCGTCGGTAACAATGGTAGCCAGCTGGTAGCTCATTCGGGCGGATTCCTCCCCCGCCTGGAGCTTCTTGATGACGCCGGGCTTGGCGTCAATATCCGGAAGGGCGGCATAGATGGCCGCCACGCTCTCATACTTCTGCACCAGGGCCATGGCGGTCTTTTCACCTACGCCGGGGACCCCGGGAATGTTGTCGCTGGCGTCCCCCATGAGGGCCTTCAGGTCCACCATGTGGATGGGGGCAAAGCCGTAATCGGCGGTGAAAGCCGTCGGCGTCATATCTTTTGTGGTAGTCTGGCCCATGCGGGTGGACACCAGCTTCACCATGGTGTGGTCAGTGATGAGCTGGAGGCTGTCCTTGTCTCCGGTAACCGCCACGCAGTCCCACCCTGCCGCCTCGCATTTGCGGGAGATGGTGCCGATGAGATCGTCTGCCTCGTAGCCGGCCAGCTCATAGCGGGGGACGTCCATGGCGTCCAGCAGCTCCTTGAGGAGGGGCATTTGCACCGCCAGCTCCTCCGGCATGCCCTTGCGCTGGGCCTTGTAGCCCTCATAGGAGAGGTGGCGGAAGGTAGGCTCCCGGCGGTCAAAGGTGACGCAAAGGGCCTGGGGCTTCTCCTCATCCAGAAGCTTCATGAGGGTGGTGACAAAGCCGTAGACCGCGTTGGTGGGCACTCCCTCCCGGGTGGTCAGGGGCCGCACGCCGTAAAAGGAGCGGTTGATGATGCTGTTGCCGTCGATGACCATGAGTTTCACTGTCGGTTCCTCCTCCGCCGGGTCAGGCGCATATCATATCAGGATACAGTATACCGCCATTTCCTTAAAAATACAATTGTCTTTTCCTTATCGCGGCCGAATCCGCCGTTGTTATGACCAGAAAACGACTGTTTTTCCGGCACACTTCTCCCCTTTTCCCCTTTTCAAACAGATTTTGGTGTGTTATACTGTACGCTGTATTTGTGTGTGGATTTTTACTCTCACAAAAGAGGAGTGTTTCGATAATGGGTTTGATCACAAAAATTTTTGGCACTTACAGCGACCGTGAGCTCAAGCAGATCTATCCCATCGTGGATAAGATCGAAGCTCTGGAGCCGGAATATAAGGCCCTCACCGACCAGCAGCTCACCGCCAAGACCGCTGAGTTCAAAGAGCGTCTGGGGAAGGGCGAGACCCTGGACGACATCCTGCCTGAGGCCTTCGCCGCCGTCCGGGAGGCCAGCGTCCGGGTACTGGGCCTGCGGCCCTACCGGGTACAGCTGGTGGGCGGTATCGTGCTGCACCAGGGCCGCATCGCTGAGATGAAGACCGGTGAAGGCAAGACCCTGGTAGCCACCCTTCCCGCCTACCTCAACGCCCTTACCGGTCAGGGCGTCCACATCGTCACCGTCAACGACTACCTGGCCAAGCGCGACAGCGAGTGGATGGGCAAGGGATACCGCTTCCTGGGCCTCAGCGTGGGCCTCATCATCCACGACATGGACAAGGCCGCCCGGCAGAAGGCCTATGCTGCCGACATCACCTACGGCACCAACAACGAGATGGGCTTTGATTACCTGCGGGACAACATGGCCCTCTATGCCAACGAGCTGGTCCAGCGGGGCCACAACTTTGCCATTGTGGACGAGGTGGACTCCATCCTTATCGACGAGGCCCGTACTCCCCTCATTATCTCCGGCATGGGCGAGAAGTCCACCCAGATGTACGACATGGCGGAGATGTTCGTCCGTCCTCTGAAGAAGCTGGTCATCAAGGAGACCGATGACAAGGCCGAGGAGGATGTGGACATCGACGCGGACTACATCGTGGACGAGAAGGCCCGCACCGCCACCCTCACCGCCCGGGGCATCAAGAAGGCCGAGGAGTACTTCCATGTGGAGAACCTCTCCGACCCGGAGAACGCCACCCTGGCCCACCACATCAACCAGGCCATCAAGGCCCACGGCGTGATGAAGCGGGACATCGACTACGTCATCAAGGACGGTCAGGTGGTCATCGTGGATGAGTTCACCGGCCGCCTTATGTTCGGCCGTCGCTACAACGAGGGCCTCCACCAGGCCATTGAGGCCAAGGAGCGGGTAAAGGTGGAGCGGGAGAGCAAAACCCTGGCCACCATCACCTTCCAGAACTACTTCCGCCTCTACAACAAGCTCTCCGGCATGACCGGTACGGCCCTCACTGAGGAGGAGGAGTTCGGCACCATCTACAAGCTGGACATTATCGAGATCCCCACCAACCGCCCCCTGGCCCGTAAGGACGACTCCGATGTGGTCTATAAGACCGAGGCCGCCAAGTATCGGGCGGTGATCCAGCAGATCAAGGAGTGCCACGCCAAGGGCCAGCCTGTCCTGGTGGGTACCGTGTCCATTGAGAAGAACGAGCACCTGAGCAAGCTTCTCCAGAAGGAGGGCATCAAGCACAACCTTCTGAACGCCAAGAACCACGAGCGCGAGGCCGAGATCGTGGCCCAGGCCGGTAAGCTGGGAGCCGTCACCGTGGCCACCAACATGGCCGGCCGCGGCACCGATATCATGCTGGGCGGAAACGCCGAGTATATGGCGAAAAATGACCTGAAGAAGGCTGGCCTCACCGACGAGCTCATCGCCGAGGCCACCGGCTACGCCGAGACCGACAACCAGGAGATTCTGGATGCCCGGCAGATGTATGCCGAGAGCCTCCAAAAGCATAAGGATGAAATTGCCGGAGAGGCCGACGCTGTCCGGGCCGCCGGCGGACTCTTCATCATCGGCACCGAGCGCCACGACTCCCGCCGTATCGACAACCAGCTCCGCGGCCGTGCCGGCCGTCAGGGCGACCCCGGCGAGACCCGGTTCTATCTGTCCCTGGACGATGACCTCATGCGGCTCTTCGGCGGCGACCGGATTACCAGCCTCATGGACAAGCTGGACATCGACGAGGACATGCCCATCGAGAACAAGATGCTCACCAAGTCCATCGAGAATGCCCAGACCAGCGTGGAGTCCCGGAACTTCCAGGCCCGCAAGAGCACCCTGGAGTACGACGACGTGATGAACAAACAGCGTGAGATTATCTACGGCCAGCGCCGGGAGGTTCTGGACGGCCGGGATATCCACGGTCTCATTACCGACATGATCTCCACCATCATCACCCACAATGTGAACACCGCCTTCGGCGAGCACAAGCACCTGGACAGCGAAAGCTACCGGTCCATGATGAACACTCTGGAGGGCACCTTCTTCCCCAAGTACAGCTTCAAGTTTGACGCTGACGAGATCGCTCACACCGATGCCGAGACCTTTATCCAGAAGTTCACCGACAAGGCCCTGGAGGTGTACGCCGCCAAGGAGAAGGAGATCACCTCCCCCATCATGCGTGAGCTGGAGCGGGTCATCATGCTGCGGGTAGTGGACGAGTACTGGATGGACCACATCGACGCCATGCAGGAACTTCGTCAGGGCATTCGTCTCCAGGCCTACGCCCAGAATGACCCCGTACAGGCCTATCAGCGGGAGAGCATGCATATGTTTGAGGAGATGATCGCCGCCATCCAGGAGGACACGGTGCGGCGGCTGTACTCCGTGCGGCTCAAGAACAACGAGGAAGTCAAGCGTGAGCGGGTAGCCACCGGCATCACCGAGGGCCGGGGCGACGGCACCGTGAAAAAGCAGCCCCGCCGGGTCCAGAAAGTGGGCCGGAACGATCCCTGCCCCTGCGGCAGCGGCAAGAAGTATAAGCAGTGCTGCGGCCGGTAACATTGATCCATTAGCCCGGGGAGGCTGCTGCTGAGCAGCGGCCTCCCCCCGTTTTTCCGTCGTTATTCCCCGCATTTTGCTACAAACTGTATTTTTCTGCTTCTATTATACAAATTGTATCCGTATTTTTACTCTATCTGATGGGAGGCCACGGTTATGACCCCATCCCCTGTCATCCTTCCCGCCCGGGAGGAGGACGTTCCCGCCATCATGGCCCTGCTCCAGCGGCGCATCGACTGGATGGACGAGAAGGGCCTCTACCAGTGGAACAAGACCGACTATCTCACCTGCTATCCGCCCGCCCACTTTCAGCGGCTGATTCGGGAGGATCTGGTGTTTGTCGCCTGGGCCGGCGGTGTCCTCACCGGCGTCATGGCTCTTCTCTCCCGGGACCCCCGGTGGCCCAACGGCGACGACGGCAAAGCCTACTACGTCCACCATCTGGCCACCGCCCCCGGCTGTCCGGGTCTGGGAAAAGAGATGCTGGCCTACGCCGAGGACTTTGCCAGAGAGCGGGGCAAGCCCTTTCTCCGTCTGGACTCCCAGAAAGTCAACGACACCCTCAGCCGCTACTACGAGGCCCTGGGCTACCTTCCCGCCGGAGAATGCGTGGACGGAGCCTATGTAGGCATCCTTCGTGAAAAATCCCTTTTCCCCTCCACCTGACTGTAAGGAGAATCGACTATGGCTTTTATCCAACACGACCGCGGCGGCGTGATTTTCCACACCGCCTCCATCCTTGACCATCCCCGGATAATCCATGGCTTTTCTACCCGGCTGGGAGGTGTCAGCAATGGCTTTCACGCCTCCCTGAACTTCCGGGGCAGCGGCCCGGAGCCGGATAGCATGGACAACGTCCGGGAGAATTTTGGCCGTTTCTGCGCCGTTTTAGGAGCAGATCGGGAGGACCTGGTCCTCTCCGTCCAGGTTCACCAGGACACCGTCCGTCATGTGACGGCGGCGGACCGGGGTAAAGGTCTTACCATTCCCACCGACTACACCGCCGACGCCCTGGTTACCAACGAGCCAAACCTGAATCTCATGGTATTCTCCGCCGACTGTATCATTATTTTGCTTCACGATCCCGTGACAGCTTCTATCGGAGCGGTCCACGCCGGCTGGCGGGGTACCGCCCTGGATCTCCCTGCCAAGACCGTACGGGAGATGGGGCGGCTCTTCGGAGCCCGGCCGGAAAACATCCGTGCAGCTATCGGGGCGGGCATCGGCCCGTGCTGCTTTGAGACCCACGACGACGTTCCCGATGCTATGACCGCCGCCTTCGGCCCTGCTGTAGGCGCCTATATCGCCCCCAAGGACGCGAAATGGACGGTAGATCTGAAGGGTGTCAACGCCTGGCGGCTGCAGGAGTGCGGCGTGCCTGGAGCGCAGATCGACATCTGTCCCATTTGTACCGCCTGCCACACGGATCTCTACTGGAGCCATCGGAAAACGGGAGACCGCCGGGGCGTCCAGGGCGCCCTCATCGGTCTTCGCCCCTGAGAGAGGAGGAGGCACTATGAAACGCATCCTTCCCCTACTGCTGACAGCGGTACTGCTGCTAACCGGCTGCGGGGTCAACTACGAGGAGGAGCCAGGCATCAGCTGGGAGGAATACCAGCAGAGCCAATCCGGCGAGGCGGAAGCAGAGCAGCCCACGGAGGAACAGAGCTACCCCTCTGCCTTTTCCATGGCCTACTACAAGGGCCACACCCTGGACCCCATTACCTGCGGAGAGGGAATCCAGCAGGATGTAGCCGCCCTGCTCTACGAGCCTCTGGTACAACTGGACGAAAATTTTGAGCCGGTGCCGCTGCTGTGCGAAAGCTGGAGCTGGGATGAAAGCGGACTGGTCCTGACCCTGGTCATCCGTCAGGGTGTCACCTTCAGTGACGGCTCCGAGCTCACCGCAGCTGACGCTGCGGACACCCTTCGTCGGGCGGCGGAGTCTCAGCGCTACAGCTACCGCCTGCGGCAGGTTACTTCCATTACCTCCAGCAACAGCGCGGGAACCGTGACCATCACCCTCTCCACGCCCAATCGAGGTTTCCCCTCCCTGCTGGATATTCCAGTGGTCAAGCGCAGCACCTCCGGCCAGTCTGTTCCCCTGGGCACCGGTCCCTATGTCTTTGTCACGGGCAGCGACAGCGACTCCCTGGTGGCCAATTCCGGCTGGTGGCAGCAGAAATCCCTGCCGGTAGACACCATCACCCTGGTCCACGCCAAGGACAAGGACACCGCCATGTATCTCTTCTCCTCCCACCGGATCGAGCTGCTCCGGGCGGATCCTACCAGTGATCTGGTGTCCGCCAGCGGCAAGGCGGTGAACACCCCCGTTCCCACCACCACGTTCCAGTTTATCGGTTTCAATACTGCCAGCGGAGTTTTCTCCTCTGCCGCGGCCCGGGCGGCTTTCAGCAAGGGCATTCAGCGGGACATGGTGGCCGAGGCTCTTCTCTCCGGCAACGCCCTGCCCGCCGCTTTTCCCATCTCCCCCCTGTCCGCCCTCTATCCGGAGGACCTTGCCCCTGTCTACAGCTATGAGGGCACCGTCAGCGACCTGACCGCCGCCGGGGCCAACACCGGTCAGAGTCAGACGCTGATCCTGCTGGTCAACGAGGACAACAGCTTTCGGGTGTCCTGCGCGGAGTTTATCGCAGAGAACATGTCCCTGCTGGATTGGCAGATCACGGTAAAAGCCTTGCCCTGGGAGGAATATCTGGCAGCTCTGGCCGCCGGCGAGTTTGACCTCTACTATGGCGAGGTACGCCTCACCGTCGACTGGGACATTACAGACCTGGTGGGCACCGGCGGCAGCATCAACTACGGAGGATATACCAATACCGTCACTGACGCACTGCTCCAGTCTTTTGCCAGCGCCTCTGACCGGGCCTATGCAGCCCGGCAGCTATGCGCCCACCTCCTGGGCACCGCCCCTATCGCCCCCATCTGTTTTCAGCAGGATATTCTGCTGACTCACGACGATGTGGTCAGCGGCATGACCCCCACCACAACCTCTGTTTTCTTCGGCCTGGAGAACTGGACCATCCATCTGGAGCCATGATGAGAACACTATCCCAGAAAAGCAGGGCCCGCCCGGATACAAGCCTGTATCCGAGCGGGCCCTTGCTGTACGCATGGTCACTCATTATAATATATTACAGTGTCTCCATCATCAGTACTGCCGCACCACAGCGGTAACCTTGCCCAGGATCTGAGCATTGGTGCCGTCGATGGGCTGGTAATCATCGTTCTCCGGCAGGAGCCAGATGTGTCCGTTTTTCCGGGACAGCCGCTTTACCGTGGCCTCATCCTCCAGCAGAGCCACCACGATCTCCCCGTTCTCCGCAGTCTGTTGGCGGCGGACCACCACCAGATCTCCTGGCAGGATCCCCGCCTTGATCATGGACTCCCCACGGACACGAAGGGCAAAGCTCTCCTCCTCCCGGCCGCCACAGTCAAAGGTGAGATAGTCCTCGATACACTCCTGAGCCAGGATGGGCGCGCCGGCAGCCACGGTGCCCACCACCGGAATTTTCTTCCGCTCCTGAACACCAGTGAGGACCAGGGCCCGGCCCTTGCCATCCCCTTTTTCAATAAGTCCCCGCTCCTGGAGGCGCTTGAGGTGGAAATGGACGGTGGAGGGAGATTTCAGGCCCACTGCCTCACAGATCTCCCGCACCGAGGGGGCATACCCCTGCTGCGGGATCACCTCCTGGAGATAGGCATAGATCCGATCCGTCATCTGGGTTTTCTTCGGCATAGCAGGCCCTCCTGTACATTCCGGGCCGCCAGGCGGCCCCATTTCTGTGGTTTCTATTTTTTTCATATTAGCACACGGCGGCCGGAAATGCAACACTTGTTCTCTTATTTTGCACAATTTGTAAAAATGAAACGTCTCCCTCAACTCGCCGGAAATTCTAGTGGATTTCCTCTTGCATTCCGGACGGGCTTATGGTATCATGAATACCTGCGAAAATGAACTTCGTGCGCTTCGGCGCACTTCCATCAACAACTTGGAGGTATTTCTCATGGAAGTTCTCACCATCATCGTGACCATTCTGCTTGTGCTGTGCGGCCTGGCTGTGATTCTGGCTGTGCTGTTCCAGTCCGGCAAGAGTGCCGGCCTCTCCGGCACCATCGGCGGCGTGGCTGACACGTTTATGGCCAAGGGAAAGGCCAAGACCTTCGACGCCAAGCTGGCCAAGGCCACCAAGTGGATCGGCGCAGTGTTCATCATCCTCACTCTGATCCTGAACATCCTGCCCTGATTTACCACTGAAAAACCAGGACGGCTGTCCCAATCGGGACAGCCGTCCTGGTTTTTTATTGCTTTTTCTCCTCCAGCCGTTCCAAAAGAGCGTCCCAGGCCGGAGTACCCCGCAGAGGTTGAAACTCCGCACACTCCTCCAGCGCCCCACGGATGGTATTCAGGAAAAACTCTCTCGACACAGCGGCAGGCCGCAGCTCTGTGCAGCTGTACAGCCCACTTCCCTGCCGCATCGAACCTCCCGCCATATCCGCCAAATGAAGCACAGTATCCACATACCGCGCCAGTTCCTGCCGGGCCTCCTCCAACCGCCCCAACGTGCACAGCTTGCTGGCCCGCAAAAACCGGAGGCTGCTCTCCATGCCGCCCACACGCTCCATCTCCAGCAATTCATCCACCGCCAGAGCCTTGTCCAGCAGGGCAAGGCCCTGCTCCGGCTCCCCGCTCCGGTCCGCGATGGCCGCCAGGCCCATGAGGTGGAGGCACACATCCCTGCCGGCACTGTAGAGGCCCAGCTGCTGCTCCCGCTCCGCAGCCTTAATCTCACCTTTCTCCAGCAGGATATTGGCGCGGACCAGCCGGGTATTCAGCTCCGGCTGAGGCAGTTCCTCTGCCGCTTTCATAGCCCGGTCCGGGTCCTCCAGCATGTTGTAGAGGTTGGCCAGCATGAAGCAGGAAGCGTCCCGCAGCTCCTGCTGATCGCTCTCCCGGCACTGCTCCAGCAGTTCCGCCGCCTGGCGGCCCTGCTCCCGCACCTCCGTCTCGTCTTTTGTGGAGGTCAAATATGCCATAAAGAGGCTGGCTGTATGGAACCGCAGCCACAGGTCCCCAGGATATTCCCGCAGAAGGGCCTGTGCGCTCTCCCGGGCCTCGCCGGTCCGTTTCTCCTCAAAGAGCCGCCGGCTTTCCGCCAGCAGAGTCGGAATCTCCTCCGGCGCCAGGACGGGCCGGAAATCCAGGAGATCATCCACCGTCACCTTCAGCAGCCGGGCCAGAGGCGCCAGCATCGCTACATCCGGACAGGCGGCGTCGGTCTCCCATTTGGATACCGCCGCAGCGGTGACGCCCAGGGCTTCGGCTGCCTGCTCCTGGGTCAGCTCCCGCTCCTTTCGCAGCCTCTGTATTCGTTTTCCCATACTTACCATAGCAATCCGCTCCTTTTCTCCGGCAGTGAGCGCGCGTCCCGCCGTGTTTCAGGGCCCACTGTCATGGTATCACACCAGTAGGACTAGCACAATGGAGCGACTGTTGAAGGAGCGGGGCAGTTTTTTAACTGTCGTTCAACTCAGGGAACGCAGCTCATCCGGAGAGGCATACAGGCAACCTGCCTTGGGCTCCACACCCCGGATACGGAACAGCTCCTCCACGGTGACGAAGGTGTACCCCTCGGCCTGGAGCTGATCAATGATGTCCAGAGCCGCCTGCACGCTGGTAGGATAAAAGTCGTGGAGGAGGATGATCCCCCATGGCTCCACATGGCTCACCACATGCTCCGTCACTTGAGCGGCATCCAGTGTTTTCCAATCCTCCGGATCCACAGTCCAGTAGATCATAGGGGTCTTTACCAGAGCCGCCCGAGTCTTGCCGATGGCCCCGTAGGGCGGGCGCAGCCAGTAGTCGCCCTCCCCCAGCAGTTCCGTCAGCAGCACCTCCGTCTTATGGATCTCCTCCACCACCTTGTCCGGTTCCGCCGTCAACAGCCGGGTATGGTCGTAGGTGTGGTTTCCGATCTGGTGCCCCTCCGCCTTCATCCGTTTGAGCAGGTCCTCGTTGCCCGGAATCTGCCGTCCGATGACAAAAAAGGTGGCGGGGACACCCCGCTCCAGTAGGCCATCCAGAAGGACGCTGGTGGTATCCCGCCGGGGGCCGTCGTCAAAAGTGAGGGCCACGTACTTGGGCTCCTCCACCAGCTCCTGCAGGGTCTCCTCATCCAGTTCCCCCAGAATTTCCTCCGGAATCTCCGCGGAAGCATCGGCGGACACCGTCCGCTCCCCTCCGCCGCAGGCCGTCAAAAGTAAAGCCGTCATAAAAATGGCCCCATATCGGGCCAGCTGTTTTTTCATTGCCATTCACCTCAACGGCTAGTATGTGCCGTGACATGCGCAGCCATCCAGGCGGCAGAAAATGGCGGCGCGGAAAGCCGTCAAGAAAACTTGGCAAAATATGTTGACAAGTTTTCTTGGCAGTGCTAAGATAGAGCTGCCAAGTAAACTTGGCATTCAAGCCCTATATGGAGGTATATCATGAACAAGGAAGAAATTTTGGCCCGGAGCCGGAAGGAAAACGACGGCTCTGACGAGCGCACCCAGTACATTGGTCTGAAAGGAGCTAACTTTTCCATTTCCATTCTGGTCCTTCTGTGGGTGGTACTTTCCCGGTTCGCCCATCTGGATGATACAGCCCAGTATGCTATGGGCCTTCTGGTGACCGTCACCTGCTTTTCCAACTTCGCCTACCAGTTCGCACAAAAGATTCGGACAGCGACGGTGATCCTTTTCATCGCTTTGTTCTTCCTGGCGGCGGCGATCTATCTGGTCCTGTTTCTCGATCGCAGCCTGGGGCTGTTCTGAGAGAGGAGGCCACCATGGATGACAAGCTGGTGCTGAAAAACCGGCTGAGAGAGGCCCGGGGGGAAAAGGGGCTGTCCCAGACTCAGCTGGCGGAGCTGGTGGGCGTGTCCCGGAACACCATCAGCTCCATTGAGACGGGGCAGTTCAATCCTACCGCCAAGCTGGCGCTGGTGCTGTGCATCGCCCTGGACCGAAAATTTGAGGAGCTGTTTTACTTTGAGGAGTGAGCCGCGGGTGGGCGTGCCTTTTCAGAACAGGAGGAATACTATGGAAACGTGGCAATTTTACGGCTGGGAGCAGGCGGCGGTCCCAACCCGCACGGAGGAGTATCCGGGCATCCGCACCCCCCGGGACCTCTACGACCGGCTCTCCGACGGCGTCTGGTGTGTGGAGACCTGCGCCCCCCGGCTGCGGGGTAAGTGGTCGGAGGAAAACCGGACCTGCGGCCAGTGCTCCATTACCGCCTTTCTGGCCCAGGACATCTTCGGCGGGGAAGTCCGGGGTATTCTCCTGCCCGACGGCAACTACCACTGCTACAACGTGGTGGACGGCTGCGCCTTCGACCTGACCAGCGAGCAGTTTGCCAGGGAGGTCCTTTGCTACCGGGACAACCCCCAACAACAGCGTGCAGTCCACTTTGCCAAGGAGGAAAAGCGCCTGCGCTACGAGCTTTTGAAGGCACGGCTGCTGGAAGCATGCCGTAAGGCCGTCCGCCCCGGGCCGGAGGCGTAGGGCAGCGAATTCTCAGAAACACACAGCGCCCCGGGGAATGTCCCCCGGGGCGCTGTTTATCTGTATTTCACAAATAATTGTTATTCCGACATGGACTCCGCCAGCTCCAGGCCGGGGTTGTGCTTGAGGAGGTAGCCCACCGGCCACTCCCCGCTGTAAGCGATAAGGCTGCGGCCCTTGAAGTCCTCCAGCAGCACCGCATCGGCGCAGAGGGTCAGATCCTTGGGGTCCCCGGGGCAGGCACTGATCCGCCGCAGGTGATCGTAGGGCAGGCCTGTCATCCGAAGGTTCACGCCGTACTCGTTCTTCATCCGGTACTCGAACACATCGAACTGCAGCGTGCCCACCACGCCCACGATGACCTCCTCCATACCGGCATAGGGCAGTTTGAAGATCTGAATAGCGCCCTCCTGGGCGATCTGCTCGGTGCCCTTGATAAACTGCTTGCGCTTCATGGTGTCCATAGGGCTCACCCGCATGAAGTGCTCCGGCTCAAAGGTGGGGATACCCATGAAGCGGAACTTCTTGGAGGGCACCGTCACCGTGTCGCCGATGGAGAAGATGCCCGGGTCAAACACGCCGATGATGTCCCCGGCGTAGGCTTCGTCGATGATCTCCCGCTCGGCGGCCAGCATCTGCTGGGGCTGACTCAGCCGCAGCTTCTTCCCGGACTGCATGTGATAGACCTCCGCCTCCCGCTCAAAGCGGCCGGAGCACACCCGCATGAAGGCGATGCGGTCCCGGTGGGCCTTATTCATATTGGCCTGGATCTTAAAGACAAAAGCGGAGAAATCCGGGGAGAAGGCGTCGATCTCTCCGCAGTCGGACATACGGTTCAGCGGAGGCGTGGTCATCTCCAGGAAGTGCTCCAGGAAAGGCTCCACGCCGAAGTTGGTAAGAGCGGAGCCGAAGAACACCGGGCTCAGTTTTCCTGCCCGGACCGCCTCCAGGTCGTACTCCCGTCCGGCACCCAGCAGCTCCACCTCGTCCCGGAGGATCCGCCAGCGCTCCTCGCCGATAAGGTCCTTGAGCTCGGGATCATCCAGCCGCACCTCCGTGGAGGCGGCCTTCTTGCCGTGGCCCTCTCCGGCAAAGAGCAGGATCCGGGCCTTCTGCCGGTCATAAACTCCCTTGAACTCCTTGCCGCAGCCGATGGGCCAGTTCACCGCGTAGGTGTCGATGCCCAGCTCCTTCTCCACTTCCTCGCACAGCTCCAGAGGGTCCCGAGTCTCTCGGTCCATCTTATTGATGAAGGTGAAGATGGGAATATTCCGCATGGCGCAGACCTTGAATAGCTTGCGGGTCTGGGGCTCCACGCCCTTGGCCGCGTCAATGACCATCACGGCACTGTCGGCGGCCATGAGGGTACGGTAGGTATCCTCGGAGAAATCCTGGTGGCCGGGAGTATCCAGAATGTTGACACAGTAGCCGTCGTGCTGGAACTGCATCACCGAGGAGGTGACGGAAATACCTCTCTGCCGCTCGATCTCCATCCAGTCAGACGTGGCGGCCCGGGCCCGCTTGCCCTTGACCTCTCCCGCCTGGGCGATGGCCCCGCCGTAGAGCAGGAACTTCTCCGTCAGGGTAGTTTTACCGGCGTCGGGGTGAGAAATAATGGCAAATGTCCGCCGCCGCTTGATTTCCATTTCTAAGTTTGACAAAAGGATTCCCTCCCAATCATATTTTTGTATGCCGTTCTTTTCCCGTCCGTCGTCACATGGGAGTGCCCTCCTGTCATCAAAATGCAGATTATTGTACCACGTTTTCCCGGAATTGGCAAGAATCTTCCCACTATCGAAAAAACTTCTTTCCTCCAGCATCTATAGCAGATTTAACCGCTTTCATTGTCCATAAAATGTCCCTATTGATTTTTTCTATTCTATAGCCCTATGGGAGCAAAAAAATTTCCCACCCCATCCTCCTTTTCGACCTGTTTTTTTCTCCGCACTCTGGCCGGCTAAAGAAATGTTTATTGATTTTTACAATATAATCTGGACATTTATAGTAAATGCGGATACACTATGAATAATCATCAACGTAAATAATGGGAGTGTGAGGCATGGAGCGACAAGAGATCCTGCGGGGGATCCCCAAGGTAGATGAGCTGATGCAGCAGGAGGCAATTCTGGCCCTGCGGGAGGAGCTGCCCACAGCAGCGGTCCGCGCTGCGGTGCGTGAGGAGTTGGACGGGCTACGCCAGGCCATTCTGGCCGGAGACGTCTGTGTATTACCGGAGGAGGCATCCCTGTGTGAGGCCATCTGCCGTCGGGCCAGGGAGGATGCTCTCCCCAGCCTGCGTCCGGTGATCAACGGCACCGGCGTGGTGCTCCACACCAACCTGGGCCGGGCCTGTCTGAGCCAGCGAGCTGCCGATGCAGTGACCGCCGTAGCCCGGGGTTACTCCACTTTGGAATATGACCTGGCCAAGGGCCAGCGTGGCTCCCGCCACGACCACATCGAGACCTTGGTCTGCCAGGTCACCGGCGCC
>UMKW01026566.1_pt1 | contig 14500 bp, 15 predicted proteins | sample 1966391 | NCBI WGS metagenome assembly UMKW01 (sample SAMEA4836183, study PRJEB28245) | human gut metagenome | biome: gut microbiome; material: fecal sample | place: Denmark | collected 2008
CCAGAGCGTTGCCCGGTCTGCATATCCGGGCGGCGCATGGGGCGGCAGCATGATCTCGGAGTGGACGAGTTCTTTCTTCTTGTTGTAGAATTTCGTTTTCTGGTCGTATTCGCTGAACAGCCGTTCGCCGCTCTGGTAGGCTGCGCCAGCAACAGCGGACTGCCCTTGGCTGCGTTTTACGATGGTGATTTTGAAATGCGGACACGAAATAGGCATCACCCCCAAACAAAAAGACCGCCCAGCAAGATAGTTCTTGTTGAACGGTCGGAAATCGTATTCGGTTTTGCTCGCCGCCTTGATGCGGAGTGCTGCGCACTTCGGGGCAAGGCGGGATCCGCAAAAGGATAGCTGCAAGGCAGCGCAAGGAAAATGCAGTTTTCCTTGGGATGGAATCGGGCTGGCGAACAAACGCCAGCTTCGATTTCATCGAGCCGTCTGCAAGACCGCAATTTCACCGGAACGGTGTATAATTGCGCCCTTTATTCTAAAGGGTTTTGGACGTTGCTGCGTTCGTGAACGTCATGCACCATCTTTGCAAGTGCCAGCACGACTTCCGGCTGACGGAACGAGATTTTCAGCAGTTCCATCACCTGATCGTTGGTGAGTTCTTCCGGCGCAATCAGAAAACTTTCCAGCATTCCGGCACGGGTACACAGCCGATGCACACGGGCTTTTCGGGTCAGCTCCGGTATCTGGTGTTCCAGAATTTTCTCCCGGTGCTGGTAGTAGCGCAGCTGCTGTTCTGCTTTGGCTTTCTCGCTGCGGAGATAGGCGAGATCGGTTTTCGGTTGGGTCAATGGCATCACGCTCCTTTTCAAAAGTTGGTTGTATTCGACATTTTTATTGGTTCGTGGTACACTACACACAATCAATGTGAATAGAGGTGACTGCGTTGCTTGCGTTATATCTAAGTGTGCTTGATGATCGAAACTTTGAAGAAGATTTTACCGAGGTGTACAATACATACAAACGGCTGGTTTACCATACCGCTTACAAAATCATGGATGATTCGTATCTGGCAGAGGATGTGCTACAAGAGGTATTTTTGTACGTTGCAAAAAATTTTTCTAAAATTCATCGAGAAAACTGTCACGAACTCGCTGCTTATCTCGTTAGTTGTAGTAGAAGCCGTGCATATGATATGCTTCGCAAACAACGAGAAGAATTGCTGGAAGATGTCCCAAACGAACCAGATGCCGCTCCGGTGCCGGATGATGCAGCAGTTAGCACCGATAACATTGAACGTCTAACAGAACTGATTGGCCAAATGAAACCGATGTACCGTGATCCGCTACGCCTTTTGGCAATGGGATATACAAACCGTGAGATTGCAAAATCGCTGGGATTAACGGATGAAGTGGTACGAACACGGCTCTTTCGAGGACGAAAACTATTATGGAAGGAGATGAACAGCCATGAGTGAGCGGACAGACATTTCATTTGATGCGGCTTTGATGATGGCACTTCGTGCAGATGCGCAAAGAGAACTGGATTCGCTTCCAACGCCAAAGCAGTTTGAGGAAATCTACCCAGATACGTCCCAATGGGACGAACGAATGACAGAGGCCTTAAAGAAGAAAAAGCACCACCCAGTGTTGAAACGAGTACTAATTGCGGCATTGACACTCGTAATGCTGACGGTTGGTGCTCTTGCGGTCAGCGCTGATTTCCGCAGGGCAGTCTATACGATGATTCAAAAAATTTCTGCCCATTGAGATGCAGCTGACTTATCAGGTGGATGGCGAACCGCTGGAGTGGCTCCCGGATGGATACAGCGACCATTATGTGCCGAACGGCTTTGAAATGGACGATGTGCAGAAATTTGAGCGAGCAGAAAACTTTTTACATGTTTACTCGTCAAAAGAAACAGAGGAAAGCTACACAGTCCGTTGCTCAATTATCCAGCCAGGGCAGCAGTCCCTGTTTGATAATGAGCATACAGTGTACGAAACCGTAAAGGTCGGAGAAGCAGATGGTGTACTTGGAACCAGTACGGATGAACATGGAAAGAATGTTTATACTCTAAGTTGGGAACATCGGGGGATTACACATACCGTTATGGGAAACATTCCATACGATGAGATTATGAAAATTGCGGAAGGTATCCGTTAAGAAAGCTGGACACTTGTGAGAGTTCACAAATGTCTGGCTTTCTTTTTGTCTGAACTTACAAAGATGGAAAATTTGAAAAATTTTCTCCTGAAAATTGAAACGAAGCGAATGCGAATTGCGTTGATTATACAAAGGCTCTTGATGGGAGCAAAAAAACGGAGGTGTATGTCTATGTCGAAAAAGCGTTTGTTGTCCATTGTTGTTTCAGCGGTGATTCTCTTGAGCTTTGCCTGCACCGCAATGGCCGCTGAAAAGTCTGAACGGTATGTAGGCGATAGTACGGTCAACGGATCTATTTACCAAACATACTATCAGGTTGATGCCCAGACTCGAACTGGAGTAAAGAAAATCAGCGTTTCAGGCGTTCTCTATGAAAAGGGGACAATTGGAACATGGCAAAAAGTAAGTAGCTGCTCAAACAGTAGCACGACCTCAACCTGCATGGTGAGCAGTAGCTTTAACACTAAGCCCGGAAAATCTTATAGGCTTGAGTATTCTGCGACCTTTAGCTATTCCGATGGACGGAGCGAAACCATTACCGGAAGTACCAGTAGATAAGTGGAGTTTGTTATATATTTCAGCAAGTTAGAAAGGTGTGAGGTAATTATAAAGGCGAGACCAACGCGAGTTATCCGATACCTAGCTATAGTCGCACTGTGCTTGCTTTTGGGCTTTATGCTTGGAAGAAAAAGCAAATATGAAAAACGAGATTATTTGAAACAATTCAAAATTGGAAAAGCAACATACTCTGAATCGTTGATATATGAGGCTTATGGCGGATTGCAAAATGATGGGATAATGTTAGCGGTATACTACGATGTGGATGCAGCCAAAATTATTCATCAACTCGATTCATGGGAGAAAATTAATGATTCTCCAACCATATCTTCTATATTAAAAAATGTGTCGTCATATTTTGGATTAGATTTTGTGATTCCTGAAATTGCAAGTGGAAATTTTTTTCTTTATGATAATAGTCAGCATAAGGAACTACGCTCGGAAGCCGAAATGAATACATTGCTTTTACATTCTGAAGATGTGAATTTTAGTCTCGTTGTCTGGGATGATGAGAAGCACACAATTTATATAGTAGAGTACAGAATTTAAGGAGGTTCGTTATGAAGAGGTTCGTATCATTAATTCTTTCAGTGTGTTTTTTGTTTTCGATAAATACTGTGTCTTATGCTGCTAACATAAGCAGCCGTAAAGCTAGCAATCCTGTTATTCAAAGCATGAATGATAAGTATCATGTTGATTTTTCGGGAATGTCGATAGATGAATTAAATAAGTTTATCGATAAGATGAAAGATGAAGATCAAACACGTGCATCTGGAAATTTGTTAAATAATACACAGCTTGCATGGTTGGCAGCTGCGCAAATTGCACGGGATAAGGGATATGAATGTGCGGCTCTTATGGTTGAATTCTCTGTATATAATATTGACTATTCTGAGAGTGTGACGGATTCTTCGACGCCATTGCTTGACAAGTTAAACACGACAACAGTTTTTAATAATTATAAAAACAAAGTACTTAATAGTGGCTTGAAAGATTTTAGTGGAGGAAGTTGGTCTTTTACAATTCAAAAGTCTGATAATGCAGATTTATTCTATGCATTGCATAGGGTAAGCACCTCTGGAACAGGCTTCATGATTGGTAATTCTATAATGTATTACTTGATTACCGTTCATGACACATTTGATTTTGCATATGACAACAACTATGACGACTTGTTTACTACTACAGTGAACAATTGGGCTTGGTTGTGCCAGCAGACGCATGTGTTGAATCCCATAGAGATAAATCTTAGCACGGCTATTGGATAAAAAATCAGTGGTATTTATTTTTTTGCGAAAGTAAAAGTTGAAATCTAAAATAAGGATGGCTCTAACGTATGAAAAATTTTACGGAGGTGTTTCCAATGCAGAGCAACTGATGTATAAGAAATCTTGTGTATACTCTAAAAGTAAAGAAGGAAAATTAAAATAGCTAGTGAAAAAATATCTCGTAGAATTTTTTTGAAAGCAAGTGGGATTGTGGCTCTTTCTTCAATGGAGCTTAACTCTGGGCTGACTGCTTTTGCAGATAATCAAAGTGATGGAAGCAAATCTCATATCGAGAGATACCATAGATACGATTTTGATACAAAAGAAGAATCTATAGAGGAAATTATAGTTGAAACCAATTCCTTCACGGATGGAGAGACAACTGCAGGCTATTTTCCAAATGGAAAGATTTCGGATATTGATCTATCCGATCTGTATGCGATTATCGGAAGCAATGATATCACTGTTGTTGATAATCCAACGGCAACACCATATTGTAGTACGGTATGCCTACAGATAACGACCAATAATGGAGGGACAAATTATGGTTCTGGATTTATGATTGGGCCTAATGCACTTGCAACAGCAGCACATAATCTATACAGTATAAAGGAAAAAGCCTACGTTAAGTCGGTAAATGTCGCACCTGCTCGATCTGATAATAGTAAACCTTTTGGAAGCGAAAATGTATCGGCAAGTTCGATGATTGTTAGTGATTCTTATCTTGCTGGAACAAGTTCGGAGGATTGGGCGATTATTACGCTCAAGAATAATTTAGGAACGAAAACGGGATGGCTTGGGTTACATTGGCAGTCTAGCAATTATTCATCATCACAGTTGGTGTATGCTTATGGCTATCCGAGCCAAATAAATGGTGCCGATGCGAGATATCGGATGTGTAAATCTTCTGGGTATATTAGAAGTCAGACTTCAAAATATCTCAAGGGCGATTGGGATTTGACAGGTGGCTTTAGTGGTGGTCCTCTTGTAGAATATATTTCTGGAGCTGGGTATGTAGCTATCGGAATCCATAAAGATGGAAGCACAATTGATGGTTCTTCATATCCAACTTCTTATACAGGGGCATTGAGAATAACACAATCGCTTTATACGCTGTTCCTTTCATACAGAGGTTGATAAAATGAAATGCAAACGGAAGATTATGGTTGGCATAGCATTTGTGGCAGTGGTTCTCTGCATTCTATTTCAATCGAATACATTCGGAAGAAAAAAATCGGAACTTATAATTGAAGAAGTTGACCTGAAGAACAATTGTATTTATGCGACTGCAAAAAATCAATTATATGATACGGATGACAATTATATAATTTATGGCGTATCAAACTACTTGAAAGGAAATCTTCAGTTGTCGTATCTTAAAGAAGGCGAAAGCATTCTTGTGATATCAAACGGTAAGGTGTTGCTATCAGATCCGTATCAATTTGATAAAATATACAGTATTCAACTGTTGCAATAGCGTTTCATTTTCTCAATAAATAATATAAGCTATTTACAGCTGCCTCCTCTGTTAAGTGGTGGTGCAGTGCTTATTCTCAATAACGATGCGATTGATGAAAATGATAGACCTTTTTGGAATTTAGAATTTTCTCAATAATCAAGCCCCCAAAATGGCAAACTTGAAATCATCGAGAGATACATAAAATATAGGGTTAAATCGACTTTCGTGTCGAAAAAACAAGTGCTAGAAATAGCAAAATCCATTGAATTTTAGAATGACATTTATAAGAAACCAGTAGATTTGCCTGATATTTGTGATTTCTTTGACCGTTGGGCCATTGATTTTGCACTACTATGAGCAAAGGAAAAACTTAAAATAAGCAAACAACCCGCCATTTGCAGCGACTGCAAGTAGCGGGTTGTTTGGCCTATTTAGAGGTTAGTCTTTCAGTTTGCCATGGTCACAGCCAAGTGAGAGATAATGCTCAATCTCACCACTCAGCACAAGCTGGACGCACTCCAAGGGCTTGTTGTATAGTAGCCAATCAAGTTCAGCTCGCTGTGCCGGGGTATTGCCGTATTCGTCCTCGATGGCAAGGCAGTCAATGGCAATGGCAGAGCCATCAGCGAACTGGGCTTCCGCTCGGTTGGTGTCCATATTATAGTGCCAAGAACGTGCTTTTTGAGAACTATTCTGGTCAAAAATTCGATTTTGTTTCATTTGAATGCCCTCTTTGATGCTTTTATGATTTAGTTTTTTGACGAGATGAGGTCTCTTTTTTCTTTCTCTTGAGTCACCCAACCGCACTATCCTGCATCGCAACTGTTCACCACAGTATCAACGTCTGAGCGGTGCATGAGTTTTTGAAGGATACCAAACTGCTTTTTGGTGGACGTAGACACCAGATACTGCCACTTTTGCGGCAGGATGGGCAAGTCTGCGATACTCCACTTGACGTATTTGGCGTCGTAGACATTGGGCGGTGCCAGCTCCACCAGATGACCCACGCACCAGCTTACCAGATAGCCGTTGCCCTCAAGGTAGCCGTCCTGCCGGTTGGTCGCACCGAGGACTTTAGCGTAAGCTGCCCCGACAGAGGGTTTCTCTGCGATTACTAAGAGATAAGACAATAGGAATCATTCCCTTCTAATGGTATTTTGTCATAATCAACAATTAAAAAAAACTATTTTGGGGGTTCTGTGTATTTAAATTTCCGAGAGATAAATGATATACTATAAAGTAGTCTTTTATAAGGAGTTGATAATCATGGAAAGCACATCATTGTGTTTTTCTGACATTGATTGGGGCGAGGATGAGGCTAAAAACGATTACTCGCTGGAAAGATATTTTGTTGAATTTCCGGGCTTCAACAATGTGTTGACTGGGAAAAAGAGGTTTATTGTTGGGCGAAAAGGAACAGGAAAGACTGCCATTCTTCAAAAAATAAGGTTACAAGATGCTAAAAATCCAACAATCTTTAGCGTGGATATCTCTCTTCGCGATTTCCCTTTAAATGATTTCAGATCTTTAGGCGATCGAAGTCTTCAAGATAAATCAAAATATGTGGCCGCATGGAAGTTCATCCTGCTAACAGAATTAGCTGGAATGATTATAAAAGATGAATCAATTGAACGCACTCCATATACTGATGCACTTCGTGATTTTATGAATCGAAATTTCCCGAATGGTATTTCTGTAACAAACACAATTGAAAGACTTCGGAAAAATGAAAACAAAATTGCTCTAGCAGTTTCAATATTATCGGGAGATCTTAGTAGTAGCCAAAGCGAACAGGAAGTTGCACAAGTACACTATAATAAAGCGGTTAAGACATTAGAAGAAATACTGAAGGGAATTGTTAGCGATTCAACTTACTATGAATTGATTGATGAACTTGATGAAGGCTATAATTCTGATAGTAGCAACCTAAATTCTGTTATTCTTGCATTACTTCGAGCATCGGATGAGGTATACCACAGCTTTAAGTCATCAGGCATTCGTTTCATTCCTATCACAGCGTTACGGTCCGACATTTTTGATAATTTGGAAGACAACGATTTAAACAAATTAGATGATTATGTCCTTAGACTGAATTGGACAACGGATGAAAACAGCGCATGGTCACTCAAACAAATTGCTGAGCGACGCATTGCAGCAACATTAGAGAAAAGTACTACATCACAAAATAGTGGTGACTATTGGTCACTAGTTGCAGACAATGCTTCGACAGAAAAGGGGCTATGGCAATATCTATGTATTTTGACATTTAGCCGTCCGAGAGACATAATAAAGATTTTGAAATATTGTTCGGAAGAGGTGTCGTCTCAAAGATTGACATTGACCGATGTTCAACGAGCAGAAGAACGCTATTCAGATTGGTTTTACAGAGAATTCAGAGATGAAGTTCAAAGCTTTATGCCTTGTTGGAAGGGCGCACTAAATTGTATTTCGGAAATTGCAAGGGGGAAGGAGAAAGTAGCTATTTTAATTGAACGTCTTAAAGGAAACAATGAAGTTTCTAAATGGTGCTCCGATAATGGAAAAGAACCTTTGGACGTTATTAAAATCTTATTTAATTACAGTGTTATAGGTTGTATTAATGAAAGCGGTCGTTGGATTTTTAAATATAAGGATGATTACTTTGAATATATGGCATCCTATCCATATTACTGCGTCCATTATGGATTTTGCCGCAAGTTACGGATCAACAAACGCTATAATCAGGAAATTATTGAGGCTTATAGAAGCTATAAGTGATACTATGTACGGCGGCAAAATGCCGCCTTAAAATCAGATGGGTTCGGTATCTTCCTCACCGGGTTCCTCCGGCTCGTCCTCGGTGGGAATCTCGAAGTCGCCCTTGTCCTCGGTGTAGTTTGCATCGGGGTCAAGGGCTTCTTTTTCGGCCTGCTTTTTCTGCTTCTGCTTTGCGAAAGCGTAGAAGCCGCCGCCCGCCGCCAGTGCGATCAGCACCACCACACCCAAAAAGCCGGATGCGATTTTTGTGACCTTATTTTCCTTGGGCTGTTCCGTGCCAGATGCTGCCGCTTCTTCGGCGGCTTTCTTGGCTTCTTCCTCGGCTTTCAGCCTGTCCAGTTCCGCCTGCGCCGCAGCTTCTTTCTCCGCAGTGTAGGCATCCGCAGCTTCTTCCTCCATCAGAGTCAGAAGGTCAGCCTCATCCACCAGATTCATAAAGTGTACGGTTTGTGCGCCTTTACTGTTCCGGTCAATCACCAGATAAAATGTCGCACCCGACTTCGATACCAGCGTGATGAACTGCTGCCCGGAGCCATCCGAGTAGGTCGTGTGGTAATCGTCCACCAGCGTCAGATTGCCCTCCGGGGTCAGTGAGCCGGTGGTTTCGTCCGTGATGGTGACAACATCTTCCTCCACGACTTCCGGCAGGACGGGCTGTTCCACCGGGGCGGTATCGTCACCATAAGCGAATGCCGGAGCCGCCATGCCAATGCACAGCACCGCCGACAGCAGCAGTGCGCCAAATTTCTTAATCATCATTTTCCACATCCTCCTTATCAAACTCTGCCCCGACTGCGGACAGCGCAGCCGGGGTCGGGGGCGTAGTTGCCGCCTGCCGCAGCAGAATTGCAAGCTGTTCCGGGGTCACGTTGGCAGTGCGCACCATGTCAGCAACTTCTGCCGCCGATTCTTCCTGAATGCGCCGTTCCAGAATCGCAATGCGGTTGTTCAGCTTGATGCGGCGTTCCTGCTCCTTTTTGAGCATCGCCTTGAGCTTTTCCAGTCTTTCACCCATAAAAATCCTCCATTTCATTTTGAAAGCCGTCCAAAACCGGCAAGGTACTGTTGCCAGTAGGACGAGTGAATGTTTGCGTACTTGATGGGGTCGCCAGCGGACACCATCATCCCGTTTCCAAGGTAGATTCCGACATGACTTTTCCCCGGCGTATCATACGTTCCTTCAAAGAAAACAAGATCACCGGGCTTTGCTTCTGCTTCGGAGATGTGCTGGCTTTTCTGCCACAATCCGTTGGCGGTGGTTCTGCCCACATCGTAGCCGTTCTGGTTGTAGACCCAGCAGACGTAGCCGGAGCAATCGAACCCAGTTTCCGGGGTAGAGCCGCCCCACACATAGGGCGTACCCACATACTTTTGGGCTTCCTTGTAGATGGCGGCAAATTCGCTGTCGGTCAGTGCTTCTGCCGGCACCTGATAGTCGATGCCCGGTGTGCCGGAGCCATCGGAGCCACCGGGCGGCAAGCCGCCGTTGAACAGGTAGGGTCTGCCGCCCAAGGTGTCTTGGAAAATCTCGTACCGTTTCCATTGGTCGTTGTCCAGTTCCTCCCGGATGACCACCTCCAAGCCACGGTTCACCAGCTTGGTGTGGAAGATGCGGTACTCGTAGGGCACCTGCGTGGGGACTGGGATTCCTGCCGGGCTGATGACCCACACGGTCTTATAACGTATCTGTACCTCCACCCATGTGGTCAGCTTGTACTGCTTTTTGAATGTCTCCTTCAACTTGCCCTGCACCTCCGACCGGGTATAATCGTCATACAGAGTCGTGAGAAAAGAGGTCAACTGCCATGGGTCATGCTCGATGGGGTCAAGGTGATACTGGTACTCGTTGTAGCCGGGGTGGTCGGTGGGAGTACGCTTGATTTTCTTATCCAGTTCCTTTTCCAGCTTCTTGTAGTCGGTTTCGGCTCCCCGGATGTCCCGGTCCTCTGCGGTATAAATGGTCTGCCCGGATACTTGCGTGGTGCCGGAAAACAGAATGGAACAGGACGAAAACGCTGACATGACCAGCAGCAGGAGCAAAAGAAAAACGCCCACGATCACCAGAACGTGTGCGTTGCTCTTGGCGGCATTCGCCAGCCCTTTCACGGCAGTGCTGACGGCAGTTTTGCCCTTTTCTACCGCCTGTTCCACGCCGGACCGGGCGGCAGATGCACCGTTGGATGCCGCCTTGCCGCCTGCGGTCTGCGCCGCCGTGCCCGAACGGGCGGCGGCATAGTAGCTTTTGTGGATTTCTTGCCGCTGTTTCCAGCGTGAAAGCCAGTTGGAACCGCCCTCGCTGGTGCCGGATGCGCCTGCATCTTGTGCCGCAGTCGGCTTCTGCACGGAAGATTTTGCGGTCTGGGCACCTTTTTTGCCCTGCATTTTGGCTTTCTTCTTGAGTTTGCGAGCGTATCTGCTCTTGGAAATATCCCGGACATTGCCAGCCGTCTTTTCGCCCTCGCTTAAAGCCTGCGTACCCACATTGTCATCCTCGTACTGGTCAACCTCCCGGTGCACCGCAGACCGGGCGGCATGGGCGGCGTACATTTCCCGCTTCTGTGCCTTGCTCAACCGGCTCAACTCGTCCGGGGTCAGTTCCGCTTTGCCAAACCGCAGGTGCTGCGCCTTTTCCGCAGCCTTATCTGCATCGGTTTTCAGCTTTTTCTTTTTGGGCACCGACTGCTCCACCTTGGATTTCTTCGGGGGAGAACGGGTCTTTTTGGCAGACGATTCTTCTTTGAGATTCAGCTTCGGATTGCTCATTTCTGTGCACCCTCCGAGATCTCGTTGAGTTTGGTCGTGAGGATGCGGTAGAGTTCAAGGTCTTTCGGGAAGTGGTCAACAAAGGGCAGGATCACGTTGCCAAAAAACAGCAGCCCCTCACCCTCGCCGGAGTGGGTCACATAGGAAAGCTGATGCGGGCTGATATTGAGCTGCTTTGCGAGGATCTGTCTATCGCCGTTCGCCTGATTGAGCATATACACAAAGTCCGAGTTCTCGAAAATGTTCGATACTTCAGGGCTTGCCAGCAGATCTTTGACGTTCTGCGTTAGGGCTGTCGGAATGCCGCCCCACTTACGGAAACGCTTCCAGATCTCCACGGAATAGGCGGCGGTCTGCTCCTCTTTCAGCAAAAGGTGGAATTCATCTGCATAGTACCGGGTGGATTTTCCGGCACTGCGGTTGGCGGTAACGCGCCCCCACACGGCATCCTGCACGATGAGCATTCCCGGTTTTTTGAGCTGCTTGCCGAGCTGCTTGATGTCGAAGCAGACGATACGGTTGTGGATATCCACGTTGGTGTGGTGGTTAAAAATGTTCAAAGAACCCTTGACGTAGATTTCCAGCGCAGCCGCCACATGACGGGCTTCCGGTTCGTCCTGCGTCAACAGCGCATTGTACAGATCTTCCAGCAGGGGCATATTTTCCGGGGTGGGATTATCAAAATACTTGCGGTAGACCACATGAACACAGCGGTCAATGACCGTCTTTTCTACCGGCTGTAAGCCCTCTTTGCCGCCCACCACCAGCTCACACAGAGAAAGAATAAAGTCCGCCTTCAGCGCCAGCGGATTGTCCTCCTCGCTGTAATTGCTGTTGATATCCATGGGGTTGATATACTGCGTGCTGGCGGGACCGATGTGAATAACCTGCCCATGCAGACGCTCCACCAGCGGAGCGTATTCTGCTTCCGGGTCGCAGATGATAATATCATCATCCGTCACCAGAAAAGCGTTGGTGATCTCTCGCTTTGCTGAGAAACTTTTGCCGGAGCCGGGAGTGCCCAAAATCAGGCCGTTGGGATTTTTCAATCGCTTTCTGTCCACCATGATAAGATTGTTGGACAGGGCATTCAGCCCGTAGTACAGGCTCTCTTTGCCGCTCTGATACAATTCCTGTGTGGTGAACGGAATGAAGATAGCGGTGCTGCTGGTGGTCAGCCCTCGCTGAATCTCGATCTGACAGTCTGCCAGCGGCAGGCTGCTCATCAGCCCCTGCTCCTGCTGGAAATCCAGTCGGCACAGGTTGCAGTTGTGTTTCTGGGCGATGCTGGATGCCTGAAAGACATTGTTTTCCAGTTCCTGCTCCGTGCGTCCAGTGTTCAGCACCAGAAAGGTAACAAGGAACATCCGTTCGTTCTGGCTCTGCAATTCTTTCAGCAGGGCTTTGGCATCCCTGCCGTAGGTCGCCAAATCTGACGGAATGATGTCGATATCATACCCGGCACGGATGGCTTTCTTCTGCTCCTCGATCTTGCTGCGGTCCAGTTCCGTGATGGTGCGCTTCACGGTCTTAATGGCACGGTTCTGGTCAACAGACTGAATGTGCATGGTGACGATCTGGCTGGAATCCATGTCCAGAAAATCCTTCAACAGCTGGTCGCTGATGTCGGATGCCGTGATGCTCAGAAAGCTGGCAGCGCAATAGATGCCGCCCATCTGGAAGGTGCGGCTGTTCTTGAAGGCAAAGGCGGTTGGTGCGATGGCATCCTTTACGGAAAGACCGCTTTTCACAAGGTCTTTCCAGTCAAAGTGGAACTTGCTGGCACCGTCCATGTTGAACATATCGTGCATGAGTTTCAGCCGCTGGACACCGTTCAGGGGCTTTGCCTGCACCCCCAGTCGGTGAAAGTTGTTGAGCAAATCGTTCTGGATGTGGTCAAGCCGCGGCTTGACCTGCGCCATGCTTTCGCCCTCCACACCGAAGGTGATGAACTTGGTCTTGGTCAGACCATTATTGCCCTTGGCAAGTTGCTGGCGCAGCATCTGGCTGTACTCAGCACGAACATCATCGAAACCATCTCGCTGGTACGGGATACGGATGCTTTTCTCAAACTCGGTGCTGTCGGTTGCCATGTTCACAAAGGACAGTTCAAATTTGATGGAGCTGTCGAAGAAGTTCAGAAAACCGCACCATTCCTCAAAAATGGCGGTCTTATCCTCCTGCTGGGCGAGCTGATAATTGATGTCCTGATACTGGATGGTGCGGGTGTAGTAGTTTGCTTTCACCCGGCAGGTGCCATCCTCAAACATCCGCTGCATGGGGATGGACTGCTGGGCGGTCCGGGGAACAGCAGGCTTTGCTTTCTGCCTGCGCTTCTGCGCAGACTGGGGTTTGCTGTGCTTACCGGTCTTTTTCCAAAACGGAATCATAGGTTGCGCCTCCCTTCATCAAAATCGCATAGTAGTTGTTGGTCTTGTAGGGGCGAATCTTCGGGCGGAGAAACCGGGACTGCACATAGTACGACAGCAGCTTTTCCATAGGTTGACCGTTTTTCTCGTACATCCCAAGGAAGAAAGCCGGCAGCATCACCGCCATCATACCGAGGGTGGCGGCAGTGTTGCCGCCAGAATCCCGGAGAACAAAAAACAGCGGCACTCCAATGAGAGCCGCTGTGCCAAAACAAAGCAGTTGCCGTTTGGTCAGGTTGAACGCCACTTTGGATTTGACCTTGGTCAAATCACGGGGAACGGAAATATACGCAGCCAATAAAGCACCTCCTTTAGTGCGCTCCGAGGACGGATTTCGTCACGGAGCCGGTCTTGAACAGGCTGAAACAAAGCAGAACGGTATAGCCCACAATGCTCCAAATGGAGTTGATGGCATCCCCGGAAATCGCCACGCTCTGGATCAGCACTGCGTAAATGGCAACACAAATCAAAATCAAGAAGCCCTGAAAGCCCAGTGCAAACAGGCATTTCAGGTAGTTCTGCCCCATGTGGCTCTGCTCGTGGTTGCCGAAGGTTGCCATGGGGATGGGAGCAAGGCTCACCATGCAGTAAATTTCGATCATACGCCCGTACACGATGACGAAAATAATGATGCTCAAGATCCGCATGGTGATGCCGATGAAGAAACTTTGCAGGAACAGTCCGAACAGGGGACCCACGTCCATCTGCATCAGGCTGGCTTCCAACATCGACAAGCCAATGTCGTTGACACGGGTGTTTCCGGCAATGATGCCGCTGGAATCGGACACCACCTTCTGGGTGATGTCGAACACTGCCATCACAATATCGAAGGTGTTGCTGATGAGCCACACCGACACCGCCGTTTTGAAGATCCAGCGCATGATGAGGGCAGGCTCAAACTGCGCCATATTGTTGTGCTGGGTGATCATTTCGATCAACTCATAACAGGCGATGAAGGTCAGGATGATGCCCGCAATGGGCAGCACCACGTTCCGGGAAAGGGCTTCGATCATGGCGAACACTCTCGGTTCAAAGCTGGAGGGCTTGGTGCCCACCTGCTGGGCGATGTTTCCCACCTGCGTGTTCACATCGTCGAACAAGCCGGAAAGGTTTGACATAATGCCTGCCGTCAGGATGCCTTTGATCCAGTCGGC
>UMKW01014172.1_pt1 | contig 14442 bp, 9 predicted proteins | sample 1966391 | NCBI WGS metagenome assembly UMKW01 (sample SAMEA4836183, study PRJEB28245) | human gut metagenome | biome: gut microbiome; material: fecal sample | place: Denmark | collected 2008
TTATGAGAACCTGAGCAACGGATATGCGGTGCATCTGGAAGGAATCGGCTATTTCAGTCTGAGTCTGAAGTGTGCGCCAGACATTAATCCGAAGTATATTAAGGATGACGATGTACAGGTGAGAAGCATCAAGTTCACGCCCGACAAGGATTTGATTGACCGCTTTCAGAGTGTGTATCTGGAGCGTAAGGTGGACGAGGCACATCATTCTTCCAAACTGGACGAGGAAGAGGTGAAACAGAAATTAGCGGAGTATTTCAAGACGCATTCTTTCCTGCAACGCCGCGACTTTGAACGGCTCACTGGGTTTAATTCATCGAAGTCTACGCGGGTGATTCGGGAACTGGTGAAGGATGGGGTGTTGAAGAATGCGGGGACGAAGTATCAGCCGGTGTATGTAGTGGGAGAGAAGTAAAGTTGTAATTTTTTTAAGTGTATGCAGAGAGTCTCGTAAAAGTTTTATACATATTTTTATAGCTCAAAAAACTATATGACTTATGCTGTGAAAATCCTGTATTTCGTTTAATTCATATATCTTTGTATTAGATTTGGATTAGTAAAACGAAATGCTAAGAACATGGTTAGAGTTTTATATTTAATGTGTGAAAACGAAAAAATAAATTACGAAGAATTTCTATTTGATTAGATTGGTGAGTATTGAAGATTTTGAAGTTTGTGGATTAATATCAAACATATGAACGATAAGGTAACAAAAGCAATATTAGATGTCATTGAAACCATGATGGATAAAGTCATGGATAGGGTACTGATTACAGATCCTTTTGTGGTAGAAAAACATCATGCTAACAAGCCTATTTATGCGGCATTGGTGCCTGATGAAATATTTAAAGGCTCACATTTTGAAAGACGGTTTGTAACTCCATTTGGTAGTGTTTGGGAGAAATTAGCTGTTGAAGTTGCAAAAGCTTATCATGGTCACTGTCTACAAGGCGTTTCTGTAGAAGGTACAGTTGGAGAAGAAAGTTTAAGGAGAATTCAAGAAGTATTGAATAATTTGGAGCATAGTGTACATGGTAAAAAAAAGTTAGAACCGAATTGGGATAAGGAGCTTTCTTATATTTTAGCAGGAGGTGGTCAACCGATTCCTGTAAGTGTAACTTGTGATATTCTAATAAAAAGTGAACGGACAAATCAAACGTATGCTTTTGAATTAAAAGCTCCACTACCTAATAGTGATCAAACTAAAGTGAGCAAAGAAAAGATGTTTAAATTGCTAGCCATGAATGAACATCTTGTCGACTCTGCATATTATGCTCTTGTCTATAATCCGTATGGAAAACGTAAGGAGGATTATGTATGGTCATTTCCTAAAAGATGGTTTGACATGATTAATGATAGTTCTGTACTTATTGGTGAGGATTTTTGGAATTTAATAGGTGGAAATGATACTTATTCTAGTTTTATTTCAGAGATTAACAAATTAGGAGTAAAATACAAGGAAAGAATATATAGAGAATTTCTTGGCATTGATCCACCTGAAAATATTAATAATTATACTCTTATCTAATGGAAAAGTTTACTTTTGTAGATCTTTTTGCAGGAATTGGAGGATTTCATATTGCGGCCAAAAGTATGGGAGGCAAAAGTGTAGGATTTAGTGAAATTGCCAAAGATGCAATTAGTGCGTATTGTGCCAACTTTAATGAGTCTCCAAGTAATAATCTTGGTGATATTACAAAATTAAAGTCACTACCTAAGCATGATTTTATGACGGCGGGTGTACCATGCCAAAGCTGGTCTATTGCAGGGAAAAAACTTGGTTTTGACGATGATAGAGGACAGCTTTGGAATGATACTATATATTTGCTTAATGAAGCTAGACCAAAAGCTTTCATCTTTGAAAATGTAAAGGGTTTGGCAGATCCAAGAAACTCAAAAGCGTTAGATTATATATTAAACCGCATAAGACAAGCGGGATATTACGCAAATATATATCTTCTTAATGCGTATGATTATGGAGTTCCTCAAACGCGTATAAGAATATATATAGTGGGTTTTAAAAATGAAAAATATCTAAACAGGTTTTTTATTCCCAAACCATATCCTGGGAAAGTATTATTAAGTGATGTCCTCGATGGATGTAGTATGGAGATAGATCGAAATGGGGGAAAAAACACAGCGAGATGGAGCCTTTCTTGTAATGAACAAGGATTTAATGATTATTTTTTGTTTAATGATCTTCGGAATGGAGATACAACAGTGCACTCATGGGAAGTCCAAGAAACTAGTAGAAGGGAAAAAATGATTTGTACTCTTCTTCTGAAGAATAGGCGAAAAAGTGTATATGGTATTCTTGATGGTAATTCTATGAGTCTAAAGCATTTTAAAGAACTTGATTCTAGTATTGAGTTGGACGAGTTAGAAAAGTTAGTTGATAAAGGTATACTTAAACATAGTCCATATTATTATGAAATTTGTGGTGATACAAGAAATCTTGAAGATCATGAATTGTTTCTTTTGTCATTCAATAAAGAAAATCGAATCATGGTTGATGAACTTAAACTGAATAAAGAGTTTAGACGAAGAAAAATAGGAATTATGGAAACTTTGCATAAATTAGAATCTAATGGGATTGTAAAATGTGTGGAGGTTAGATATGATTTTAAGAATACGAAGATTAGTACTGGTTTAAATGGTATCAATAGAATATTTTTACCATCTTCAAAGATATACCCAACATTAGTTGCTAGCGATACTAATGATTATGTATCAACAGAAGGACTTCAAGCTGAGACAATTGAACAGTGGAAAAGTGATTTTATGGAAAAGATTTACAAGCCTAAGAAATTTAGGAAAATTACGAAATCAGAAGCTTGTAGAATCCAGGGTTTTCCTTCTGATTTCATCCTTCCTGAATCGAGGCCAAGATGGATGCATTTGATTGGCAATAGTGTTGCTGTCCCTGTTGTCAAAATGTTAACAAAAGCAGTTGTCTCTACGGGTGTTTTTGATGAATTGGATTGGAATGGAAAGACTCCTACTTTAGAGGAAAGAAAGATTGGTTTGTTTAGACCTAATAATGAGATTCAGTTAAATTTAATATTTAATTAATATGGCATCAACACTTAATGAGTTTGTGATAAAATGTGGCTGCATCTTTTATGATGGAATACCTACAAAAAATAATAAGGATAAATTTAATACGATTGGATGTTACTATTCTACGCTTCAGGGTTTTAAAAATGCAAGTATTTCAGATTTTAATAATTTAACTACCAAAGAAGGAGTAAAGTGTTTTAAGCCTTTGACGCTAAAGGAACAGCAAGCTCTCTTGCTATTACAAGAGAATTGTGATCCCCAAATAACTTTAGAGGAGAACTTTATAAAGATTCTTACCAAAGATTTCATTATTAAGCAATTAAAAGCTATTGATACCATTACATTAGAAGGATTGAATGCTAATCCTTTATTGTGCCGTGCGCTTAAGTTGAATACAGCGAAAGATTTTGTTAAGTTTTATGCTTATTCTGCACTTTCAAGGAGTATTGTGACTTCAATGGGTTTTTTAGTTCAAAATCTTATACTTTATTCAAATACAAATGTATATGATGGAAAGAATTATCCAGAAAGTTATGGCACTAAATGGGATGTTGTAATTGAGGGACTTGATGGTATAAAAAGTTATATTGAAATTAAATCGGGGCCAAATGATTTGGATAAGACCCAAATTTTAGCATATGATAAAGCTATTAAAAATGTACGAGCAAATAATGAGAATGCATTTTTAGGCATTACATATGGAAAACCTAATGGAAACTATGTTTCTACTTCAATTCTTGAGACATATGTAGAAGATTGGAAGGATAAGACTTTAATTGGTAAGGAATTATGGGATTATATTAGTCAGAATGAAACTTATCATGAAACTTTGATGAATACAATTCAAGATACAGCTGAATTATTTCTGGGTGATAATAGCCTAATTGAAAAGATTGATGAAAAAATACTATCCTTGCTAGATGATTTTGTTAGAGATTATGGTACAATGGAGGCATTTTATAATTCTCTTTGGTAAGTCAATCGTCAAAAAGGCTTATAAAATTTGTTTTTATAGTCATATTTATTTCAACAAGTTGTCCTAAAAGGAAGGGGGAGGTTTGTTCTTGCTGTCGTCTGTCCAGAAGAGTGGAAATTCTTTGTGAAACGGTTACTTGTGTGGCGTTCTATAACGGTTATCCGGTATCGTCGGGGCAATCGTTATCTTCATATTACTCCTTCTGCTGAATGGAAGAACCAGCCTAATCTAGCAGAAACCTTGAAAGCAGGACAAGGTTCATACAGATAACCCTGATATAGAACGTCTGGTAGCTGTGATTGGGAGGGAGCAGATGTCCGTGAAAATGATGATGGAGAAATTACAGTTAAAGGGAAGGGATAATTTCTTCGTCTATATCTTTTCCCTGCTGTAGAGGATGGTTTTGTGGCTTTGTTGTATCCTGACAAGCCGCGTCATCCTCGTCAGAAATATCTTTTGACGGTAAAGGGACTGGCCTTGTTGTCTGAAATGTGATGTCTTGCCATATTTTTCTTCATATTCGCGTATCAGAACTCTTTTGTTTCTTGCGTTTGTTGCAGAATCGTTTTTCCGTTGTGCTGCACTTTCAGGGTGGCTTTATCGCCCATGGTCACTACATAGCGGTAGCTGCCTTTTGAGAAGAGGAAGGTGTTGTCCTTCTCTACATAGCTGCCGGTCAGCACCAGTTCGGGAGTATCTGACATCTGCTGTGTGCTTTTCCAGGAAGCATATCGCATGGTTTCTTCGTCCAGCTTGTCGATGCGGATGATGTAATCTTTCGTTCTGAAAAATAGTTCCAGACGCTGGTAGTGATGCAACTGGGGATGCAGCCAGAAAGGAGCTCCGGTTTTCTGATAGACGAAGTCCGTACCATTGAAATGGTAGATGTCGTATCGGTCGGTAATGCTGCTCATGCTGTCTGTAGTGGCCACATACAGGTTTTGTGCTTTTGGGTCGAATTGGAAGAGCCAGTCCCATCCTTCGCCCAGATTCGCAAGGAAGTACCAGTCGGCTGCGGTGTGTTCCAAGCCTACGGTGTCTGTGCGCTTACCGTGGCGTACGAAGCAAGGGGCGCTGACGAGGTTCCCGTCTTTTATCCGCATGGCTACCAAGGAATTGGTGGAATAGTTACCGGATATTCTGAAATAATCGTCGGCGATGTACAGTTTGCTGCCGTCTGTACAGGGATAGGTATAGATGGTATCGATGTAGCTGCCGTAGTCCATTTCATCATGCTCGCTGTCGGGGTGCAGTTGCATGTCGAGCGACTGGTGGACAGCTTTTATTTCCGTTCCGCTTCTGTACTGGATGAGGTTACCCCAGCAGATCATGGTTCCGCCTTCGCCCGTATTCCATGAATAGATGCGCAGGCATTTGTCGTCTGAAGTGGCGATGGTGACGTATTCCTTTTCGATACTTCGGGTGAAAGGGTAGGAGAAGGTGGCAGTATCAGAAAGTACCCAGTTGACCAGGCCTTCATGGGAAGGTCCGAAAGAAATTTCCAGGGCTTCCTCTTCTGATTTTGCCTGGGAATCCTCGAGCATTTTGAGCTCTTTCTTTTCCATGTCTTTCATTTTTTCCGTCTGAGCTGTACGGGATGGCTTGCATGCAGAAATTGTTACAAAGGAAAACAGCGACAAATATAGTAATGAATAAGCTTTCATGTTTTTAGGAATTTGGATGTGTGTATTTCGGGATAAAGATACTACTTTTTCAGCTGATTCCATACGGTTTCTACCCACCGGCGGATATTCTCCCGGGCGACTTCCGGACGGATGGCTTCTGCAAGGGGCATACCGTCGGGGGTAAGGCTGTCCACCCGACTGAACCCGGCATTCAGCAGGGATTCGGTATCGCTGGCTTTTCCGGCTACCAGCCAGACGGGAACATGCTGTGTCTGTGCTCGCCGCATCACCCGTTCGGGAAGCTTGCCCATGAGTGTCTGACGGTCGGCATGTCCTTCGCCGGTAATGACGAGGTCGGTATGTGTCAGAAGGGTGTCAAAATTGCAAAGGTCGAGTAGGAGGTCGGCACCCGATTGGGTGGTGGCCTGGAGGTATTGCAGGAAGGCGTATCCTAGTCCGCCGGCAGCTCCGGCACCGGGTTGGAAGGATGCGTCTCTGCCCATGCGTCGGGCGGATTCTTCGGCAAACTGACGGGCGCGTCGGTCCAGTTCTTCCACCATCTCGGGAGTGGCTCCTTTCTGTGGGGCGAAAACTTGGGCGGCTCCTTCGGGTCCGTAGAGCGGATTGCGTACGTCGCTGGCCAGTATGAAGTGGCAGTCGGACAGGGAACCTTTCAATATGTCTTCTATCGTGCCGCGGGGAGTCAGGGAATCGGTGAGGCCCTGAAGCATGCCTTTTCCGGCATCGCTCGTACCGCTTCCGCCCAGTCCGATAAGGAAGCGCCGGCATCCGCGCTGTACGGCGTGTGCCACGAGTTCGCCTACGCCGTAGGTGGTGGCCACTAACGGATTGCGTTCCTCGGCAGACAGGTATGTCAGTCCGCAGGCTTGCGCAGTTTCAATGACGGCGGTTCCATCGGGAGCAATGCCGTAGCAAGCGGTGACGGGACGCATCAGCGGGTCGTGTACTTTCGCTTGGAGAAGTTGCCCGTGGAGGGCGGTGATAAAGGCCGGAAGCATCCCTTCGCCTCCGTCGGACATGGGGAGGGAACGGACTTCTGCCCCGCGGGCGGTGAGGGCCTGCGAGAAGGCGGCTTCTACTTCTTCGGAAGAAAGGCAGCCTTTAAAGGAATCGATGGCGAGCAGGATTTGCATGAGTGTGGTGTTATGGATTAATTGTGCAGGCAAAGTTACAGGTTTTGTGTAGAAAAGCCATGAAGGGAGTACGACAAATCAGCCGTTGGTCAGGAGGTGCGGTATTGTTTGGGCGACAGGCCGGTGATGCGTTTGAAGTATTTCCCGAAGAAGGTTTGTTGATGGAAATTCATTTTGTAGGCAATTTCCTGAATCGTCAGGTCGGTGTGCTTGAGCATGGTTTTGGCTTCGAGGATGACAGATTCTTCAATCCATTCGGTAGCTGTCCGGCCGCTGTACTCTTTCACCCTGGAGGAAAGGTAATTGGGGGTGAAGTTTAGTCTTCGGGCAAAGAATGACAAGGAGTGTTCCGTGCCGTGGAAGAGGTTCAGTTCCCTGATGAAGTCTTCGAAAACTGTTTCGCAGCGTTCCGGTACTTTTCTTACGTATTCTTTTTCTTTTAGCTTTCTGACCAGAATGTCGTATACCTTGTATAGAAAGGAGGTGGTCAGTCCGATGGTCATGTTGTCCTTATAGCCGGTTTCCGACTGGAGGATGCTTTCCATCAGATAGTAGTATTTCTCCAGTATATGGATGTCGGCATATTGCAGGCTGAATACCGGCACGGTCTTGGCGGCCATGTAGAGGTTGATAAGGTCCTTGGTCTCGATGTGCAGCTTCTGTATGAATGCGGACGAGATGATGAAGGGGTAGACAATCAGGTTTTCGCAGGAGTTGATTTGAATGATGTTTTCCGGTACATGGAGCGCCATGGTTCCGCTTTCAAGGGTATATTTCTTAAGGTTCACCTGGACTTCTGCCTTCCCGCTGACGCAGAAGATGGCGGCAAAGGCATCCATCCGGCTCGGATGTTTGAACAGTGTGTCATCAAATCCCAGGTTGGCCGATAACAGTATGTCTGACTTCAGTCTGTTCTGCACAAGCTGTCTGTTATCCAGTTGCTGGATGGATATGGATTCTATCTTTTTCATCTTTATCTGTTTTGAGAGCAAAAATATTTTATAAAATCTCACGGTGCAACTTTATTGATTAATAAGAACAATTCCATCTTTAAATTGACCTTTTTCTATGATAGCTTATGGCCGATATTTGCAAACGAAAATCATAGACAGTCTATCGAATCAGTATTATCAGTAACTTTTAATAATGAAGTATATGAACAGTAAGTTTTTTGTTACATGTCTGGCCATGCCCATCATTGTGGCCGGATGTCAGGATGAATCACACGACGATTCTGCGCAAGAAAAAGCAATAAAGGTCAAGACGTTACAAGTATCATCCCGTACGCTGGCGGCTGAAAAGCGATACTCAGGCACGGTGGAGGAATCCAGCGGCAGTTCTTTAAGTTTCTCTGTGCCGGGAACGGTGAGTAAGGTGTATGTGAAAACGGGCGACCGTGTGGTGAAGGGACAGCCTATCGCCTCTATCGATGCCACGACACTGACCAGCAGCTACCATGCGGCAAAGGCGTCGTTGGACCAGGCGCAGGATGCATACGACAGGCTGAAGGTGCTGTACGAGGAGAAGAGTCTGCCGGAAATTAAATGGGTAGACATGCAGAGCAAGCTTCAGCAGGCAAAGGCGATGGAAGAGGTGGCCCGGAAAAACCTGAAGGACTGCCAGCTGACGGCACCGTTTGAGGGGGTGATTGCCGGGAAAAAAGTGGAAATAGGACAAAATGTGGCGCCGGGTGTGCCGGTGGTGGATCTTGTTTCCATGCAGCAGGTCAAGATAAAGGTGTCTGTGCCGGAAGGGGATATAGCCGACATTCAGGTTGGGGATGAAGCGCTGGTATGCATTCCTGCCGCAGAAAATCTGTGTCTTGAAGGCCGGGTCATGGAAAAGGGCATTGTGGCCAACCCGCTGTCGCGTTCGTATGAGGTAAAGATTGCGGTAGAAAACCGGAAACATGTGCTGTTGCCCGGCATGGTGACAGACGTATGCGTGATGAGCAACCGGGAGAAATCGGCCATTCTGCTTCCTTCGCACATTGTGCAGATAGACGAGCAGAATCAGACGTTTGTGTGGGTGAATCAGAATGGAAGGGCCAGCAAGCGGATAATCACCTGTGGCGAATATACGTCGGGAGGAGTCGTGGTGGAATCCGGTATCGGAAGTGGAGATGAAATCATTATCTCCGGACAGCATAAAGTGTGTGAAGGTTCTGCCGTTTCATTGTAAAACCATAATAAGTAATTAAAAAATGAATCGGAAAAAACGAAATGCGGTAGAATGGGCAATGCATTATCGCCAGATTGTCATTCTGGTGGTATGCTGTCTGGTGGCACTGGGAATATACAGCCTTCCCGAAATGCGAAAGAATGAGTTCCCGGATTTTACGGTCCGTCAGGGACTGGTGGTGGCAGTGGCACCCGGCAATACCTCGGAGGAGATGGTGGAGCGAGTGACGAAGCCGCTGGAGAATTATATTTTCAGCTACAAGGAGGTAAAGAAGGAGAAAACCTTCTCGACCAACCGGGATGGGATAGTGTATATTCAGGTGGAGCTGAACGATGAGGTGAACAATAAGGATGAGTTCTGGAGTAAGTTCAAGCATGGCATCTCCACGTTCAAGTCTCAGCTGCCAGCCAATGTGCTTGCCTTGCAGGTCTTGGATGATTTTGGCGATACGTCTGCACTGCTTATCACCATGGAGAGTCAGGATAAGACTTATCGGGAACTCAAGGAGTATATGGATGACCTGCAGGACAGGTTGCGCACGGTGAGGAGTGTGGGGCGGATGAGTGTGTATGGCATGCAGAAAGAACAGATTTCGGTGGTGCTGAACCACGACAAGCTGTCGAAGTATGCGCTGAATGACCAGATGGTGGCTGCCAAGCTGCTGACGAAGGGATTTGCCACTTCGGGCGGAAGGGTGAAAGATGATTCGTATACCCATCCCATTTATGTGGCCGAGTCCCTGAATACGGTCTACGACATCCAGCAGCTCATCGTGTATACCGATCCGCTGGGCAACAACATCCGCCTGAAGGACATTGCCGATGTGAAAAAGGAATATGCTCCTTTAGACAGCTATATTACCAATAACGGAAAGAAGTGTATTCTGCTCAGCGTGGAGATGAAGAAAGGGCAGAACATTGTCAAGATGGGTGAGGAGGTGAACAAAACGCTGGATGAATACAAAAGTTCCTTGCCGCCGGATGTGGGGATTTACAGAATTACCGACCAGAGTGTGGTGGTGGACGACAGTGTGCAGAATTTCCTGCGCGAGCTGATGATTGCCATTGTGGCTGTGGTGATAGTGGTCATGCTGCTTTTGCCCATGAAGGTGGCACTGGTGGCTGCTTCTACCATTCCCATCACCATCTTTATTTCGCTGGGACTGTTTCATGCCTTCGGGGTGGAACTTAATACGGTTACGCTGGCGGCCCTGATTGTTACCTTGGGAATGATTGTGGATAATTCGATCGTGATTATAGACAGCTATCTGGAACGCTTGTCGGAGGGAATGTCGCGCTGGCATGCCTCGATAGACAGTACGATTCATTTCTTCAAGTCTATCTTGTCGGCTACGCTGGCCATCAGTATCACCTTCTTCCCGTTTCTGATGATAACTGTCGGACTGGTGCACGACTTCCTGCTGAGCTTCCCCTGGGCCATTACGCTGATTCTGGCCATCTCCTTGCTGGTGGCCGTACTGCTGGTACCCTTCATGCAGTTCTATTTTATCCGCAAGCCGATAGTCAGGAAGCAGGAGGATGGAAAGCATTTCTCTTTCCTCGATGCCTTGCAGCGCTTTTATGACAAGGTGCTTGCCTGGTGTTTTACTTATCCTAAAACGGTGGTTGCCATCGGAGTAGCTTCTATCGTGGTGGGAGGAGTCATGCTGGCCCATCAGCCTCAAAGCATGCTGCCGACGGCTGACCGGAATCAGTTTGCCGTGGAAATTTACCTGCCGACCGGCACTTCCATTGAAAAGACGGCCATGGTGGCAGACAGCCTGGAACGCATCATCCGGCAGGACAAGCGGGTGGTGTCTGTCACCTCATTCAAGGGCTGTAATTCGCCGCGATTCCATTCGTCATACGCTCCTCAAATACCGGGAAGTAACTTTGCCCAGTTTATTGTGAATACAAAGGGGGTTAAGGAGACCGTGGAGATACTGGATGAACTGGCTCCCCGGTACACAAACTATTTTCCGGAGGCTACCATCAAGTTCAAGCAACTGATATACAGTATGGCTGCTTATCCCATTGAGGTGAGACTGAGCGGAGAGAACCTGGATTCTCTGAAATATTATGCACAGCAAGTGGCGGCCTTGATGAAACGCATGCCCGAAATACAGCATGTGCGGACCGACCGTAACGAACCGCTTTCCGGCACGGAAGTAAGGCTCAAAGAAGATGAGGCTTCACGGCTGGGTGTGAACAACATGCAGCTGGAAACCACGCTGGCCATGCGTTATGGAAATGGTCTGCCGCTGGCCCATGTATGGGAGGGAGATTACAATATCCCCGTTGTGGCGAAAAGTGTCCGATCGGATAAGTCAGACAATGCCGACCTGATGAATGAGCAGATTCCGGTGTATGGCGGGGTGAGCCATGTACCTTTGAGACAGGTTGCTCATGTGGTGCCTGTCTGGAAAGACGGTCAGATAGTCCGCCGTAATGGGATAAACCTCATTACCATACTGGGAGAACCGGTAAGGGGCTGCAATACCCTGGCTGTAAATGCCAAGGTTGACGAGCTGGTGAAAGATTTGCACCTGCCTGCCGGGATAAAAGTCAAATACGGGGGAGAACTGGAAGAGAATCAGGACCACATGCCTACCATCATGACGGCCTTGCAGATTGCTGCATTCATGATTTTCTTCATTCTGCTGGCGCATTTCCACAGGGTAAACATTGCACTGCTTATTTTCGGCAGTATGGGGCTGTGCGTGTTCGGTACGGCGGTGGGTCTGTGGACCATGCAGCTGGATTTCGGAGTGACCTGCGTATTGGGTATCACCAGTCTGATGGGAATTATTGTCCGCAACGGAATCATCATGGTGGACTATGCCGAGGAATTGAGGGACAAGGGACTGTGCGTGAAAGATGCTATTTATTATTCGGCTTCCCGTCGTATGCGTCCTATATTCCTTACTTCGGCGGCTGCTTCCATGGGAGTTATCCCCATGATTTTAGGAGGCAGCGGACTCTGGATGCCCATGGGAACTGTCATCTTCTTCGGAACGCTGATTACGATGCTGTTTCTGCTGACGGTACTCCCTGTGTGCTACTGGATGATATTCAGCGGAAGCAGCAAGAAAAGAAAAAGAGTTCTCCAATTAGAAAACCAATGATTACACCAAACGGAATATGAAGATAAGATTTTTGCTATTAAGCGCATTGCTTGCAGGAACCTCGCAGGGGGTTCCTGCACAAGAAAAACGGGTGCTGACACTGGAAACCTGCAAGGAACTGGCCTTGAAGAACAATGCGGACATACAGACGGTCAGGATGGATGTGGAAGCTGCCAACCAGACGAGGAAGGAGGCTTTCACCAAGTATTTTCCCAAAATATCGGCAGGGGCTGTCACGTATAAGGCCGATGATAATCTGGTTAAAGGAACCATACCGCCTATACCGCCTCTGGGACTGGAAACTCCGACGGAAGTCGGTGTGCTGGAAGAGGGAAATCTGGTAACGGTGTCTGCCTTGCAGCCTGTTTTTGCGGGGGGACAGATTGTGAATTCCAACAAACTGGCCCGCACAGCCTTGGAGGCTTCACGCCTGCAGCTTGACATGACAGCGGATAAAGTGGAACTGGAGACAGAAGCATACTATTGGAAGATTGTTTCTCTGAAAGAGGCCGAAAAGACGCTTGACGTACTTGATACGTTGCTGCACAATCTGCACAAGGATGTGAGTCTTGCCGTGAAGATGGGACTTACAACTCAGAATGACCTGCTGACCGTGCAGCTGAAGCAGAATGAATTGCAGAGTACCAGGTTGCAGGTGGAGAATGGCCGGGAACTTTCGTGCATGGCCTTGTGTCAGTACATCGGCATCCCGCTGGATTCTGCCAAGTTCATCGATGTGCCCGAACTGAATGCCGATATAAAAGCTCCCGGTGAGTATTTGGTGGACCATCCCACTGCACTGGCTTCACTGTCCACTTATAAGTTGCTGGAGAAGAATGTAAAGGTGCATGAACTAAAGCGGAAAATCGCCCTGGGCCAACAGCTTCCCACGGTAGGAATAGGTGCTTCATACGCATACGAAGACCTGATGTTCGACAAGAGCCGCAACCATTGGATCATGATGGCTACGGTCAGTGTACCTATTTCCGATTGGTGGGGAGGAAGTCATAAGTTCAAGCGTTCCCGACTGGAGGAGAAGAAAGCCGTACGCCAGCAACAGGACGGAAGCGAGAAACTGCAACTGAAAATGCAGCAAAGCTGGAACCTGCTGACGGAGTCGTACAAACAGATTGCACTGGCGGAGTCGGCTGTCAGGGAATCGGAAGAAAATCTTCGGATGCAGACCAGCCATTACAAGTCCGGAATAACCTCTCTGTCGGAGTTGCTTGATGCACAGGGATTGTATCAGAAGAGCCGCAACCGCTATTCGGATGCGTGTATTGATTACATGAAGAAGGTGTCACAATACCTGCAAGACACAGGGCGGTAAGAAGAAAGTAGGAGAGCAGTCTTTTGTCATCATACTTGTTAGACTGTCGGACAAGATTCTGAGTTGAAAGGAGGATTGTCCGGCAGTTTTTATGTGCATGGCGGGCAAACTAAAAAGCACCAGAAACGTTTGAGCGATTTCCGTGCTTTTTAATTTATTTTCCCATGAACTCTCTTTTCAGCTGGGCGACTTCCTCCTGACTGACATGCTCCCAACCTTGTGTTTTTTTGCAGTTCATCAGGTATTGCGTGCGGATAATGTGGTAAGTATCGTCTGCATTTTTGATGAACTTATAGCTGATATACCCTATGGATAAATCGAATCTTATCGTGAATGTGTCATCCATAAAGGGCTATAGATATTGATAGGGGTTGAAGTCTTGAGAGAAACATACTTCTTCATTTTCTTCTTTCAGAAGGATGTGATTCTGGTGCATAAGCCATCCTAAAGCTAAGGCTAACTCCATATCTGAGAAACTGCTTGCTGATTTCAGTTCCTTAAACGACCAGGTACGGTTATCTGCAATCAGTTTTCCGATAAATTCGGCATTTGATTTTACATTGCTGTTTTTCATAAGATGAGAATTTTGAACTTTTACAAAGCAAATTTAGCTTTTGCCTGTCCATTCTAAAAGGTCAAAATCATCTGCATATTGTTCTGAATCGTATTTTTCTGCGAGACGGTTTACAGAATTTCTCTGGCTATCCACGCGCAGGCTTCAGCATCGGCCAGTGCGTGGTGATGATTTTCCAGACGGTATCCGCAGGCAGCGGCCACGGTGTGCAACTGGTGGTTGGGGAGCTCCGGAAATACTCTGCGTGCCACGCACAGGGTGTCATAAAACTCATAGTCGGGATAGTCCATCTGATAGACGCGGAAGACAGCTTTCAGGCAGCTCTCATCGAAGGGACGGTTGTGTGCCACGAGCGGCAGGCCCTCAATCAGCGGCTCAATCTGTGCCCATACGGCAGGAAATACCGGTGCATCTTCGG
>UMKW01005897.1_pt1 | contig 14270 bp, 17 predicted proteins | sample 1966391 | NCBI WGS metagenome assembly UMKW01 (sample SAMEA4836183, study PRJEB28245) | human gut metagenome | biome: gut microbiome; material: fecal sample | place: Denmark | collected 2008
AGAAGATCAGCGATGACGGGACGGTAAATACCTTCAAGGAGCTGGTAGACTATGTGGCCGCTCATGGCCCCGAGGCTGCCGGAATGGCGTCCGATATCACGGACCTGCAAGGCATCGTCAGCTCCATGCCCGACGAGATCCTCAGTGAGATTGTAAATGTCCAGCGTACAGCCACTACCAATACTGCTGAGATCCGCATTTTCACCAAGCAGGAGAATGGCACCTACTCCCCCAGTGTCCAGCATGGTGTTCTCACCCTGATTCCTGCCGGAACTGGCCCGGATGGCGTGAATGGCGCTGGCCTGATGACTGCAGAGGACAAGGAAAAATTGGATAACATCGACACAGAATTGATAACCAGCCTGGCGGATAGCCTTGTCTGGGGTACTATGTAACAAAGCAGGAGGAATTATTACATGGCTATTGTTTCTTTTAAGAAAGGTATTCTGGCTGCTCTGCCCTCTACCTATAAAGAGGGCACTTTTTATGCGACGACCGATGAACGTGGATTGTACCTGGATATCAGTGACTCTGCCCGTATTCGCTTTGGTGATTTCCAGGAAGTAAGCAACATTGCTGCTTTGTCCTCTATTCAGAAGCCCAGCACAACTGCTTTGTACTATGCTGCCGCTGAAAATGTGCTGGCAAAGTACAATGGTTCTCAGTGGCTTCAGATCAATCCAGATACCGGCATTACCAATGTTGAGGTCGTTGGCGACGGGAATGCTGTGACCGCCGCCTCTTACGATGAGGAAACCCGCAAGCTGACTCTGACTCTCGGCGCTACCTACACCACTTCCGATGATGTGGAGAATGCTATCTCTGCTGCCATTGGCGACCTAGGCGACAAGGAACCCGATGTTCCCTACGCCAATGTGAAGGAATATGTGGACGATAAGGTGGCAGATGTTGTCGCCGGTTCCATCGAGGGCTTGGGCGCTCTGGCCGCCAAGGATGTTGTGAGCGAAACTGACCTGGACTCTGGTCTGGGCTCCAAGATTAATGGCAAGGCCGATGTGGGCACCGCCGAAGACACCTCCGATATGGATACTCTGAAGGGCGCCAAGAAATATGCCGATGAGAAGGCCAACGCGGTGCATGCTGAGGTGGATGCTCTGGAGGCTAAGGTCGGTACTGTTCCCGAGGGTAAAAACGTCGTTCAGATGATCAGCGAGGCTCAGGAGGCCGCCACCTATGACGACACGGAGATCAAGGCTGATATCCAGGCCAATACCGCTGCGATTGGCGTCCTGAATGGTGAAGCCACCGTCGAGGGCTCCGTCAAGAAGACGGTCTCTGACGAAATTGCCAAGGTGATTGCCGGTGCTCCTGAGTCATTCGATACTTTGAAGGAGGTCTCCGACTGGATTGCCACCCACGGCCAGGATGCCGCCGAGATGAACTCTGCTATCCTCGCCCTTCAGGGCATTCTGGACGGTATCGGTGATGCCGAGTCCGGTGAAAAGGCCACGGTGGTAGCTTATGTCACTGACGCTATCGCCGCCCTGCAGATTGGTGATTATGCGAAGGCCTCTGATCTGACTGCTCTGGCTGGTCGCGTGACCACTCTGGAGGGCACGACTCATACCCACGCCAACAAGGACCTTCTGGATACCTATACTCAGACTGAGGTAAATCTGGCCGATGCTGTTGCCAAGAAGCACAACCATGCCAATCAGTCTGTCCTGGACGGCGTCACCTCAGAGAAGGTCACCGCTTGGGACGCGGCTGAGCAGAATGCCAAGACTTATGCTGATGGTCTTGCTGTCAACTATGATGCCGCTGGCTCCGCAGACGCCGCCGAACAGAATGCTAAGGAATACACTGACACTGTTCTGACCTGGGGCAGTTTTTAACCGGTCATAACATTTTTTTTATGGGAGGCGGGGTGCCCCGCCTCCCATAAATTACTATTTGTATTTAATTTATTGCATATAATTACTATTTGTATTTTCAGCAAAAGTATTATTTTCTCGGAGAAACTTCTGTAGAACGGAGGTAAGCATTATGGCTTTGTTTAAAGCTTTGCGTGGAGATAGTTCTCGTATCTCCACTGATACCACACCTTTCCATGATGGCTATGCCTATCTGACCACTGATGATGGTGGCTTCTATATTGATGCCACAACGACAAACGGTAACCAGCGTATTCGTATCAACCCTAAGGCTAAAGTGTGTTCGGTTACTCTCTCAGCAAGTGGGTGGTCTAACAAGATCCAAACAGTGGCTGTTAATGGGATTCTGGCAGATCAGACAAAGCAGTCAGTTAAACTGACCTTAGCAGATAGGGAAAGCATGACCGCTTGGGTAGCTGGAGATGTGTGGTGTGAAACACCTACAATTGACAATTCTCTGACGTTCAGTTGTACGTCAGTTCCTTCAACGAATATTACCCTGTATCTGGAGCTGCAGGAGGTGGAACATGCTGTTTAACCCTATCATAGGCGGCGGTATCAAGTTGCCTTCCCTGACCAATCCGGCGGCAGCAGCCGACATTATGCAGAATAAGCAGGCAATTGATCAAAGCGGCCAAATTATTGTAGGCACAAAAGCTCCTTTACCGATTTTGTCCAATCCTGGATCTGCCGGAGACCTTCTATCGGGAAAGCAGCTGATTGATCAAAATGGCAATGCGCTTACAGGTACAATCCCAAGCAAAGGCGCTAGTAATCTCTCTGCCAGTGGTGCTACCATAATCGTGCCAGCCGGTTATTATCCTTCCCAGGTTAGTAAATCTGTTGCAACTGCTACTCAGGCAACGCCAACTATCAGTGTTAACTCCAGTGGGCTTATTACTGCCAGCGCAACACAGTCGGAGGGCTATGTTAGTGCCGGCACAAAAAGCGCTACTCAACAGTTGTCTGTGAAAACATCTTCTGATGTTACCGCAAGCGGCGCTACAGTAACAATTCCTGCAGGTTATTATACATCTCAGGTCAGTAAAAGTGTGACAACCGCCACACAGGCAACTCCTTCTATTAGCGTATCATCTAGTGGTCTTATTACTGCAAGCGCAACGCAGTCTGCAGGTTATGTATCCAGTGGGACTAAGAGCGCCACCAGACAGCTTACAACGCAGTCTGGGAAAACAATTACTCCTGGGACAACGCAACAGACTGCTGTAGCGTCTGGGCGATATACAACCGGGACTGTAACTGTCAAAGGGGATGCAAATCTCGCAGCCGCTAATATCAAAAAAGGCGTTAGTATTTTTGGGGTTGCAGGTAGCTACGAAGGAAAAGAAATTTTAGGTTACAACAGTAGCCAAATTACTGTAACAAGGAGCTCTTCAAAAAAGATCATTGTTAATTTGCCAAGTACACATCCTACTAATGCCAGCCTAATGTTTCTATGGCTGTACTTAAAAGGAGATTTGGATGAAATTCTTGAAGTGATGGCTTTTAAAAGTAGATTTTCATCTGGCGTAGGTTCCTTTATAAACGGATACTTGATCATAAAGGACAACAACTATTTTCGTAGGCAGGTATATTCTTATCAGAATATAGCTTCTTCTGATAAAGGCATAGTCACTAGCGGAAGGACGGTTGTTATAGACATCAATAATATGGACACCGGCGCGTGGAACGGACCTGATATAGTGTTTGGAACTAATGCGGCTACTATATGGGATGCAGCTCTGTTATTTACACTATAAGAATTCTTTACAGAAGGAGGGAGAATAGATATGAAGGATTTTAAAGGCGAAACTGCAAATGAAGATAAGATGATTCGGGCTACTCAGAGGGCCATTGGAGCCCTTGATAATGGTTGGGTTGGCGCCCAGACAATGAGCGATATTGCAATTAAGGTTGGTGCCGATTGCTGGCCTATCACACTGCAGATTTACAGTAACCCGATGATCATTTGCAAGGATATTGAAGTGATCGGCACTACAACTCGGTGCAGTGCCCATAAAAATAGCATTAGTGGTTCCTTCTCATACCAGTCGAAACCATGTTCAATCCTTGTCAATGACGGTAAAACCATTGCTGGTGCCGCCTGCCATGCGTGGCTCAACAAGCCTGAATGCGTATTATACCGGCTGAACAATGGTAAATTCGGTGTCAAGAGATGCCTTTCCGCTTCAGATCTTCCCAGTGGAGTTAAGTGGGCAGTAGGCGCCATGGGACTCCTGGACATGTACGACCCTGGAGCCGAAGGTTTCAGCGGAGCTTATGCTGACGTCCTGCGCCAGACTAATCATACCGTACTTGGTGTGAAAAATGAGATGATCTATTTGGTCTATTGCAAAACTATGACTGGCAAGCAGGTAGACACTTTCTGCAAAGACAAGCTCAAGCTGGATCTCGCCATTATGTTGGACGGCGGTCATGTGGCAGCCATCAACGGCGAGGAATCTTTTGCCCGCATCAATACCGCTCAGACTCAATATTATCTGATCAAGGCTGCTGGGTAAGAGAAGCTGTATTTGTTTGCGGCTTTGTGGGGCGTTCTATTTTTCTACCATCGTGGAGCAAAAATCTGTGTCGTCTATGACGTTCGTTATAAGCAACCAATACTACCTTGGAATACTCTATTTCTGGATCACAAGATCCCATGCTGAAAGAGAATTCATATAGTGTACGTGGCGGGATAATTTGCCTACCAAGGGCAACCTGCGCGGCAATTTTCACTTTCCCTACTTCAGTACAGCTTAGCTCAGGTTCATACACGAAGAGCTTCCGCACAGGAGTATTCCGATCTTTCTGCACCTCAACGTGAAAATTCTCCAGGTAGGCCGGTATTTGGCGGCTGTTGCTGGCGACACAGCGGAATAGGTACTCAGTTTTCGGCTGAGCTGGCCGAACCGCCTTGCTGTTAGCGGGCGCCGCCGGGGGGATCGACACCTGAGAAACCAAGCTGGCGTAAATGTGGGTCCGCCCAATCTTATAGACCCAGGAATTGAGGAACCAGCCGAGTATCGTTCCGGCCAGAGTGCCCAGTACGCCAATCAAAGCGGTAGTCGAAGAATCCATTTTTACTCTCTCCTTTGTGCCCACAACGAACAGGTTGCAGAAGCTTGCGTGGCCTGTGACCGGGGGAGCTCCTGCGGGGGCTCCCTTTCTTTTACACACTTATAAAATGCGGAGGTACTCAAATATGGGGCTTGCTCGCGGGTACATACTTTCCGAGGAGGAAAGAAGTAAGTTGCGCACTAAATTGGAAGCACCTTGCCCACACTGCTACTTTTGTGGTTCACCTTATGTGTGTATCCTGCAGAGTGAGAAGGGGCAAGCACAAGCAGCATGCTTGGTCTGCAACAGGTCATTCCAGGTTTCTCACACATATCGTGACCCTCTATAGCTCCTCAAAGAACACAACATCATTTACGCTTTTGTTTCTTTTGGCAGCTTCAGCAATACAAAGTTTCATGTTTGTTTTCATATCCCGGCTATTCTCATTTAAGATTGGGAAAAAATAGTCAGCCTCCCCTTCTCGGATGTCCCCTTTTGCAACATAACTGACAGCATCATTTAGCCATATTTTTTCTTTGTGAATGCCATCCCGATCGGCTGAAAAAAGGTATAACTCACGCTCATGTAAGAAATTGATTCCCGCCACAATTAGCCTTACGTTCAACTCGTTCGCCGTAGCAATCATGTGATTTTGAAAAATATCACAAATAGCTTCTATGCAGAGTTGCGGCATTGTGCTGGCAACCACATTGTACTGAAGTATGTGTACTATTTGCATGCACTGGTTGCGATTCCCTGCAACCAAAACATAAACGGAACTGCTCAACCGAAAGATTTTTTTGAAGTTTTCGTCAAGTATAATATGGTCGCCATTGGCATCTGTATCAGAGACTCGTCCATCTGAAGCGAGTATGAGGTGATGTTTATTTCCGACCGCCATGATGATGCTCATCCGAATAACCTCTTATTATTTGATATGAGATGATTGTATCATTTATAGGCCTGGGAATCAATGTAAGGATGGCTATGCTCCTTCTTTCCTTCTCTCTGTAAATTATAACCATTAGCTATAACTGGAGGTGGTCCAATGGCTGGAAAACGGGTATCTAAATCTAAGAAGCGCAGTATGCGCAGTTCCCATATCGAGTTTTCCAAGATTTGTGTTTCTACCGCTTTTTTGCTCTCTCTTGCGTTCATTGTTTTTGTGTGTGTAGAGATGCATTTGCAGAATAACCTTGACCCTGTTTCCTATATTGGAGCAGGGATTTTACTTTGTCTTGCCATTATTGTCAGAGCATACATGAAACGTGCATATCAAAAAGATCTGGTACAGCTCGAAATAGAGAAGGCTAAGAAACTCTCACAGCTCAAAGAGGAGACTGGAGAGAACTTTACCTATGAGCCTATTATGGATATTACGTTAGACAACTAAATACATGGACAATATAAACCGGGAGGCCGCTCATTGCGGTCTCCCGGTTTTCATGGTTACTCTCATTTGAAAGTACGCCACATCTCCATTTGGTAAGACTTTTCTTTTTCGCAAGTTTGATAGAAAGGAGTTCCATGGTTTTCGCATCAAAAATTTTAATTGAAAAAGCCAAGTCCTATGTTGGTTACCTGGAAAAGGCCAGCAATAAGGATCTTGATGATTTTACGGCAAATGCTGGAAGTGCAAACTATACAAGATTTTGCAGAGATTATAACAAATACACGGGCAGCAACCTGTACCAGCCATCCTATTGGTGTGTAGAGTTCATATCTTGCTGTGTAGTAGAATCTTATGGCCTTTCTGCGGCTAAAGATCTAATGTGTGGCTCTCTGTGGGCCTCCTGTACGGCTATGCGGAACGAGTTCAGGAATCATAAACAATATCACACAGAAGGACCTATGGCGGGTGATATTGTGGTCTTTTATAACTCTGGCCGAACAAGCCTAGCTCATTGTGGTTTAGTCACAAAGGTTACGTCATCCAAAATATATACAGTGGAGGGCAATACCTCTAGCGGGAATGAGGTTGTTATCGACAATGGTGGCTGTGTTGCAGAAAAAGAGTACGCTATCAACAACAGCCGCATCGCTGGCTACTGCCGCATGTCCCTAGATGGGTGTGATCCAACTGCTGGGACCGTAGAGAATGAAAATGTGGCGCAATTTCAACAATGGCTCAATAAGAACTACGGACAAGGTTTGGCGATAGATGGTAGTTACGGGAAAAATACCAAACACGCCGCTGTTAAAGCTTATCAAACTTATCTGAATAAGACATACCGTGCCGGCCTTGATGTAGATGGCTATTGGGGCCCTAAAACTTCTTCTGCTTGCCATTACGTAGAGCGCAATTCTAGGGGAGTCCCAGTCTACATTGTTCAGGGCGTATTATATGGGATCGGTTATGACCCGAAAGGATTTGACGGCAAGTGTGGTCCCGGGTGTGTAGCTGCAATCAAAGCATTCCAATCAAAGAATTTTCCTCCCAGTGAAGTTGACGGTATTGTTGGACCAGACACATGGGGGCAATTATTCAAATGAAAGTAGGTTTTATTTATGGAAAATATCGATTGGATTAGCGTTATCACCTCGATTCTCTCCGGCTTGCTGGTCTGTATCCCTCTGGCAGCCAAGCTGGTAAAATATGTGCAGAAGGCCATCCAGGAGAGAAACTGGGCGGCCTTGCTCGATCTGCTTATTGATTTGATGGAGGAAGCGGAGCTCAAATTTGAGGACGGTGCTACCCGGAAAGAATGGGTCATGGCCATGGTACAGACTTCCTCCGAGTACCTCAACTATCCCGTAGACACCCAGGCTCTGTCGACCATGATCGATACCCTTTGTGATATGAGCAAAGTTCTCAACACCACTACTACTGCATCGGAGGACAGCAATGCATCTAACTCCGACACGACTGCCGCCTGAGCCCTGGAGAAGCGGAAAGGTGGTGTGCTTTGACCGGATATGATGAATTTATGGCGGTGTTTGGCGAGATCACACTGTCTGATGTTGTGCAGATTTTGATTGCGGGTATCTTTCTCTTTCTGGCATATCGGAAGCTAAAGAAATACCTGGTGGATAAGCATGATAGAGAACAGCTTCAGGACGCACAGCTGCAAGAGGCCTTGGAATCAGTTCGGAAGTACCCGGAATATCGTCAACAGAGCATTCGCATTCAGCAGGAATTGGAGGAAAAAATACAGGCGATCATGGCGGAACAAGCCGAGCAGACCAAGCGTCTCGTACAAATGGAGGAAGACGCCAAGCGCAGGGAGCGCAGCAAACTTAAAGATCTCCTCCTGCATAGCTATCGCTACTATACAGACAAAGAGCGAAACCCTCTGGGTGCCTGGACCAGTATGGAAGCAGAGGCGTTTTGGGAACTATTCAAGGAGTATGAGGACGCCGGAGGCAACGGGTACATCCATACGGTTGTTCAGCCGGCAATGAATTTGCTAAAGGTCGTGGATATTGAAGACGCTGCTAATGTGCTGCGCCTGACCAACAGCAGAAAATAGTTTAGGGGAGACCTGGGTTGATTACCAGGTCTCCCCTTTTTTTCGTCGAAGTTTTAACTATATATTTCGGATAGTAGGTGAAAAACATCTTCGTACAATTGTTGATGGTTGATTATGGTATAATGGGTGTTACCAAATTGTGCTGAAGTATATAGTGGATCGTTGCATAGATTTACAAACATTGATAATCTTTTTGCGTTTTCTAATCTTATTTTTATTGAAACATGTCTACTTCCATCTACAATGTTGTATGACTGTGGAGGTGGAAATAACCTATTCCTTATTCTCACATTTAGAAATAAGGATATGAGATTATCAGCTAATTCATCTGATATTTCACTTCCAGACATATCAAATGTACTAATTCTTCCGTTCTTCATAAGAGTCAAACTAATGAATGAAATCTCAGGAGAATTTTCAGTTTCAATCATTGGCTTACCTTCAAAGAATATCACTATTACAATAAAAGCTACAATAGAAGCGATCAAAATGCAAACTTGTTTATGTAAGAATCTCTTCATACCGATTATATCAATTCAAAGGTTGTCGCTTCGATATAAACCGTAATTCCATTATCGGAATGTGGGTGATTTATATTCAGCCATGCGGTTTCAAGGTTGTCTTCGCCTAAATAATGTTCAGAATATATGGAGGCATCCATAAAAATATTAAAGTCCCCGCATGCTTTCCTTTCGTTATCAACATAAACATCATATGTATAAAGGGCTTGCGTTATTGTCGCAGATTGACTTACGCAGCCTACCGCCCAATCACCAGCGTTTGGAGTTCGCTCTGCATAGGTATGCTTTACCGTATAGTCATATCTGAGTTTTACTTGGGCTTCATCGCTTGAAGTCCCATAAACTGTATTAGCCGAAGCATCCTCCAGAATAGCATCAAGTAATGACACTGCCCCTGCAAAGAGAGTTAATTTGCTCATATCCAATGCCTCCAATGTCAAATCAATACCAATACTGACGATCTCCGCCGCCGTATTTTCAAATGACATACCATAAGCAATAGTTTCGTAACCGACATGGCTGTCCCCTGAAACTATTTCTATTTTCATTCTATGGCCATTATATTCTTCATAAGTGATACTAGGAGCGTTTGCCTGCGAGGTGGGCAATAGGCCTGGAGAAAATATTGAAACGGTATTGCATTCATCACAGTCACATTCTGTATTCATTTGCCTCTCTTGAGCCAGTCGAATTATGGTCTCTTTTGTCTCATCCTCCACTCCTTCCAGATATTCGAGCATATTAAGAGATTCTTGGGAGGTAAGCACAATGTCTTGCTTTCCTACGGGTATGAATGTCTGGGGCCCGCCTTCGCTTTTTGTAATTACCATGGCATAATTTTGGTTAATGTCTTGAACAATGCCCTCAATTCCTGTCTCTATTACATATTGTTTGGCATATCTACTCTGAAGACTATTATACTTCATTTGGTCGATTGCTTTTGCAGAAGGAGAAGCTACGGTTAGGAAAAACACAACAGCTAGCAAAAAGCTCATTTTTTTCATAAAGCACCCTCCTAATTTAAAGCGCTATTTCAAATAATAGTGTCCATGTTATATGAATCTGACTGTGTTGAAACGTCTATAGTTCCACTAATAATTTTCCCATAAGTGGAATCGAATCCAAAGAGCGGCAGAAATGGTGGGTTAATTCATCGCAATCTCCTCCTTCATAAATAACACTTCTTCTGAGAGCGTCGATGATTTGCCCCTGCTGTCAAACAATACCTCCCTTCTTATCCATTTATTTACAGCCTTCTACTTTGTATATGTTGCAAGGCGGTCGATTTGTTGCAGGATGTCAAAAAATTTTTCAAAAATATTTTTTCCTAGTTTAAGAGCTAAGAGGAGACCTGAATAACCAGGTCTCCTCTTAGCTCTTTCGCGCCCAACGAACGGTAAGGCCAACTATGTTACGCTCTGCAGATCACGTAGAAAGTTTCTTCCCTCGCATCCCGGCCATTCTCATCCTCAGCAAAGATGGTTACGATAACCTTGTAATATGAACCAACTTCTCCGTCAATATAAATCGTATTTATATAACCACGAGAATTCCTGTCGCTCATACCTTCGTCAAATTCATCTAGACTTTCTACTTCCTTCCATCTGCCATTAGTATCCTCATAGACTTCAATGCTCTCACAGCCAATTCGGTCCATTTTGGCGCACCCTGTAACAGAAAAGGAAACTAAAATCTGTCCGTCAGAGGTTCCAGCTTCCATCCAATAGTCTTCCAACTGGTCACTTGCTCGGGCAAATGCCGGAAGTGTCATTGCCAGCATACAAATCATTACACAAAAAAAAGAAATCAGTCTTTTCATTTTCATTCCTGATCACTCCTGATACATAGATTCCAAGATAATTTTCAGTTCAGAAATAGATAGAGTCGTGGACAGAGAGTACTCCAAATTATCCGAATGCCATACAGCTACATTTTTCCCATTATTGGTAAAGATGTAATGGTCAAAACCATCAACCTCGAATATTTCAACATCACCATTATCTTTTTCAAAAGTACTATTGGTATTGTCGCTGAGTAAAACACCGAACGCAATTTCATCGTTTCTATTCATATACCAAACAGTAAAATCAATAATGTTGAATTCAGGAATGATGCCTAGACTACTATCATCAAATTGGAACCCATCTGGAAGGTACGTCGGAAATAAAAAGCTATCGACACCCCTCGCCTCCAGTTCGGTCCATAGTTCCTGATACTCAGACGGTAAATTTGCAGTAAATTCCGCACGCTCCTCTGGTTGCACTTCACTATCCGCTGTCTCCTCTGGTTCTTCAGAGCTCACATCTCCAAAGCTAAACGTATCCAATGTCCAACGTGCCAATCCGCCGAACACATCCGCTCCGGCAGCCTGCGCAATCACCATCAGCCCCAGCAGACACACGGCGGCGGCAGCGGCGACCAGTCCCATCCTGGGGACGCTTCTTCTGCGTCCAGAGGGCGGTTTCGATATAGGAGCCTGCTCCTGGCCCTTGAACTCTTGCCTGAGCTTTTCCCGAAGCGCCTCATATGCCGCCTCCGGATCTGGTGGTGTTGGCATTGGCGCCTTACGGTCCATTGCTTCCAGGTACGCATTGATCACCACAGGATCGTAAGTCTCCTCTGTCATCGCGTCCAGCGCCCGTTCCATCTCCTCCTCCAATTCCGTAGGAGACATCTGATTCAGACGTTCAAGAGACACATCAAAAGGATCAGACCGGTCATTTTCTTTGGTGCTGCCTTCCTTGGGAAAATCCATAACTCCCCTCCCTTCTTCGGCCCTCACTTATATATGTCGCAAACCTAATCTTTTGTTGCATCGTTCCAAAAATTTTTCTATCTTTTCTTCATGTACTTTCTACAGTTGGCTATCGCGCGAGACACGCGGCTCCTGCAGCCGGACTCTGATATTCCCAAGCGTTCGGCCATTTCCTCATACTCCATCTGCCTGTCATAGCGCCAAGTCAGGATTTCTCGATCCTCCGGAGACAGCTCATTCGGTAGGATATCCTCCACAGATACAGGAGACTCCTGATTTGCCAACCCAACAATATCGTCTAAGGGGACTTCTGGATGGTTCTTTTGTTTTCTTCGTTCATTTTTTACCAGATTATGTAATGCCAACATCAGCCATCCCTCGTGTACTGGGTGTGCAGAGAGCTCCTTCTGCCGAACAAGAGCCAAAAGAAATACCTGCTGCACTAGATCCTGAGCGCTCTCTATATCGCCTATCATGCGGTACGCTGCTTTCGTGAGCTTGTCATATTGCGTTGTGTACAAAAGGTGAAGGAACGACTCTGCGCTTCCTGCCACAGATTTCACCTCTCTGTTCTTTTATGCCATTAAATAAGTTCCTGATCCAGCCAATCTGCTAATAGATTTATTATAACATACATTTTAGAACCACAAAAGAGGAATTAGCAATAAGTATTTTAAAAAAGACAGATGATAGATCATTTTAATTATTTTATCAATATCAGAAACAAATTGATGGGGTCAGAACATAATTATGCAAATCCCTCTTCTGAAGCTGCCCTTGCTTTTTATTCTTGGATGGATAATGAGCTGAAATAATTTCTATACTTTAATGTGTATACCTCCTGCATGGTGCTTCTATTCTGCACCATGCAGGAGGTATTATATGGCCAGGAAGAAGATAGGTAGAACAAGGCAAATCTGTTGCAACTAACCACAAACCACAAATATTTATGGCTTCTGGTAAGGTGCAATACGATATGTATGGAGGAAACGCGACGTGATTTTGGCGCTTCCTCATTTGGTGTAAAATAGGGATGTAGTTTCCAGAGTGATCTCGTAAAGCGCTGCAGTGCAGTGGTTTGTGCATTCCACAGGTTTTTCATTTTGTGCAAAATTAGTTGTATATTGCATCTAATTTTTTTGCAAAAATATACTTAATTATATTTCAAAAGTTATAATGATATCACAGTAGGAAAAAGCTTTTAGCTATTGCTAACACAATGCCTATTTTGTGGCCGTGGTGGAGGCGGTGGATCCCATCGTCCTGTGCGCCAAGGTAGTGGAGTGCTGTGACTGCCGCTGCTGCGACTGCGACCTGTGTGAGGTTCCCCCCTGTGTATGCCAGTGCTTCTGCTGCGATCTGACGCCGGGCGAGGACTGCCGTCGGGTGTTCGTCACCCTGGGTCAGTTCTCCATCATCCGCCTGGAGCGGGACAGTCAGTTGCTGATGCCCGTGTACGACTACTGTCTCCCCGAAAAGTGCTGCCCCTCCGGCTCCAACTGCGGCAACAACTGCGACGATCCCTGCGAGCTCTTCCAGAACATCGCCTTCCCCGTGGATCAGTTCTTCCCGCCCCAGGGCGACAATTGCAGCTGCGAGACCAACAAGCAGCCTAGTTGTTCCTGCCGGAAATAACAGGGCAGTATGTCCGCTCGCGACATCCCTTTACATGTTGAATGGCCGGGCAGGAACTAAAGTTCCTGCCCGGCCATCGTCATTTTTCTATAGGCTGCCGGTATTCCCGCTGAATTTGTCAATCGCATCCACAAAGGTCCCACGGATCAATATGTCCAGATCAGAGATAATATCCGCCGGATCACGATTCATTCCAGACTCCACCCAGTCCAGAACTATGCCCGCAAATGCGTGCTTATAGAAATTCGCAATGAACTCCTTATGTCTCTGGGATATCGCCTTCCCCGCGGATTTCTCCTCCACCACCGCCAGCAGGACATTGTAGGTCCTCTGGTACAGGCAAGGCATGAGGTAATCCCGGCCGCCGGAGCGGAGGGTGTTTTGGATCATGACCTGGTTGTCGCGGAAGTAACGGAAAATTTCCGCCATTCCCTGCCTCCAGTTGGCATAGTCGCGTTTGCCCTCCAGCAGGCACTCGCCTTCTGCCCGGCAGGTCCATTCCATCAGATCATATACGTCCCGGAAGTGATAATAAAACGTGTGACGGCTGATATTACAGTCCTTTGCAATATCGGTGACCGTGATTTTAGTCAGGGGCTTCTGCCCAAGGAGCCGCTTCAGCGAGGCAGCAATGGCTTTCTTTGTCGTCTGTGCCATATCCGGTTCTCCTTCCCGGTAGTTTTGCCTCTGGCGGTCCGCCCCGCAGCGGGGCCGCCCGCTGTGGGAGGATCAGATCTCGTACCACTTGATCTCATTGGCGGCCAGGTCCAGTACGAAGCTGGAACCGTCGCCCTTGTAGACCGTGGTATGCTGAGGCTCATAGGTATTGTTGACCACGCAGTATTTGCCGTTCTTTACGAAGGCGTGGACCTCCACATTGTAGTTCTCGGAGTACCACCGGTGCAGCTCATCCTCTCCGTTGGCCGCCCAGAGG
>UMKW01042665.1_pt1 | contig 14204 bp, 17 predicted proteins | sample 1966391 | NCBI WGS metagenome assembly UMKW01 (sample SAMEA4836183, study PRJEB28245) | human gut metagenome | biome: gut microbiome; material: fecal sample | place: Denmark | collected 2008
CGTGTTATGATGAATAGTCGTAGTTAGTCTAAACTAACAAGAGTTCGTGATAGGCACGATTACAGTTTCAACACTGTACACTCTTTCGGTCAAGCTATTGACCGTCGCACTTTGACAATTAAACAAACAGAAAAGGAGAATGTTATCATGGAAATAATTTTCACAAATGCACTCAAAAAACAGTTAAAACAGCGTATAAAAGGAGATTTATCTGTACACATTGTTGATGACACACTAATTGTAGACATTCAATCAGTAGGTTGTTGGTTTTGGCATTACACCATTAACAATTTAGCTGTACAAATATCAACAGGTTTATCAAGTAGAATTGTAGCAGATGTTATTGTTAAACAGTACAAGAAATATATTCTATCTAAGTATTTTTACTCAAAATAATTCAAAGAAAGTGTTGACTTTTCAAGTACAATATGCTACAATAAAAGAGTAACAAAGATAAATAACAGTTACGTTGCCAGAGTGGTGTACTCACTTTACAGTACACCCTCACCCCCTATGGACGGTGCAACATATTGGTAAGTTGCCTAGTGACAATGCGTTCAACGCTTATCTGATTAACACTAGATTATAGGTTCAAGTCCTATATCGTCCACTGGTACAATATTGTACCTAAACTATAAACAAACCAAAGCCAGAAAGGAGAACAAAATTATGGCAAGAGTACCTATGGTAACAAGAACAATCGTAGCAACAAAAGCAAATGTTATGTGTCTGGACGTACAGGCAGGCGAACCGTGTAACAAGGATGTTATAGTACCTCGTACCTACAAGGACGATGAAGCACTGATGAAGAAAGTTCGTCCGTTACTTGAAACAGAGACACTTAAAGCGGTACACATTGTAGACAAAGAAGAAATCGGAACTCTGTACGGAATGACAGAGCAGGAATTTATCCAGTACGCAAAAGTGCTTCCGCCTAGAAACGGTGCAAACAGTGACGAAGAAGCAGACAACGAATAACACAGAAGCAGGTAAAACCTAAAACACCAAACACAACAAAATATTTAATTAAAAGGAGAACAATACCATGATTAACATTAAAGAAATGAGCAGAGAGTTCAACGAAGTAGAGCAGTACCTTATGACTATCGCACCGTCAATCGTTTCTATGAAAGACGTTGAGGACGGAGAACATATCACAGTTGACGGTGTTTTGATGTTTGAGGATGCCAAAGAGGACAGCGGTGAGGTTGTCGAAATAATGTCAATCATTACACCGGAAAAGATGGTATATAGTTGCCAGTCGGCTACGTTCAAGAGAAGTATCAATGATATTTCAAACATTATGAAAGGTAAGCCGTTCACTGTTATCAAGACTTCTGGTAAAACCAAAGCCAATCGTGATTACATTAACTGCGTACTGGATGTTGAAAGACTTGCATAAGTTCAGATTGTAACAGTTAATAAATGGGGGGGCACTCTTAGTACCATACTAGAGTGTCTCTCCTATTTCATTTATAGGGGTGAATGCTATGGCAAAAAGACGCAAACAAACACCTGCGGAACGTGCTTACTCTAAACAAGTCAAGCGCATTAAACAGTTTATAAGTAGATCAGAAAAACGTGGGTATCAATTCAGTGAAGATGTATTACCGCAAAGACCTAAACGTGTAACACAAGCAAGTGTGCGAAAACTTGCAAAATTAACACCTGATAAGTTGTACAAGAAAGCAGTCTACGGTGGTTTAGCAAGTAAGGGTGAAATAGTACCTGCAACAGAGGGTGTAAAGTTGGAACGCTCTTTGAGGGCAAAGAAAGCGGCAGAAACTAGAAAATATAGAATAGCAGAGCCAGTACAAGAGCCAACCAATACTCCAGGTTTCGTTCCACCAGAGAACATATCAGAAGATGGAACATTTTTTGACGCTGTTGTTATCACTGGTTTTAAAGCTCATGTGCGACAATTTAATGAACACGCTAGTAACTTATTACTATCATGGCTAGACAGAATACTAGCAACAAATGACGTACATGATGTTGCAACAATGTTGAATGACGGTGCAGAAGCAGGTTTGATTGTAACATATCAGATAGTTTACTCACAAGATAAGCTAACACAGTATATGTCTGAAATGCTAGACTATTTACCAGAAGCAGGACCACTGTTTAAGGCTGAAATGATGGACGCAATGGAAGAGGAAGAGGACTTCAGTAGTCCACTATGAAAGTTAAAAAGTATCGTTACTTTATGTGCGACTTTGAAACAACTGTTTACAAAGGACAGGTGAACACAGAAGTATGGGCTAGTGCGTCCGTTGAATTGTTCACAGAAGATGTAAATATTTTTCATAGCATTGGAGAACAATTCGATTATTTTCTAGCACAGAAATGTAATATCGTAGCGTACTATCATAACTTGAAATTTGACGGTGCATTTTGGTTATCCTATTTGTTGGTAGATAAGGGGTATAAGCAAGCATACAAAAAGGTAGGAGATAATGAAAATAATGTTGAATGGTTGCCAGAGAAATTCATGGAAAACAAGTCATTCAAGTATAGCATATCTGATAAAGGTATGTGGTACAGCATTATTATCAAGGTCAACAATCATTTTATAGAGATTAGAGATTCACTGAAATTACTACCATTTAGTGTAAAACGTATCGGGGAAAGTTTTGGCACAAAACACAAGAAACTTGATATGGAGTACACTGGTTTTAGGTATGCAGGATGTCTCATAACAGATGAAGAAAGAAAGTACATAGCTAATGATGTTCTTGTAGTCAAAGAAGCGTTAGAAATAATGTTCCAACAAGGTCATAACAAGTTGACGATAGGTTCATGTTGTTTGGAAGAATACAAGTCAATTTGTAAGACTTCAACAAAGAACGCACTTGATTACAATGAAATGTTTCCAGATGTGTATGCTATGACGATAGACGAGAACGCACATAGATACACCAATGCAGGCGAATATATTCGTAAATCGTATAGAGGTGGTTGGTGCTATCTTGTTAAGGGAAAAGAGAACAAGATTTTCACAAATGGAACGACAGCAGATGTAAATTCTTTGTACCCTAGTATGATGAGTAGTGAGAGTGGAAATCGTTATCCAATAGGTGTACCGCATTTTTGGAAAGGTAATATCATTCCAGATGTTGCACTTTCAGACGATAAGTATTACTTTGTTAGAGTTAAGACAAGGTTCTACATTAAACCAGATAAGTTACCATTCATACAAATAAAATCGTCATTATTGTACAATGGTACAGAAGCACTTGAAACATCTGATGTGTACGACAAACGAACTGGTGAGTATTACACGCATTACACCGATAAAGACGGTAACATTCATGACACCAGAGTTGAGTTGGTTTTGACAATGACTGACTATGAGTTATTGAAAGAACACTATGAACTTGTAGACTTCGAGATTTTAGACGGTTGTTGGTTTTACAGTGAAATAGGCATCTTTGACGAGTACATTGACAAGTACAAGAAAATTAAATTGGAAAGCAAAGGAGCGTTGCGTGAGTTGGCAAAGTTGTTCCTTAACAATTTGTACGGTAAAATGGCAAGTAGTATGGACAGTAGTTTTAAACTTGCTTACGTCAAAGAGGATAAAACAATAGGCTTTTTACCAGTTGCAGAAGCAAACAAGAAACCAGGGTATATACCAGTTGGTTCAGCTATTACAAGTTACGCAAGAAACTTTACAATTAGAGCCGCACAAAAGAACTACCATGGTAAAGACAATAGAGGTTTTATATATGCAGATACAGACAGCATACATTGTGACCTTGAACCAGAAGAGATTGTTGGAATTAAGGTAGATGATAAAGACTTCTGTTGTTGGAAACTAGAGAGCTGTTGGGATGTAGCAGTTTTCACCAGACAAAAGACTTACATTGAACATGTTGTTAAAGAAAATTTGAAGCCTATTGATACACCATATAACAATATTAAGTGTGCAGGTATGCCACAGAAATGTAAAGACTTATTTCAAACATCACTTGACGGAACGGCAGACATCAGTGGGTACACAGATAAGGCAACAAAAGCGTTCAAGGAATGGACAGAAGATGAAAAAGAGTTCTTGTTTGAAAAGGAAACTGGTAAACCGATAAAGAGAAATCTTAGGGACTTTAGAGTAGGACTAAAAGTTCCAGGAAAATTAAGACCAAAGAGAATACGTGGCGGTATCCTACTTATCGACGCATCATATGAAATGAGGTAGGACATGGAACTGAAAACTATCAAAATTAAATATGTCAAAGACGGAATGGAAAAAATTGAACAGATTGAGAATGGAGATTGGATTGACCTGCGGATTGCGGAAGATGTACACCTTGAACCTAATGAGTTCAAACTTATTCCCCTTGGAGTTGCTATGGTTTTACCAACAAACCATGAAGCGTTAGTCATTCCACGAAGTTCAACATTTAAGAAGTATGGCATCATACAGGCTAACTCAATCGGTCTTATTGATGAAACATATTGCGGTGACAATGATGAATGGCAATTTCCTGCATATGCTACAAGGGCGGTTGACATTCCTAAGAACACCAGAATATGTCAATTTAGAATCTTCAAACATCAACCAACAGTTGTACTTGTTGAAGCAGAGCATTTATCAGATATAAATAGAGGTGGTTTTGGTTCAACTGGTGAAAAATAAAGCACAACAAATAAGAATAGCAGGGGCGAACTAAGTTCGTATCCCTGCTTTCTATTTATATCTTTAACTCATGTACCAAACAAAGCGTTCAGCGAAAACGACAAATGACATAGGCACTATCGTTTCAAGTGTGCTACCCTATTCACTCATTGATGGACACATGAGAAGATACCTAAAAGTTATCAACACTTTCCACATTATAATGTGGATAACCTAGTAACTCAACGCACTAAGTACCGCTTCTTTACACCTCAAATCCTTAAATCTGAACGCACCACGTTCAAATAGGTATCTAAGGTTAGACAAGAAAAAGTCATTTCTTTTAAGCATTACATAATTCACTTCATGGTCTGCGGTTGTTACTGTTATTTTGGTCTTAAAAGTAACATCTGGTTTATCGTCACAATAGATAAAACCGTCCTCTGTAAATTCTCTCAAACCAAAGTCAGTTCCTTTATATTTGAGAGTACAAATATATCTGCTTCTACCTGTCGGTTTATCAACAAAACTTTTATTATCATTAAGATATACACATTCACTACTATAAGCAACATAAGCGTTCTTAGCAAATGCACGATTAAAACCACTACTTTTCTGTTCATCACTTGCACTCTGAATGAAACCTTGTTCAAGCACAAAACCGTCACCACGCAAGAACTTTGTATCGTCTTTCAGTCTTGCACTAATATTCATTTCAACATAGTACGGATTTATGATACTAACTGGATTACTAAGCATATAAACTGGTACATATCTTACCTGTTCACCTTGTCCTCTTGCTACTGATGTATGTACGCTAAGTAACTTCTTAACCTCATCAACACAATAGTGATTAGTTTCACTCTGAAATTCGTCAAATATCATTCGCATAATATCAGAAAATAAGTGGCTGTATTTCTTAATTTGGTCTGCACTATTAAGGCTTAAAGCATAACCACAACTTTTTTCATCTAAGAACAATTCGTGGAAGATACCACTTGCTCTACGTTTACTTGACATTTCATGCTCTTTAAAGAACAAGCTACCTAAATCTTTATAGAACTTATCAACAACATCATCAAGTTCATAATTGTACCTATAAATAAGACCGAATTTCTCACCTTTATCTAAAAATCTATTGATACATAATCTACCAAAATATGTTGTCTTACCACCAGTACGGTTAGTAGTACACATATAAATCTCTGGTTTGTTACCATTTATGTCTAACATAGACAAAAGTTTAGTACCGTCATAATACTTACCCACGTTATAATCACTTCCTTTCTTCTTATTATTATAACATACTTCTTGCAATTTGTACAGTAATATGTTATAATTAATATAAATGAACAAGGAAAGGAGTGAAAGAAATGGAACAGTTTTACCCTATAATTATTGCTCTGGTTTTCAATGCTTTAGACCTTATCACTGGTATCATAACTGCGGTCAAAAACAAAGACATTCAATCGTCAAAATTGCGTGACGGTCTTTTCAAAAAGGTTGGCTTCATTTTATGTTACTTTGTGGCATGGTTAATTGACACAGAGGGTTCACTGATAGGTTTTCAACTTGGTACACCAATTTTACCTATCATTATCCTTTATGTATGCACCACAGAGTTAGTGTCAATCCTTGAAAACATATGCAAGATTAACCCCGACATTCTGCCGGAAAAACTTATGGAATTATTTCACATTTCCGATGTAAAAAAGGAGGACTAAATTATGCCAAACATTATGAAAGCGGTTCAGTTCATGTTTGACACCGCAAATGATAACACCCATGGCTATGACCAGGAGCACAGAAATGGACCAGATTATGACTGTTCTTCACTTGTGGGAACGGCACTTTATGAAGCAGGTTTTGATGTATCACCGTACTCATGGACTGGTAATCTGGAAGCACAGCTTAGAGCCGCAGGTTTTGTAGATTGTAAAGCACCGTGGTTGCCTGGTGATGTACACCTCAAGACACAGCACCATGTTGTAATGAGTATCTCAGGCAGTAAGATTGCTCATGCTTCTATTAACGAAAAAGGGACGGTAACTGGTGGTAAAACTGGCGACCAGACTGGAAAGGAAATCTGTATCAGAAATTACTATGAATACTCTGGTGGGTGGGATGTACACCTTAGATATGCAGGACAGAACACAGAAGTTGCACCAGACGTTTCTGTTGACACAATTGCAAGAGAAGTTATTGCAGGAAAATGGGGTAATGGAGATACACGCAAAAAACTTCTCACAGAAGCAGGTTATGATTACGGCACAGTACAGGCAAAAGTAAACGCACTATTGTCTGGAAAAGAGTTGAAATCTAACGGAGAAATTGCAAGAGAAGTAATTGCAGGCAAGTGGGGAAATGGCGATACAAGAAAGCAGAAACTTACCGCCGCAGGTTATGACTATTCTGCTGTTCAGAAACTTGTAAACCAGATGTTAGCATAAGTGTAACCTATGCCAGACATAAATCGTGCATATTCATGGGCGATTCAGACTTGTAATGCCCCCAATGTAGGGTACAGTCAATCTTATCGTAACGCACAAACAGTAAATGGAATAACCTATTATGATTGTTCCTCATTTATAAACTATGCGTTACTTGCAGGTGGTTTTGAAACATCATCATATGCACCCAACAATAATGCCTTTACCACTTATACAGAAGCGTCTGAACTTATACGTCTAGGATTCACAGAAGTTGACTCAACTGGTGAATACTTAGCAGGAGATATTGGACTTTCAACTGGTCACACAGAAATGTGCTATCAAGGTGGAAATGGTAAAGGAATTTTCATGGGGGCGCATACAGATAATGCGGCACTTGCTAATCAAGTAAGTATTGGTTCAAGTAGTGGTGACTCAACTTATCAGCGTTCGTTCCCGCGTCTGTTCAGATATGGTGCTGGTGGTGCAACTGGATATGGTGTAAGTATATATGTGGTTGCGGCTTTAGCGGGTAATGCTTGGAGAGAAAGTCATGTTAATCCTACACTCTCACAGATTGGTGGTGGTGCATTTGGTTTATTTCAATGGGATGGTGATAGAAAAACAGCTCTATTGAACTGGTTAAGTGACAATGGTTACGAAGATACAAGTCCAGAGGGGCAAATGCAATATCTAATAGTAGAGGGAGATTGGATTGGTTCTTTTGGTGGTATATCTTCATTAGAAGAATTTCTTACATCAACTTCAACAGATGTTGCTATGCTGACAGAAGCTTTTTGTGCTTGTTGGGAACGTCCTGGTGTCCCTGCTTTAGCAGAAAGAATTAACTTTGCTAATCAAGCACTAGAGTTCATTGGAATAAACGCTAATAACACATCAATCGTTGCATGGGAAACTGAGCCCATGTACTATCTTACAGAGGGGCAAGCATTACAAAATGCTGTGTTAATGTATCGTTATTATTCAGCGGGTGGTGGCGGCGGTGGTACACCTTCTGCAAGAAAAAAGAAAATGCCTATCTGGATGTGGATAAAATACCATTACTAATAAGAAAGGAGAAACAAATATGCCGTTCAAAGAAGGTACTTACAAACATGAAGAAGGATTTACAATTATGGTGACAGAAGATGGTACAATCATGCTCTCACCTAATCATCCACTTTCATTAAGACTTAGCCTTTTATTCGACACAACGAAGTGGACAAAAATATCGTAGAAAGGAGAACATTATGGCAGTAAAAACTAGAGAAGAAATTCTTGCAGAAGTAAAAGCCAGAATAGGCGAACAGACTGACGATGAAACAATCGCATTTCTGGAAGATGTTTCAGACACACTCTCTGACTTAGAAACAAAGGCAAAAGGTGACGGAACAGACTGGAAAACTAAGTACGAAGAAAATGACACTGAATGGCGTAAAAAATATACTGAACGCTTTTACAATTCAGACCCCAATTCTGACCTCGAACCGCCTAAACCAGATGATACACCAAAACCTAAGACGTTTGCAGAACTGTTTACAACAGTTTAGCAATAAATTCAATTAAGAAAGGAAGATTAAATCATGGCAAGAAGAATTGCAAACAGTACGCTTAATGCGTCAACCATTGACATTCTCAACGTAATCCGACAGAACGCTTCTTATGATTATCAGCAGAACGTACCGGAAGTTACAACTGTCAATGACATTCCCAAAGTGGGAGAAATCATCTATGGTACACCTGCGTTTGCAAACCAGTTTATCAATGCTCTGGTAAACAGAATTGCAATCGTGCGTGTACAGAGTGCAACCTTTAACAACCCTTACTCTATCCTCAAAAAAGGTTACATTGAGTACGGAGAAACTGTCGAGGATATTTTCGTATCTATCGCAAAAGCTGTTGACTTCAATGTTGAAAAAGCGGCTAAACGTGAGTTCCAGAGAACTATTCCAGATGTTCGTTCAGCTTTCCACGTTATGAACTGGAGGGTGATGTACCCAGTTACTATCCAGGACGAGGACTTACGGCAGGCATTTCTTAGCGTTGAGGGTGTTCAGAACCTTATCGCTAAGATTGTAGACGCAGTTTACACCGCCGCAGAGTACGATGAATTTCTTCTGTTTAAGTATCTGCTTATTAAGGCAATCAGCCACGGAAAAATGCACCCTACTGCTATTGGAGCAGGTGCAGAACTTAACGAAGCGGCTGTACAGTTTAGAGGAACGTCTAACCTGTTACCGTTTATGTCAAGTGAGTACAACGAAGCAGGAGTTAAGACTAACACACCTAAAGCAAGACAGGTTATCTTTATGGACGCTATGTTCAATGCACAGTTTGACGTAAATGTGCTTGCAAGTGCGTTCAATATGGATAAGGCTGACTTCATGGGTAGACTGTTCCTAATTGACAACTGGACTGATTTTGACAATGAGCGTTTTGATATTATCAGAGCAAACTCTGATGGTATCGAAGAAGTAACAGCAGACGAGTTAGCACTGTTAGCTAATGTAAAGGCAGTTATTTTGGACGATAACTGGTTTCAGGTTTACGACAACAACAACAAATTCACAGAGAAGTATGTTGCTTCTGGTTTGTACTGGAACTACTTCTATCATACGTGGAAAACGGTGTCAAATTCTCCGTTCGCAAATGCTGTTGTGTTTGTCACCTCTGCCGCAGACGTTGCTTTGCCTGCAACTGTTACTGTTCATGTGGACGCTAAAGATGAAAGCGATGTTGCTACTGTATTTACTATCAGTGCTGACTTTGAAGAAGCAGGTCTTGAACCGCAGAATGTGAACTTTGTTCAGACAGAAGAACTTACATCTGATGGTATCGCTGTTCAGAAATACGGTGGACTTATTATTCCAGCTTCAAAGGTTGAAACAGATATCACACTTGTTGCAGAGATTAACGGAACTACTTACACATCGGGTACTACTATCAATGGTTCTACAGCTGTTGACACAACTGTTACTCTTAACAAGGGCTAATATTTTATCTGTAAGGGTGTATCATTTATGGTATACCCTTACTAGAAAATTGTGTAAAGGAGTGTTTATATGTATATACAACCTACAACGAATATAAGATTGCTTAAAGACGTACCCCTTGATACAACATATGACCACACAATATACTTTGCAAGTGCAACAGCGCAGTATAATTACTTTATTGGTTTGCAGAAATATAATCTGACTAATTACACATACCAAAGAGTAAAACGTGGTGTAGCTAGAGTTGGAATTAAAGCCGACAATCTGTACGACTGTAATTACATGATGTTCCAGAACACAGCTTACGGAAATAAGTGGTTTTATGCGTTCATAACAGCGGTTGAATTTGTGAACAATGAGTGTGCAGAGATTTACTTTGAACTTGATGTTATGCAGACTTGGTTCTTTGATTGCGAACCAGACTACTGTTTTGTTGAACGTGAACATACTGTTACTGATACTATTGGTAGTCATATTGAACCGGAAACTGTAGCAACTGGTGAGTACGTTTTTAATGACTATAACCCAATAACTTCTATGAGAGATATGGTTGTTTGTATTGCTATTGTTGATACAAATGACACTACTGACGGTACGTTATATGACGGAATATACGGTTCAGCACAGTTGTGGGTTTACGATAGTACAGATGTGCAAAGCATCAATGATAAGGTTAATGAATATGTTCAGAAAGCTGACGCTATTATTGGTATGTATATGTTTCCTAAACTGTTTATTGGCGGTAGTATTCCAGATACGCATAGGTTGAGTTACGGACATGGTGCTACTAAGAATGTTGTTACACTATCTGCTGTCACTACTAATGATACACTTGACGGTTATAAACCTAAGAACAAAAAGTTGTATACTTATCCGTATAACTTTTATCATGTTGATAACGCAAGTGGTAGCGAATTAAGTTTACGCTATGAGTTCTTTGAAAATCTCACACCTGTTGTTGAAATCAGTGGAACGGTTACACAACCAGTAATTGCTATACTTAGACCTTGTAGTTATAAAGGTGTGCGAGGTTATAGTGAGTTAGGTGGTTACACTAGCTTGAATACAGAGAGTTTACAACTTAACAGCTATCCAATGTGTTCTTGGAATGTAGACGCTTATCAAGCATGGGTAGCACAAAATAGTGTACCTATTGCACTTAACACTATTGCTAGTGTGGGGCAGATGGGAATTGCTGGCGCTTATAGTACAAATCCTAATGCTGTTATTGGTTCAGAAATTATAGGGCAAGTAAGTGGTTTAATGTCGCAGTTTTATCAAGCTTCTATTGCCGCTGATATTAGTAAGGGTAATCTTAATAACGGTGGTGGTAATGTTGCTAATGGTAAGCAACAGTTTTACGGTGGACGGTGTAGTGTATGTCAAGAATATGCAAGAATGATTGACGAGTATTTCACTATGTTTGGTTATGCCGTTCATAGAGTGAAGAAGCCTAACAGAAATAGTAGACCTCATTGGAACTATGTAAAGACAGTTGGTGCTACTGTTACTGGTAGTGTACCTGCTGACGATATGAAGAAAATTTGTAGTATCTATGATAATGGTATTACATTCTGGAAAAATGGTTCAGAGGTTGGACAGTATAATCTTGATAATACAGTGTAAAGGTGGTGAGAATTAGTTATGGGTAGAAAGCGTGGTATTACAGATATGTTTGGTGATAGTGCTACACTAAACAATCTGACATATATGCAGTACCTTAATAGGCTAACAGAGTTGGCTATTTCCATGTTTGAGTGGAAGAATTTACCTGCTAGTGTTGACGCTAGGTATCTTGAATTACACCTCTTTGAAACTGGTTGTATGGTGTACTTTAATGATGATGTACTTGGTGACTTGTGCTTGGACTGCATAACAAATGGTAGGCTTGATGTGTATGGCAACCCTATTTTGCGAAGAGCGTACTCTGGATATAATAACTATCAGAAGTTATTGAAAGAAAGTAACAGCGTGATTATATGGAACAATTATCTACATACAAATAGTATTCTTGATGTTAAAATGTTTGCTAGAAGATTGTATAATCTTGACAGGATAATTGATGTTAATACCAATGCACAGAAAACACCTGTGCTAGTACAGGGAACTGAAAAACAAAGATTAACACTGTTAAATCTTTATAAAGAATTTGAGGGTAACGCACCTTTCATTTTTGGTGACAAAAACTTAGACTTAAATGCGTTGAAAGTTTTGCAAACAGAAGCACCATATGTTGCGGATAAAATTTATCAGTTAAAAACGCAAATATGGAACGAAGCATTGACTTATCTTGGTATTAGTAATATCAATATTCAGAAGAAAGAAAGATTGATTACTGATGAAGTAACTAGAAATCAAGGCGGTACTATTGCAAGTCGTTACAGTAGGCTTGAAAGTAGACGGCAGGCTGTAAAGAAAATCAACGCTATGTTTGGAACTAATATTGAGGTCAATTATCGTGAAGATTTTCAACAGGTTGGAGAAGATAATAAACCTCAAGACCCGGGTACTAATACGATAGGGGGTGTAGGAAATGAGTAATATTATATGTTTTTTAATAGGTGTTTGTGTTGGTGCAACATTATTAGTGTGTTATGCTCTATGTGCTGTAAATAAAAGAGGTGATGATAATGAGTAAATACACAACAGAAGTTAGGTTCATTTGTGAAAGCAAAAGTGGACTTGAAAATAGTTCCAGTGCTGATAATGTTGATGATGTAATTGCAGGTGCATGGAATAAAATATTTACAATTAAAGCACCGTTCTTTGATGAAAGCTACAGAAGTGTACTTTGTCAGAAAATTTTAAAGCACTACTATTTAAGAGAGATATGCTGTGAAACGGTGGGTATCTGGAAACTCTGGATGAATGAACGGCTTGAAACAATTATGCCGTATTATAATCAGTTATACGAAAGCGAACTGATTAAGTTTGAACCCTTAAATGATGTTAATTTGACGAGAAAACATGACAGGACGGTTGATGGTACTGAGGAACGTAATGGAGAAACAAGTGATACAGCTAATGGAACAAGAGAAATTACCAATAATGGTACAAAAAATACTACTAATAATGGTACAAGAGAAGTTACTGGAACAAATGACACTAAAGAAACAGTAACTAGCGATACAACAACAAGTGCAGAAAGTAATGAAACTAAAAGAGATTTGTACAGTGATACACCACAGGGAGCAATAACTGGGTTAGAAAATGAAAACTACTTGACTAACGCAAGAAAAATAACTGATAATGTAACAAATAGTGGAAGTGAAGATACAGCTACAACTAGAAATATTGATAATGATTATACTGAAAATGATACAACAAATAATACAGAAAATACAACAACTAATAATAATGAAAATATGACTACTAATGACACTAAAATTGGAACTAATAAAGTTACAGGAACTAGCAACACAACAGAAGATTATCTTGAAACACTTATTGGTAAACAAGGCAGTAGCACTTACAGTAAAATGCTTATGGAGTTTAGAGATACGTTCTTGAACATTGATATGATGGTTATTGATGAATTTAAAGACTTATTCTTTGGACTTTGGTAGATTGAAAGGAGATTTATTATGAACAATAGAAGTATAACACCTTTACCCCCTGCTGATTTTACACCAGAAATTGGTAATTACAGAACATTACAACCATTCAGATATTGGTGTCAAAAAGTGTTACCGCTTGTTTATGATGATAGTTTAAGCTATTACGAACTTCTTTGTAAAGTGGTTGACTATCTGAATAAAACAATGGAAGATGTTGAAACATTACACGACGATGTAACTAATCTTCACACAGCTTATGAACAGTTGCAAAACTATGTAAACACATATTTCAGCACACTTGATGTTCAACAGGAGATTAACAATAAACTTGATGTGATGGCTACAGATGGTACATTAAGTAATTTATTAGCACCTCTTGTGCAAGGATTCAGTATGCCTACTTTTGTTAATTCTGTAAGTGAAATGACCGACACAACAAAAGTATATGTTTTAACTACAAATGGTCATGTTTATAGTTACAAAAATGGTGCATGGACTGATTCGGGGTATGTATATGGGACAAATAACTTGTTCTTTCAAGCTGGTACTACAGTAACAAGTTCAAGCCAGCTTAGTAGCCTTGGTGATGCGTTACCAAACAGAACTT
>UMKW01000872.1_pt1 | contig 14190 bp, 15 predicted proteins | sample 1966391 | NCBI WGS metagenome assembly UMKW01 (sample SAMEA4836183, study PRJEB28245) | human gut metagenome | biome: gut microbiome; material: fecal sample | place: Denmark | collected 2008
GGCCGCACCAGGATCTGGTCGCCCCAGCGCTCCAGCTTTTCCCCGCCGCCGCAGTCCAGCAGCTCATAATCCTTCCAGCCATCCGCGATCCACATAATGGGTATACCTCCGCACATTAAATCAGTTTATTATACAATATCCCGGCCCCCAGCGTCAAGTGCGGCTTTGACATTCGGGGTGACGGCGTTTTGCCGGACAAAAAAAGGAGCCGCCCGCCTATGCGGGCAACTCCCTTTTTACAATTTACGGAATCAGCGCTCAGCCGTTCTCACGCATCTTGGCGAAGCAGTCGCTGCAATAAACAGGACGGTCGCTCTTGGGCTCGAAGGGCACACGGGCCTCGCCGCCGCAGGCAGCGCAGGTAGCGGTGAAGAACTCCCGGGGGCCGCGGGCGGCGTTCTTGCGAGCGTCGCGGCAAGCCTTGCAGCGCTGGGGCTCGTTCTGGAAGCCGCGCTCAGCATAGAACTCCTGCTCACCGGCGGTGAACACGAACTCCTTACCGCACTCCTTGCAAACCAAAGTCTTGTCTTCGTACATGATTTTACCCTCTCTTTGAGATGAAATATATTGCGTTCAGCTGTTGCTGATATCGCCGGATGAAAGCTGCCGCGCCACTTTGCGGCGGATCCGCTGCACGGCGTTGTCCACCGATTTGATGGGCCTGCCAACAGTTTCCGCGATCTCACAGTATGCGAGACCGTCTAAAAATAACCCTAAAATCTTTTCCTCGAAAGCGGACAACTGTTTGCGGGTATTCTCCAGCAGACTGGCAGCCTTTTCTCTGTCGATCAACAACAGCTCGGGATCGACCTGTGCGAAGGTGGGACTTGCGTTCAGAAGCGAGGGATTCAAGGGGACGGATTGATTGAGCGGTGCGTTTTTCTGGCTGGCGTCGCGCTTGAGCGCGGAGCACACCTGTTGATGGATGCATAGACCCGCAAAGGGACGAAACAGAGAAGAACGGGCGGGGTCAAACTCCCGCATGGCCTTGATGAGGCCAAACATTCCCTCCTGCATCAGGTCCTCAGTGTCGCCGCCGATGAGAAAATACGGACGGGCACAGGCACGGACCAGCCAATGATACCGGGTGGCCAAAACATCCTCCGCCTGACGCCGGCCCGCACGACCCAGAGCACAAAGCTCTTCATCGGACAGGTTTTCTAATTGGTCATAGCGAAGTCCAGTATCCAAAACCATAGACATTATACCTTTTCACTAAATAATTTGTCAAGCCTTCTGGGGAAATTTGTGTATCCTGTGATGAAAATCACAGTTTTTTTATGAAATCAGCCAAAACAGAGGCCACCTGATGGGCGATTTCCGTGGTTTTCGCCTCTACCATGACCCGAATCAGGGCCTCGGTGCCGGAGGGACGGATGAGAATGCGGCCCTGGCCGTTCAGCTTTTCCTCCCAGCGGCGGGTCTCCTGCCGGAGACCTTCGTCGGCCATGATGCGCTCCTTGACACCGGGCGTGTGGGGCACATCCACGTTGATGAGCTCCTGGGGATACTGGGGGCAGCGGGCAGCCAGCCGGGAGGCCGGAACGCCGCTGCGGCGCAGAGTCTGCAGGAACTGCAGGGCCGTCAGCTCACCGTCGCCGGTGGTGGCATATTCCCGGAAAATGGTGTGGCCCGACTGTTCGCCGCCGATGGCAAAGCCGTCGGCGAGCATCTTCTCCAGCACATGGCGGTCGCCCACGGCGGTGCAGACCAGGTCCAGGCCGTTCTCCCGGCAATATTCGTGCAGACCCAGGTTGGACATCACTGTGGCAACAACGGTGTTGCCGGAGAGCTTCCCCTGACGCTTCAGCTCGGAGGCGCACACGGCCATGACCTTGTCGCCGTCGATGGTCTGGCCTTTTTCGTCCACCAGCAGGCAGCGGTCGGCGTCGCCGTCGAAGGCAATGCCCAGATCATAGCCGCCGGAGACGACGCCCCGGGCCAGGGACTCCAGGTGGGTAGAGCCGCAGCCGTTGTTGATATTGACGCCGTCGGGCTCCGTATGGATGAAGTCGGCGTGGAGGGGCAGCGCACGGAACAGGTCCGGGGCCGTGGCGCTGGCGGCGCCGTTGGCGCAGTCCACCAGCACCCGCAGGCCGGTAAGATCGCAGTCGATGCTGCCCAGCAGGTGCCGGATATAGGCGCTTTGCAGGGCGTGCATGCCGTGGTGACGGCGGCCCACCGTGCTGTCCGCAGCAGGCTGGAGCCGGACATGATCCAGGATCAGACGCTCCACCTGCTCCTCCATCTCGTCGGACAGCTTGTAGCCCTGCCCGTTAAAGACCTTGATGCCGTTGTAGGCATAGGGGTTGTGGGAGGCGGAGATGACAATGCCGGCATCGGCGCGCTGCTGCACCGTCAGGAAAGCCACCGCCGGGGTGGGAATGGTGCCCAGAGGCATCACGTCGCCGCCGACGGAGCAGATACCGGCCATGAGAGCCGCCTCCAGCATGTCGGAGGAAATGCGGGTGTCCTTACCGATGGTAACCAGCGGGCGGCTGCCCTTCTTTTCCGTCAGGACAGCAGCTACCGCCTGCCCAACGTGAAATGCCAGCTCTGCCGTCAGGGTCTGCCCCGCAATGCCGCGGATGCCATCGGTGCCAAAGAGTTTTCCCATATTCCAATTCTCCTATTCGTTAGATTTCCAGCTGTTCCTGCCCCACGAAGTCCATGTGCAGGTGCTCGTATGCCTTACGGGTGACGCAGCGGCCCCGGGGAGTCCGGGTCAGGAAGCCCAGCTGCATCAGATACGGCTCGTACACGTCCTCCAGAGTCACGGATTCCTCGCCGATGGTGGCGGCCAGGGTGTCCAGTCCCACAGGGCCGCCTCCGTAGTTCTCAATGATGGCCCGGAGCATCCGGCGGTCCACCGGGTCCAGACCCAGATAGTCGATCTCCAGGGCCTGGAGGGCGTGGTCCGCCATGCTGCGGGTAATGGTGCCGTCGCCCTTCACCTGGGCAAAGTCCCGGACCCGCCGCAGCATCCGATTGGCGATGCGGGGCGTGCCCCGGGACCGGCGGGCGATCTCCATGGCGCCCTCCGGTTGGATGGGAACACCCAGGATACCGGCGCTGCGGGTGACGATCAGGGCCAGCTCCTCCGGCGTGTACAGCTCCAGCCGCAGGGTAACACCGAACCGGTCCCGCAGGGGGGCGGACAGCTGTCCGGCCCGGGTGGTGGCCCCGATGAGGGTGAATTTCGGCAGGTCCAGCCGGATGGAGTTGGCCGACGGGCCCTTGCCGATGATGATGTCGATGGCGTAATCCTCCATGGCCGGGTATAGGATCTCCTCCACGGAGCGGTTCAGCCGGTGGATCTCGTCCACAAACAGAATGTCGTTTTCACTGAGATTGGTCAGCAGCGCCGCCAGGTCCCCGGGCTTTTCAATGGCGGGGCCGGAGGTGATGCGGATGTTCACCCCCATCTCGGCGGCGATGATGCCTGCCAGCGTGGTCTTGCCCAGGCCCGGAGGGCCATGGAGCAGCACATGGTCCAGAGGCTCCGTCCGGCGGCGGGCCGCCTCGATGAAGATGGACAGGTTCTCCTTGGCCTTCTGCTGGCCGATGTACTCCCGCAGGGTGTGGGGCCGCAGGGACAGCTCGCCGCTGTCCTCCGGCAGGAAGCTCTTGGATACAAGAGGCTCCTCGTAGATGTCCGTTCCAAAGTCAATGCTCATGCATCCGCCTCCTTACCGCACCATTTTTTTCAGCGCCTGACGGATGATCTCCTCCAGGGGCAGGGCGTCCATGTCGATGCCCTTCAGGGCCAGGCCGATCTCCTGAGAGCCGTAGCCCAGCACCGCCAACGCGGCGGCGGCCTCGCCGCCCTTGTCGCCGGGAAGGACCACGGGAATCGCGCCGCTGCTCTGGGCGGAGAAGCTGCTCTGATCCTTGGCCAGCTTGTCCTTCAGCTCCAGAATGATGCGCTGGGCGATCTTTTTTCCGATGCCCGGGGCGGCGGTCAGGGCCTTTTCGTCGCCGGTAACGATGGACAGGGCCAGATTCTGGGGCGTGGTGGCCGACAGCACCGCCAGCGCCGCCTTGGGGCCTACGCCGGAGACGCCGATGAGCATCTTGAAGCTATTGAGTTCCGCCTGGGAGGAAAAGCCATACAGCTCGAAAATATCCTCCCGGACATGAAGATAGGTATACAGCTTGGCGCGCTCACCCTTTTTCAGCTGGGACAGGGTATAGTTGGTGGTGGCGCAGGCATAGCCCACGCCGCCGCAGTCGATGACGGCCAGATTGGGGCCGGTTTCGGCCACGGTGCCGTTTACATAGTAAAACATATCAGACGGTCTCCTTTACATCCGGGTCCTTCTGCCGCAGGAGGCTGGTGGCGCTGCGGGCGCGGCACATGGCGATGGCCAGCGCATCGGCGGCGTCGTCGGGCCGGGGAATGGACTTGAGCTTCAAAAGCCGCCGGGTCATGTCCATGACCTGGTGCTTGTCGGCCAGGCCATAGCCCACTACCGCCTGCTTGATCTGCATGGGGGTGTATTCATATACCGGCAGGTGCATCCGCTGGGCGGTATACAGGATAACGCCCCGGGCGTGGGCCACGGCGATGCCGGTGGTGATGTTCTTGCTGAAAAACAGCTCCTCGATGGACATTTCGTCGGGCCGGAACCGGTTGATGAGCGTCTCCATATCCTGGGCGATCTGCACCAGACGGGCAGCCAGCGGCTGGCCCGCCGGCGTGGTAATGGCCCCGTATTGAATCATCTGCTGCCGGCCCCCCTGGGTCTCGATGACGCCGAAGCCCACCGTGGCCACACCGGGGTCGATGCCTAATATGCGCATAGCCGCTCCTCCACCGTGTAATCATCTCATTATAACAAATGTTCGTGTAAAAAGCAACACAGCACAGTAAAAAACTGCGCTGTGCTGATTCAGACGTCAGGCCAGAGGATGCGCCTTGTGATAGACATCCTGCAGACGCTGCTTGACAATCTGCGCATAGATCTGGGTGGAGGAGATGTCCGCATGGCCCAGCATTTCCTGAATGGAGCGCAGATCCGCCCCGTTTTCCAGCAAATGCACCGCAAAGGAATGGCGCAGGGTGTGGGGCGTGATGTCCTTGGTGATCTCTGCCTTCCCCTGATAATATTTCACGATTTTCCAGAAGCCCTGGCGGGTCATGCGCTGGCCGTTCATGTTGACGAACAGTGCCGGCTCCTCCTGGCCTGCCAGCCGGGGACGCACAGTCTGGATATAGTCACGCAGAGCCTTCACCGCCCGGGGATACAGCGGAATAATCCGTTCTCGTTTTTCGCCGCCGCAGCGCAGAAACGCCGCCTGCAGATTTACATCCTCCCGATTCAGCGCAATCAGCTCCGACACCCGGATGCCGGTGGCGTACAGCAGCTCCAGCATGGCCCGGTCCCGGAACCCTTTTTCGTCCACGCACTTGGGCTGCTCCAGGAGCAGCTCCACTTCCCTGCCCGTCAGAATCTGAGGGCACTTCCGCTCCGCCTTTGCGGCGGCAATGCCCTTAGCAGGGTTGGCCTTCATGGCGTCGGAAACCACCAGGTAATTGTAGAACGACTTGATGGACGCGGCGCTTCGGATAACGGTGGCCGCCGAGCGGCCCCGGTCCGTCAGGTAGGTCAGATAATCGGACACGGCGGCAGGCTTGACCCGGCGCAGGTCGCTGCCCTCCGGCAGCCAGGCACAAAACTGTGTGACGTCCCGGATATAGGAGCTGACCGTGTTGGCGGAGGCGTGCTTTTCCTGCTCCAGATAGATGCGGTATTGAGCGATATAGTCAGGCATGCGCGTTTCCTCCTCTCTCTTTTTACAGTACACGGGCGATGACCCATTGCAGCAGCCGGGGGGCCAGCGTCAGCTCCAGGGCCGTTCCCAGCAGCAGTATCAGGCAGCACAGCCCTGCCCGCCGCCAATAGGCGGCATCCGGCAGGCCGGTGCGCTGTCCGCTGCGGCGGTGCGCGGCGGCGGATAAACCCTGCACCGTCAGAAGCAGGGTGCAGGGCAGAACGAACAAGCAGCGGGGGCCAAAGGCCGCCAGGGCCAGATACACGCCGCCGCGGCCCAATGCCCGGGCGAAGCAACCCACGGAAAACGACAGAAAAAAGCCCTGTACCACGGACAGAACCGGCAGCAGAACCAATCCCGCTGCCGTAAGGCCCAGAAGCAGCGCAGCAGCCGGATATCGGAAATAGGCCGCGCCCACGCTGAGCGCCGAGGCCGAAGGCCCTTGGCCATTCGCTGTGGCCTGGGCATATTGATGCAGATAGTCGCTGAGCTCCTGGCGATCCTGCTGGGGCACAGCCCGGCAGACGGCAAAGCCCAGTGCAGCACCCAGGCACAGCAGCAGGCACACCAGTACCAGTGCCGGAAGCCTCGGGGCCTGCGTCCTTACGGGAAACAGCTTCATTTGCGCACTCACCTCATCTGATTCTATGAGACAAGCAGGGCAAATAGAAGCCATTAGCCCAGCAAAAGGGACGCTCTCTAATATAGGCCAAAAACACCGCCGACGCAAGGCTTTTTTAGGCAGTGAAAGCAAGTTTGTGAGTTATGTTAAATTGTTATGTAAACAGGATTATGTAAACCGCTTGGGCGGGGGACGCCGAATAGTCCTGCATGGGCAGAAAAGGGCAAGATATGGGATGCGGAGCATTCACCGTGTCCCATATCTTGCCCTCACAGATGATCACGATCTGTATAGTCCGGCGTCAAGTGTTTTTTCGCCGCCGGTGCATTTTCGTGATTTTCACCATGGCCTATTTCCGCCTCGCGGGCTTCCGGATCGGTGCGCGGGGGTCCCGGCGCTTTTTCCGGGGCCTCCCGCTGCCCAGCAGCCCCGCCGCCGCGGCGCCCGCAAACAGGGCGGCAGTCAGATACAGGCCGCCCTCCCGGAAGGACGGGTCTCCCAGAGCGACGCCTGCCAGCCATGCCAGCGGGTACGCAGCCAGAGCCGCTGCCAACGCCGCTGGCAGGGTCCCCTCTCTCCTGCCCCGGATGGCCAGACGCGCCCCTGCGAAGGATGCCAGCACCCAGCAGCCGCAGCTCCAGGCCAATGTCCCGGTTTCCGGCAGCACCCCCTTCACCACCAGCAGCGCCCCCAGAGCGCAGCCACCTGCCGCCGACAGCAAAATAGCGCCCGCTCCCAGCCAGGTCCGTTTTCCCAGGATAGCCCCCAGCACAGACATAAAAAGACCTCCCCTTGCCGCTTTTTCTAAGCGTATGCAGGGGAGGTCTGCTTATGACGGAGAAATTACTCCTGATTGTCTTTTCCCTCGGCCTCAGTTTCGGCGGGAGTCTCCTCCACGGGGGGCTCGGCAGGGGTCTCGACAGGCTTCTCGGCCTTCTTGGACTTGCGGCTGCCGCGCTGAGCAGCAGCGGCCTGCTCATCCAGGGTGCCCACAGAGCCGATGGCGGACTTCAGGAACTCGATGCGGACCCGGTCCTCGCTGGTCTCGATGACCACGGTGCGGTCGGTGATGGCCACGATGCGCCCATACACGCCGCCGATGGTGGTCAGCCAGTCGCCCTTCTGCAGAGAGCTGCGCATTTCCTCGGCCTGCTTTTTCCGCTTGCTCTCCGGACGGATGAGCATGAAGTAGAAGATGGCGACCATCAGGACGATCATCAGGATAGACATACCGCCGCCGGAGGGGTTGGCAGCGCCGGACGTGGCGGCATAGGCAAATTCAATCATGGGACAAAAACTCCTTCTTTACGAATATAGCGTTATTATACAATAACTCTCTCCCCTTTTGCAAGGGGGACAGGCGAGTTTTTTCGGAAATCTTGCTCAGAGAGAACCGTCAGATCCTTCCGCTGAGCTTTTCGCTGTACTCCCGGCGGAAGTCCGCGAAGCACCCGGCGTCCAGGCTGTCGCGGATGCGCTGGGCCAGCTTGTTGTAAAAGTATAGATTATGCATCACCGCCAGGCGCATGGCCAGCATCTCCTCCGCCGCGAACAGGTGGCGGATGTAGGCCCGGCTGAACCGGCGGCACACCGGACAGTCGCATTCGGGATCGATGGGCCGGTCATCCAGCTTGTACTTGGCGTTCTTGATGTTCATGGCTCCCTGCCAGGTAAAGAGCTTCCCGTGCCGGGCATTCCGGGCAGGCATGACGCAGTCGAAAAAGTCCACGCCCCGGGCCACGCCCTCGATGATGTTGCTGGGAGTGCCCACGCCCATGAGATACCGGGGCTTGTGGGCGGGCATATAGGGCTCCACCGCCTCGATGATCTGATACATGACCTCCGTGGGCTCCCCTACCGCCAGTCCGCCGATGGCGAAGCCGTCGCAGTCGATTTTGGCGATCTGCTGCATGTGCCAGACCCGCAGGTCCTCATAGGTCGCTCCCTGGTTGATGCCGAACAGCATCTGCCGGGGGTTCACGGTATCGGGCAAAGCATTGAGCCGGTCGTGCTCCGCCTTGCACCGCTCCAGCCACCGGAGCGTGCGCTGGCAGCTGGCCTTGGCATAATCGTACTCTGCCGGGTTCTCCACGCACTCGTCGAAGGCCATAGCGATATCCGAGCCCAGGTTGGACTGGATGCGCATACTCTCCTCCGGGCCCATGAAGATCCGGTGACCGTCCAGGTGACTGGCGAAGGTGACGCCCTCCTCCGTGATCTTCCGCAGGCTGGCCAGGGAAAACACCTGGAATCCGCCGGAATCCGTGAGAATGGGGCCGTCCCAGCGCATGAACCGGTGCAGGCCGCCCATCTGACGCACCACATCGTCGCCGGGACGCAGGTGCAGATGATAGGTGTTGGACAGCTCGATCTGACAGCCCAGGTCCCGCAAATCGAAGGCATCTAAGCCGCCCTTGATGGCGGCCTGGGTGCCTACGTTCATAAACACCGGAGTCTGTACCACGCCGCCGTGGGCGCACTGGAACTCGCCACGCCGGGCGTGTCCCTCTTTTTTGATGACTTTGAACATAGCTTCTCCTTATTGAATGAACATGGCATCGCCAAAGCTGAAGAAACGATACTTTTCCCGGACCGCCTCACGGTACGCCGCCAGGATATGCTCCCGGTCCGCCAGGGCGGACACCAGCATGATCAGGGTGGATTCCGGCAGGTGGAAATTGGTGATCAGCGCATCCATGACCTTGAATCGGTAGCCGGGATAGATGAAAATATCCGTCCACCCGGCGCTGGCCGTCATGGTCCCATCCTCGGCAGCCCAGCTCTCGATGGTGCGGCAGGAGGTGGTGCCCACGCAGATGACCCGCCCGCCGTTTTTCCTTGTCTCGTTGATCAGGTCCGCCGTTTCCTGGGGAATGATGCAGTATTCGCTGTGCATCTCGTGGCCCTCGATCTCGTCCTCCTTCACCGGCCGGAAGGTGCCAAGGCCCACATGCAGTGTAACGTAACCTATCTTTACACCCATTGCAGTCACTCGCTCCAGCAGCTCCTGGGTAAAGTGCAGGCCCGCCGTGGGGGCCGCTGCGGAGCCGTTGACCCTGGAGTATACGGTCTGGTAGCGCTCCTGGTCCTGAAGCTCCTCCTTGATGTAGGGCGGCAGGGGCATTTTGCCCAGCTTCTCCAACACCTCCAGGAAAATCCCCTCATAGTCGAACCGCACCAGGCGGTTGCCGCCGGGCAGCTCCTCCACCACCTCCGCCGTCAGCTCTCCATCGCCGAAGGACAGCTTGGCCCCGGTACGCATACGCTTGCCGGGACGCACCAGGCACTCCCAGGTCTTTTGGCCCCGGTCAATGAGCAGCAGTACCTCGCAGGCGCCGCCGCCGGGCAGCCGGTGCCCCAGCAGCCGGGCCGGGAGCACCCGGGAATTATTGAGAATCAGGCAGTCGCCGGGCCGAAGATACTCCGGCAGATCGTAAAAATGCCGGTGCTGCCATGCGCCTGTATTCTTATCCAGCACCAGCAGCCGGGAAGCGTCCCGACGCTGAATAGGCGTCTGTGCGATCAGCTCCGGCGGCAATTCATAATTAAAATCACTTGTTTTCATATTGTTCGTCCTGTTTCCGGTAAATTGTGCCAACGGCACCGTCAAACAAATAGTATAGTATATTTTCCTCGTTCCGGCAACCGTTTTTCGGAAAAAAGGAGAGAAAAACCGGATGTGGGGTACAGCACATCCCGGGCAGCACCGGAAAAATGCGGCCAAGGTCCGTTTGAAGTGCTTGACAACGGCGCGATCTGTGGTAAAATACAAGCGATAAAGGCAATGACGAGAAGAATCTGCCGCAAAATGCGCCGCAAGCGAGACGGGGATGGTGTGAGCCCGCCGGACGCCTGGCAGAGGGCCGTCTCTGAGCCGGCGGCGACGAGCCGCACGCCCCATCCCCGTTACCGGATGACTGAGATGACGGCTCCGGCCGTTAATTAGGGTGGTACCGTGAAGCATCGCTTCGCCCCTATGTGGGGCGGGGCGTTTTTGTGTTTTAGGAGGCGTATATGGAGCGACGTGTGATCTCTATGGACCGTGACCCCCGCCGGGAGCAGTTTCAGCTGTTCAGCGGCTACACCTTCCCCTACGCCGGGGTAACGGTGCAGCTGGATGTGACGGCTCTGGAGCTGCGGCTGCGGGCGGAGCACAAGCCTGTCTTTCTGACCATGCTGTATGTCATTCACCGGGCGGTGAACCGGGTGCCGGAGCTGCGGCGGCGCATTGAGGACGGCCAGGTGGTAGAGTACGACGAATGTCCGGTTTCCTTCACCGAGCTGAAGCCAGACGGCAGCTATGCCTATTGCCGGATGGAGTCGGCCCGGGTGCCCTATGAGGACTACATCGCCATGGGACGCGTGCAGCAGGCAGCGGCCAGGCAGGGCGGCACCATCGAAACGGACCGCCGGGCGGAAAGCCCCAGCATCTTTGCCTCCTGCCTGCCGTGGCTGAACTATACGGCTCTGACCCACCCGGCCTGCACTCCGGCGGACAGCAACGTCCGGGTCAGCTGGGGGCAGCTGTTCATGCGCTGTGGCATGACCCAGCTGTCTGTATCCATCCAGGTCCACCACGCCCTGGCGGATGGGTGGCACATTGCCCGGTTTTACCGGGCCCTGGAGGAAGAGGTCGCCGCCCTGTGCCCCACAGAAGAAAATCAGTAAAATACATTTGAAATGAAGGAGTAATGAACCATGTCCCATCCCTATCACGGCCTGAATGAACTGCGGGAGATGTTCCTGAGGTTCTTTGAAACCAAGGGCCATCTGCGGCTGCCCAGCTTTTCCCTGGTGCCCCAGAACGACAAATCCATCCTGCTCATCAATGCCGGCATGACCCCCATGAAGCCCTGGTTCAAGGGTGAGGAGGAGCCCCCCTGCCACCGGGTATGCACCTGCCAGAAGTGCATCCGCACCGGCGACATCGACAACGTGGGCAAGACCGCCCGCCACGGCACCTACTTCGAGATGCTGGGCAACTTCTCCTTCGGCGACTATTTCAAGCATGAGGCCATTGCCTGGAGCTGGGAATTTCTGACCAGCCCCCAGTGGGTGGGCCTGGAGGCCGACCGGCTGTATCCCTCCATCTATCTGGACGATGACGAGGCCTTCGACATCTGGAACAAGGAGATCGGCATTCCCAAGGAGCGCATTTTCCGCTTCGGCAAGGAGGACAACTTCTGGGAGCACGGCTCCGGCCCCTGCGGCCCCTGCTCCGAGATCTACTATGACCGCGGCCCCGAGTACGGCTGCGGCAAGCCCGGGTGCACCGTGGGCTGCGACTGCGACCGGTACATTGAAATCTGGAACAACGTGTTCTCCCAGTTCGACAACGACGGCCAGGGCCACTATACCGAGCTGAAGCAGAAGAACATCGACACCGGCATGGGGCTGGAGCGTCTGGCCTGCGTGTGCCAGAATGTGGAGAGCCTGTTCGACGTGGACACCGTGATGAACATCACCCACAAGGTGTCCCAGCTCACCGGCGCTCACTACGGCGAGACGGAAAAGCGGGATGTGTCCCTGCGGGTCATCACCGATCACATCCGCTCTGCCACGTTTATGATCTGCGACGGCATCCTTCCCTCCAACGAGGGCAGGGGCTATGTGCTGCGGCGGCTGCTGCGCCGGGCCGCCCGCCATGGGAAGCTCCTGGGCGTCAATGAGCCGTTCCTGTATCAGGTGGTGGACACCGTGATCCATGAAAACCAGGGACAGTATCCTGATCTGCGGGAAAAGCAGACGTATATCACCAAGGTCATCCGCACCGAGGAGGAGAATTTCGGCCGCACCATCGACGGCGGCATGAAGATCTTCTCCGACCTGCTGGCCGAGCACCAGGCCAAGGGCGAGAAGGTGTTTTCCGGTGCGGACGCCTTCCGGCTGTATGACACCTTTGGCTTCCCCATCGACCTGACGGCGGAGATGGTGGCCGAGCAGGGCATGACCGTGGACGAGGAGAGCTTCCGGCAGCTGATGCAGGAGCAGAAGCAGCGGGCCCGGGAGGCCCGGAAGGCCCTGGGCGACCTGGGCTGGGCCGGCGTGGAGTTCGGCAAGGACATCCCGGCCACGGAGTTCGTGGGCTATGACCACGATGAGCTCGACGCCACGGTGGTGGCTCTGGTGGCCGAGGACGAGCTGCGGGGCGAGATCCCCGCCGGGTCCGACGCCGTGGTGGTGCTGGACAAGTCTCCCTTCTATGCGGAGATGGGCGGCCAGGTGGCCGACCACGGCACCATCAGCGCCCCGGGCATGCTGTTCACCGTGACGGACGTGCAGAAGAATAAGGGCGGCAAATTCATGCACTACGGGCAGCTGACAGAGGGCGCGCTCCATGTGGGTGACACCGTACACGCCGCCATCGACACCCAGCGCCGCAAGGCCATCCGCCGGGCACACAGCACCACCCATCTGCTGGATGCGGCCCTGAAAAAGGTGCTGGGCGACCACGTGCACCAGGCGGGCTCCCTGGTGGAGCCGGACCGGCTGCGCTTCGACTTCACCCACTTTGAGGCCATCACCCCGGACCAGCTGCATCAGGTGGAGGAGCTGGTCAACGACGCCATCCTGGAGGGCTATCCCGTGGTGACGGAGGTGCTGCCCATTGAGGAGGCCAAGAAAAAGGGCGCCGTGGCTATGTTCGGTGAAAAATACGGCGACACCGTCCGGGTGGTGGAGATGGGCGATGTGTCCATCGAGTTCTGCGGCGGCACCCATGTGGACAACACCGCCAAGGCCGGTCCCTTCCGGGTGAAGTCCGAGACCAGCGTGGCCTCCGGCGTGCGCCGGATCGAGGCCACCTGCGGCAAGCTGAGCCTGCAGGGCATGGAGCGCAGCCAGGGCGTTCTGCACAAGGCGGCGCAGTTCCTGAAAACCGCACCTGCCGGACTGCTGGAGCGCATGGAGCAGCAGGCCAACGAGATGAAGCAGCTGCGCCAGGCACTGGATAAGCTGAAGGCCGAGGCGTCCCTGGGCGAGGCCAAGCAGTTCCTGGCCTCCGCCAAGACCGTGAGGGGCCTGCATGTGATCACCACCACCCGCACCGGCATGGACGTGGCCGCCATGCGTACCATGGGCGACTTCCTGCGGGATAAGGACCCGGGCGTGGTGGCCGTTATCGCCAGCATCAACGGCGAAAAGGTGTCCTTCCTGGCCGTGTGCGGCAAGGAGGCCGTGGCCCGGGGCATCAAGGCCGGCGACCTGGTCCGGTCCGTGTCCGCCGTGTGCGGCGGCAAGGGCGGAGGCAAGCCCGATTCCGCCATGGGCGGCGGCACGGAGCTGCTGAAGGTGGACGACGCCCTGGCAGCCGTGGACGATTTTGTTTCCGAAAAAATCTCCTGAAGCCGGGAGAGAGATCATAGAGAAAGGAGCATGACCATGCGAGACGACAACTGCCTGTTCTGCAAGATCGTTGGCGGGGACATTCCCTCCAACAAGCTGTATGAAGATGAGCTGTGCTATGCCTTTTACGACATCGCCCCCCAGGCTCCCACCCACTTTCTGGTGATCCCCAAGGATCACATTGGCTCCGTGGCGGAGGTAAACGGCGGCAACAGCGCCGTGGTGGCCCACATTTTTGAGGTCATCGCCCGGCTGTGCCGGGAGCTGGGCCTGGAGAGCTACCGGGTGGTGTCCAACATCGGCGAGCAGGCCGGTCAGAGTGTGCACCATCTGCACTTCCACGTACTCTCCGGCCGCGACATGACCTGGCCTCCGGGCTAAGGGCACGAAGCAGGCGCACATTCTTCTGGCCAGTCCCCTGAATACGCGAAGCGGCGGGACCCCATATG
>UMKW01049897.1_pt1 | contig 14166 bp, 10 predicted proteins | sample 1966391 | NCBI WGS metagenome assembly UMKW01 (sample SAMEA4836183, study PRJEB28245) | human gut metagenome | biome: gut microbiome; material: fecal sample | place: Denmark | collected 2008
CATCAATATAGTGTACTGCCCGGGAGACCAGGGAGTTCGCGCTCTGGCTGGCATGAAGGCGGGCAGCAATATCCCTGGCGGCGGATGCAAGCGCCAGCGTAATGGACTGGCGAAGGTTATCTGCTGAAAAGACGTCGTAAAAATAATTGGTTCCTGCGCTGAGGCCTCTGGCAAACAAAAGGCGCAGCAGCTCCATGTATAGCATCAGACATCCCTCCACATAGGAGGAGTCATCTGTACACACATGGGACAAGACGTCAAAAAAGGCGGATAGAGCTGCCTCCAGGGCGAAATCATCAGCGAGCTGTACTGCCATGACCACCCCTCGCTCCTCTTCGCCGGGGTAGCGGAGGATATGCAAGGAAGAATCCTTTCCGGATAAGGCGGACAATACCGTGTTTGCTTCAGCGGATTGGCGCATCAGCTGTTTGATGCTGGTCAAATGCAGGATCGCATCCTGGACCGCCCGGATCAGCTCTTCCGGTCCAAAGGGCTTGAGCAGGTATTCATCCACATTTAGCTTTACCGCCTGCTGGGCATAGGAGAACTCATCGTGCCCGCTGAGAATGATGAAGACAATATCCCGGATTCCCTCCTGACGGACCTGTGAAATGACCTCAAGGCCCGTCATCCCGGGCATCTGAATGTCAATGAGAACGATATCAGGCCGCTCCTGCATGATCAGATCGTAGGCAGCGCGGCCTGTAGCCGCCAGACCGGAGAGCTGTATGCCATAGTCAGCCCATGGAATGATTTCGGCAAGGCCTTCTCGGGTATCTGTTTCGTCGTCCGCAATAATCAAACGCAGCAACTCAGGTCCCTCCTTAAGACTTTGATTCGGGCAGAGTGGTCTGCGGCGTGATGGGGAGCCGCAGCGTAACGCTTGTCAAGGAATATGCTTCGCTCTGGATATCCATGGAAAATCGATCTCCGTACATCAGCTTCAGGCGGTCATAGATATTTTTTAGCGCAAACCGACTCCCAGAAGATTTTCCTTCCGGTTTGGGTAAGCGATCCGGTAAGAGACAGAGAACCTCCTGAGAAATACCCGGCCCATTATCTGAAACAGAGATGATCAGGTGATTCGAAGTTTCCATCCAGCAGCGCACCTGTATATGGACGGGCTGCTCGCTTTGCTCCACACCATGGACCACGGCGTTCTCTACCAGAGGCTGGATGATCAACTTGGGAATCACACATTTTCTGGCATCATCAGAAAAGTCCAGAAAGTAGGTCAGCCGTGTTTCCAGCCGCATTTTCTGCAGATCGAGATAATAGTTGATGAGTTCCTCCTCTTTGAAAAGAGGGATCATATTCTCGCCGCGGTTTAGACTGATTCGGAATATCTGGCCCATGGAATTGGCCAGGACGGCGATCTCTTTTTCCCCATGGCGAAGGGCCTTCCACTGGATGGTCTGGATCAAATTATATAGAAAATGAGGATTGATCTGGGCCTGAAGCAGATTTAGCTCCGCCTCCTGCTCCTTTAATTGGAGCACATAGGTCCGCTCAATAAGCGCTTTGTTGTCCTGAACCATTTTATTAAAGGTCTGGCAAAGTCTGCCGATTTCATCATTGCGGTCATAGTCAACGCTTGCAGAAAAATCACCGGAGGAAAAACGCTGCATGGAGCGGTCCAATTTTGCCAGTGGTGCTGTAAGCATCCGGGTTATTATGGAAAGTATGGGAAAAAGAAGCAGGAGGGCAAACAATATCCCGAGTAATGAGAAAACGACAAAGCTCTCGTCCTTCCAAAGAGAAGATAGATGCTCGCCGATATAAAAGACAGTAAAATCCGTTCCCCCAAGACTGGAAAAAAGCAGATCATATGACGTGCCGGAAATATCAAATTCAACCTGGGGTGATTGTGTTTGCTGGGACAGAGCAAGCATTTTTCCTGTTGTGTCGGCGGATAAAGAAAGTCCTGTGCGGTTATATACCTGCTCGCCGGTATTGTCCAGCACAACAATAGCGCGGCTGAAAGGGGTGACGGGAGGATTATTGCTCCCCAGCAGCCGACGGGAGTCCATGCTTACGGCGATGGCACCCACCGGTTTTGTTGTCTTTGCATCGGATATGATACGCCAATAGACCATTTTGGGGGAGTTATCCACTGCTGCGAAAGAGGTGCTTCCCTGAGGAATATAGCTCCATGCACTGCCGCTTATATTGGAAAATATATCATGGAAACGGCAGCCGGGGAGTTCCGCGTGCTGGTCCACCGGATCATGAGAGGCATCTATGCTGTAGTAGCCAGCTACGTTACCATCAAGATCATATAGAGCTGCGCTGATTACGCCGGAATTTTGTACCAGCAGAGAGGACAGATATTCGGACAGACTATCATATCTCTCTGGATCGTTCTGCTGCAATTGCGTTTGGACTGTTGGTAAGAGAGCAATATTATCAGCGATGCCCTTTAGGTAGTTTTGCTCTTTTTGGATATAGAGTATGGCAGATTCCAGAATCTCATTTTGAGAGGAGAGGCTGTTCTCTCTTGAGTACTGATCACCGATATGAATGAGAATAGAAATAAGAAGAATAAAAATAATTGCTACACTGGTGTAGATAGCAAGAAGGCTCTTTTTTAAAATGCTGAGATTCAGAAATTTATTCCATAAGCCACGCATCGCACGATTCCTCACCCATTAATCTTGCTAACGGTTCCCAAGCGCCAAAATACAGATATTTCACGAAAAGGGAGTCATAAGCAAATTATAGCATCGAGAAAGTAATTTGTAAATTCTGCGAAGGTGTTCAGAGGACCAACAGAGCCGCATTTCTAAAAATCCGTTCCCAATTCTATATATCGTGTGTGTTGTTCCTTGTCGTCATATTTTATAATAAACATGTCAAGTGCGATGGATCTTTTTGATAGAATAGCCTGAATATCAGACGTGAGGAGGTCAGAAATGTATAAGTACATATTAAAGCGGCTGATTATGATGATCCCGGTCATTGTTGGTGTGGTGACGATTGTATTCATCATGAATCGGCTGACGCCCGGAAATCCTGCACGGCAGCTGCTCGGTGAAGATGCCAGCGAAGAGGCGGTAGAAGCCATGGAGGAGGAGCTGGGCCTTAACGACCCGATCCTGGTTCAATATGTGAAATATGTCTGGAACATCGTCACAAAAGGTGATTTCGGGATCTCCTATCAGACAAAGCAGCCTGTTATCACAGAGGTGCTGGCGCGGTTTCCCACAACATTTATGCTGGCTCTGGTGAGTATGGCTTTTGCGACAATCATCGGCATCCCGGTGGGAATCATATCAGCTACCCGACAGTACTCCTGGATTGACAATTGTTCCATGGTGGTTGCTTTGGCCGGTGTATCCATGCCAAACTTCTGGCAGGGATTGATGAACATCATCATTTTCTCTGTATGGCTTGGCTGGCTGCCGTCTACAGGATTCTACAGCTGGCAGCACTGGATTTTGCCGGCCCTGACTATTGGCACCTCCTCAGCAGCTACAATAACGAGAATGACCCGCTCAAGTATGTTGGAAGTGATTCGTCAGGACTATATTCGCACGGCTCGGGCCAAAGGACAAAAGGAGAAAACCATTATCATTCATCACGCGCTGAAGAATGCCCTGATACCGATTATTACCGTGGTTGGCATCCAGTTTGGCGGACTGCTGGGTGGCGCTGTATTGACGGAGTCCGTGTTTGCCATCCCTGGCCTGGGCAAGTTTATGCTGGATGCCATCAAGGCCCGCAACTATCCGATCGTGCAGGGCGGTGTGCTGTTCCTGGCGCTGGTGTTCAGTTTTGTAAATCTGCTGGTGGACATTGGCTATGCCTATATTGATCCCAGAGTCCGTTCCATGTATCGAAAAGAAGCAAAGCGTCCTGCAGCGCAGCCTGTTGCAGGGGAGGAGGGATAATTTTATGGCACAAAAAGAAAAAATAGCAGCCGTTGAGAAAGCAAAAAAGCAGCGGCGCAGCAGTCCGTGGCGGGATGCCGGCATACGCCTTAGAAGAAATAAGGCGGCCATGGTCGGCCTGGCAATCATATTTCTCCTGCTGTTCTGTGCCTTCTTTCCTGACGTTGTTGCTCCCTATGGATATGATGACCAGGATTATTCCCAGAGCTTACAGGGACCCAGCGCGCTTCACATTATGGGAACAGATTCTTTCGGCCGCGACATATTCAGCCGAATTGTATATGGTACGCGGATTTCTTTGGCCATCGGCTTTGTTTCCGTTATTGTCTCTGTAATTGTAGGCGGTGCGTTGGGGGCTTGGGCAGCCTTCTACGGGAAGAAAACCGATACAATTATCATGCGTGCAATAGACATTCTAATGGCGATTCCCAGCCTGTTGCTGGCAATTTCCATTGCTGCTGCCTTGGGTACCGGATTTGTTAATATGCTCTTTGCCATTTCTATCGGCGGAATCCCCACCTATGCCCGGATTGTCAGAGCATCTGTCCTTACTGTTAAGGAGCAGGAGTTTGTAGAGGCGGCGCGGGCGATTGGAGCAAGTGACCGGCGGCTGATTCTCAAACACATCCTGCCTAATGTGCTGGCACCGATTATTGTGCAGGCTACGCTGGGTATCGCCGGCGGAATTCTGTCCGCTGCCTCGCTGAGCTTCCTTGGCCTGGGTATACATCCTCCGACACCGGAATGGGGCTCTATGCTCTCCTCCGGCAGACAGTATATCCAGAGCGCCTGGTATATCGTCACCTTCCCCGGCCTTACCATTATGCTCACGATTTTTGCACTGAATCTGTTTGGCGATGGTTTGCGGGATGCATTGGATCCCCGTTTGAAGCGGTAAATCCAGGAGGGAAATATGGCTGAAAATGTTTTATCGGTACGAGATCTACATATTTGCTATGAAACCGACCATGGTGTAGTCAATGCGGTCAATGGAATTTCCTTTGATATCAAGAAAGGCGAAACCCTGGGAATGGTTGGTGAAAGCGGCGCCGGAAAGACCACGACCGCCCTTGGCATTATGGGGCTGGTTCCGGATCCGCCGGGAAAGATTACCAAGGGCAGCATAGTGCTGGATGGAGAAGAGATTACAAATAAAACAGCGAAAGAGATGCAGTCCATTCGGGGAAATATCGTGTCCATGATATTTCAGGACCCCATGACCTCCCTAAACCCTGTTCTGACAGTGGGAGAGCAGGTGGCAGAGGTGATTCGCCTTCATCAAAAGCTTTCGCGTGTGGATGCGGAGCTGCGTTCAAAAGAGATGCTGGAAAAAGTGGGTATTCCCGGTCAGCGGCATAATGAGTACCCCCACCAATTTTCCGGCGGAATGAAACAGCGGGTAATCATCGCCATTGCGTTGGCGTGCAATCCCCACTTGCTGATTGCGGACGAACCCACCACTGCTCTGGATGTTACGATCCAAGCCCAGGTTCTGGATATGATGCGCAGACTCCGTAAGGACTTTGGAACGTCCATGTTGTTGATCACCCACGATTTGGGTGTCGTGGCGGAGATGTGTGATAAGGTAGCCATCACCTATGCAGGAGAGATTATGGAATATGGTACGCTGCAGCATATTTTCAAAAATCCCTGCCATCCCTACACCAAGGGCTTGTTTGGTTCAATTCCCAGCCTAGATCGGGAGGTAAAGCGGCTGAGTCCCATCCACGGAACCCTGCCGGATCCGATGAATTTACCGGAGAATTGCAGCTTTTATGAGCGCTGTAGTGAAAAGACGAAGCAGTGTGAAAAGAGTAAGGCCGCTATGGTAGAAGTCGAGCCGGGTCATTTTGTAAAATGTCATTTGGCCTGCGGTTGTCATGCGGATGAATAGTGAGGGATTTATATGGGAGAACCTTTACTGAAAGTCGAGCATCTTAAGAAATATTTTAAAACGCCAACGGGCCAGCTTCATGCGGTAGATGATGTCAGTTTCTCCGTCTCAGCAGGGGAGACACTGGGCGTTGTAGGGGAATCGGGCTGCGGAAAATCTACCTTGGGTCGCACGTTGCTCCACCTTGTAGAGCCTACAGAGGGGAAAATCTGGTACGATGGAAAGGATATCTCCAGTGTAAATCGAAAGCAGCTGCACAATCTGCGTAAGGACATGCAGATCATTTTCCAGGACCCGTTTTCTTCCCTGAACCCCAGAATGACCGTCAGACAGATTGTGGCGGAGCCTATGGAGATCTATCGAACCGGATCTTCCTCTGAAATTGCCAAAAGAGTGGATCGTCTTCTGGATACAGTAGAGCTTTCCCAGCGCTTTGCGGACAGCTATCCACATGAAATGGATGGGGGCTGCCGGCAGCGCGTCGGTATTGCCCGCGCACTGGCCCTGCGGCCGAAATTTATTGTGTGTGATGAGCCGGTCTCCGCGCTGGATGTATCCATTCAGGCCCAGGTGCTGAATCTGATGATGGATCTCCAGGATGAAATGAAACTGACGTATCTGTTCATCACACACGATCTCTCCGTTGTCAAACACATCTCAAATTATATCTGCGTTATGTATCTGGGGCAGATTGTTGAGCTGTGTCCGGCGAAAGAGCTGTTCCTCTACAGTATTCACCCCTATACAAAGGCACTACTTTCTGCTATTCCAATTCCGAGCATTGATATTGAGCGGAAGCGGATTCCGATTCAGGGAGAGCTGTCCTCGCCGATCAACCCCAAGCCGGGGTGCCGGTTTGCATCCCGCTGTCCGTACGCCCGGGAGACATGCTTTACCCAAACACCGCCTCTGCGGGAGATCGCGCCAAATCATCAGGTGGCGTGCCACCTGGCAGAAAGTCTGTACCAGGAAGCAACAGCGCATACCGCTGCTTCAAAATAGGAAAAAGAAGGAGGACTAAAATGAAAAAGAGGATAATGGCTTTATGCTTGACCATGCTGCTGGCCCTTTCGGGTTGTGGGAGCAATGGTTCGCAGAATGCGGAAACCGGCGATTCTTCAGGCAGTGCCAGTGGAATGGCATTGACAGCGGTGGAAGATACTTTGACAATCGGAGCCACTTCTGAAGTATTTTCCCTGGATCCTCCCAGCGAAAACGACTCTTCCTCCGGCCAGGTCATTGTCCAGATCTTTGATGGCCTGGTGCAGCCCGACTATGAAAATGGGGGCGTCAAGCCCTGCCTGGCGGAGAGCTGGGAAATGATCGATGATGTGACGTACCGTTTCCATCTCCGGGAAGGCGTCATGACCCACAACGGGGATGAGCTGACGGCGGAAGACGTCTTGTATACCGTGGAGCGCGGCGTGGCCTCCTCCTATAAGCAGTACGTCTGGGGCTGTGTAGATGCGGAAAACTCTCAGGTGGTTGATACATATACCATTGACATTAAGCTGCTGTACCCCAACGCCAGCTTTCTGCAGTATTTAGTTGATCCCGGCGCGTCTATTGTCAGCAAGGCGGGTGTAGAAGCTGCCGGCGGCGAGGAGGCCCATGGCCGCAATCCTCTGGGCGCTACTGGCCCCTATAAGTTTAAAGAGTGGATTGCTGGCGACCGAATTGTTCTGGAACGCAATGAAAACTACTGGGGAGACGCTCCCTATTTTAAGAATCTGGTTTTCCGGGTTATCTCCGATGGAACCTCCAGATCTCTGAGTCTGGAGACCGGGGAAATCGATTTCGCATTTGATATCCTGCCCGCGCAGGTTGAGCAGTTTGAGGCAAGTGATGCGGTGGATGTTATTCGTTATGACGGTATGACCACAACCTATCTGTGCTTTAATACCGCCCATGAACCTTTGAACGATGTCCGTGTTCGTCAGGCTTTGCGATACGCCCTGGATCTGGAATCCATGGTGAACGTTGCCTTTGCTGGTACAGGAAGTGTGGGTGATGGTCCTCTGACGCCCACCAATGCGGACTATTCTGCCCCGGGTGAAGATGTTGCATATACCTATAACTTGGAAAAGGCTAAGGAGCTTTTGGCCGAGGCGGGGTATCCGGATGGCTTTACCATCAGCCTGTGGACAAATGAGAACCAGGCCCGCATCGATCTTGCGGAAATGATTCAAAATGCATGGGGACAGATTGGCGTTACTGTAGAATATACCATTATGGAGTTTGCCAGCATGCTGGAGCTGGAGTCTGCCGGTGAGCATGACTGCTTTATCCAGGGGTTTGTGTCCGTTGCAAACAGCGGAGATACCATGTATGACAAATTCTACTCTACAAGCGGGTATACTTCCAATACGGCTGCCTATCAGAATCCGAAGTTCGATGAGCTGATGGATGCTGCACGCGGTGAATTTGATGACGCTACCCGCAAAGAGATTTATGCGGAAGTGCAGGACCTCCTGCGGGAGGAATTGCCGTGGATTTATCTGCAGTTCAATGAGAACCTGTACGGAATCCGTTCCACGCTCACTGGATTTAACAATGATCCCGGCGCAATGCCACGCTTTGCTACTATCGTTCCAAAAGCAAGCTGACACCCAGACAGCATGGCTAGTCGGGGAAGCTGCTGCTCTGAACGACTGGAGTTATAATTAAATAATTCCCCATGTATCAGAAATGATAGTGTACCAGGCATACCCATATGGGCGAGCTGGAAAAAGTAAATCTCCTGTGTGTTACTACAACACACAGGAGATTTTTTATATGAAAAATTCTGCTGGGATTTTCCCAAACCTTGCGGTCAAAAAAGCAGGGAAGTTGCCTGAACTCAGGGCGACAAAAAGCGAATCCACGTACCAGTCAATCTTCTAGTGGAACGGGTAAGAAAAGGGCATCAAGAAATTTGTTGCGTTGAGTGGCAACAGCAATTTTACCATATATGGTGATATCTTACTTCATACCGCAGAGGTTGTGAAATTGTAAACTAAAAAGAAGGTATTTCCAGCGTGAAGAAAATTTAAAAGAATATTTATTTGCCCCAGCTATTCCCTGTGATATAATTTCAGCACCACAGCGGTAAGGGAAGATACGATCGGAATCCCTTCTGGCAAGCCATTGCTCCGGCCAGACGAATAAGGAGCGATACCGACTTGTTTGGGACCAAGCAAAGAAGGATTCCGGAAGGAGGCCAACATGTATTCTGGGCTGTTATTTAAAAGTAAAACTTTTTGCGATGACGGGAAGGAATCCACCATTGAGGGGGAAAATTTTAAGGCCCTGATGGATTTGTGCTTTTCCTATGCGGACACTTTTTCCCTGCACCGGTGTAGCTGGCCGGGGGCCCATGACGGCGCTCTGGAGACAGCCCTGCGTCCCTATCTTCTGGGGGAGTATTTCTCTTATGCGACACTGCTCTCGCTTGACAGGAAAAGCCGGGAAAAATGCTACCTGTATCCGGCTGTCCAGGAGACAAAAGAGATTCTGCTTCGCCATATTCACCACCTGTTTGACAGTGAAAAGAGCCTTGCTCCTGCCGACCATGAGGAGTATCTCCGCCAGAAATATGAGGCCTATGCCCGCGCTGCAGAAGCGGCCGACAACCGTTGGTTCACATACCTGAACAACGGAGGGCTGAAATGCCCTGAGAAAGAGCGGAAAGCATATGAAAAGGTGGTTTACCGGGAGGCAAGGGATCTGTGGAGAAAGGTGTTCAGGGAGGAGGACTATTACAGCAACATGGAGGATCCCTGCTTTTTCTGCGGCACGGAGTTGTTTTTTGAGGTTGTCACCCATGAACAGGAGTGCTCAGTCCGTACTCTTTCTCCGGAATTTGAGGAAAAACTGCTCAAATTTGGAGAGTGGGTGGGTGTCTCTGACGAGAGACTGCTCCCGCAGCTTTCTTTGGACACAGTAAAGGGGGGAAAACGGTACGAGAATCCTAGCGCCCGGTGACCAGAATATGCAGACAGCAAAGGTGCGGAGATACATATTGGGACTGCCAGCTGTCCCGGGAGCACTGCCAGGAAGATGTCCGGCCCTCTGATCCCATAAAGTCGCTGCGATATGGAGCGGTTGTCTGGCAGACAGGGAATGTTGCACCGGACCTGACCTTGTGGTACAGTAAAAAGACGATCTGCCGGACTACACAGCGCTCTTCCTGTACTGTGGGGGCAGAGGAATTATCGGAATCTTGGGAGAAAAGCATGGATTTTACCCAGTTTAGAACAAAGTTTTCCCTTTGCCTGGACGAACAGCAGGAGACAGCGGTACAGGCGGTGGAAGGGCCTGTGCTGCTGTTGGCAGTTCCCGGCAGCGGCAAGACTACCGCGCTGGTCACCCGATTGGGCTATATGCGGTATGTGAGGGATATTCCTTCAAATCAGATCCTGACCATGACCTATACTGTGGCGGCAGCTCGGGATATGAGGCGGCGGTTTGCGGCTCTTTTTGGAGAGGGAGAGGCGGATCGACTGGAGTTTCGCACGATCAACGGCGTGTGCAGCAGGATCATCCGGTACTATGAGCAGACTATGGGGCGTACAGCCTTTCGTCTTCTGGAGGATGGCAGCGAAAAAAGTGCCCTTGTCAGCGATATTTATCGGATGCTGACCAATGAGTATGCCGCAGAAAGTACGGTTAAAAATCTTCAGACAGCGCTTACCTATGCCAAAAATCAAATGCTTGCCGGAGAGGAACTGGAGAAAATAGAGGCGGAGGGAGTCAGCTTCCCGGCCTTTTATCAGGCATACTCCCGTGCCCTGCGGGAGCGCCAGCTGATGGACTATGATGACCAGATGATGTATGCCCTTGAGATCCTTCGCCGGTACTCTCAGATCCTGGAAGCGTTTCAGAGGAGGTACCAATATTTCTGTGTGGACGAGGCCCAGGATACCTCCAGGATCCAGCACGTCATTATACGCCTTTTGGCGGGGCGCAGCCGGAATCTCTTTATGGTGGGCGATGAGGACCAAAGTATCTATGGCTTTCGCGCCGCCTGTCCTCAGGCGCTGACGCAGTTTGACGCAGTGTACCCCGATGCCCGTATACTTTATATGGAGCGCAATTACCGTTCTACCCGACCAATTGTAGAGGCAGCGGGCCGTTTTATCCAGAAAAACCGGAACCGTCATCCCAAGACGATGAAGGCAAATCGGTCGGGTGGTTTGCCAATCCGCGAGACCTCGCTGTATGACCGCTACAAGCAGTATGAGTACCTTTGCCGGATGGCGGATGGCTGCCAGGTGGAAACGGCGGTGCTCTACCGGGACAACGACAGTGCGCTGCCCCTGCTGGATCTGCTGGACCGGAAGGGCATTCCTTACCGCTGCCGCCAGGTGGAGAGTATGTTTTTTACCAACCGTGTGGTACGGGATTTGACAGACATCATCCGCTTTGCCCGGGACCCTGGCAACGGTGAGCTGTTTATGAATATTTACTATAAGCTCGGCGCGGGTATCAGCCGCAGTCTCGCCCAGGAGGCGACTTGGGCAGGCAGAGAAGGGGAGACGATTCTGAACTATCTTGCGGAGCTTTCTGCCGCCTCACCCTGGACAAGAAAGCAGTGCCGGGCTTTGCAGACCCACTTGACGAACCTTCTTGCAGAGCGGGCAGACAAGGCCATTTACCGCATCGTCCATTTCATGGGCTATGGTGCTTATCTGGAGGAGCGGGGCGGGGATCTGAGCAAAGCAGATATTCTGGAGGCGCTGGGGGCGCAGGAACCTACGCCTGAAAGACTTCTGGAGCGGTTGGAAGAGCTGCGGGAGGTAGTGCTGGCAGGCTCACGGGACCCAGACAGCAAATTTATCCTTTCCACCATTCATTCCAGCAAAGGCCTGGAGTATCAAAGGGTAGTTCTTATGGACGTTGCAGATGGCCTGCTGCCCAAGGTTCTGCCTGAGAAAGAGGCGGCGGATGAGGAGCGGGAGGCCTATGAGGAGGAGCGGCGGCTGTTCTATGTAGGCATGACCCGTGCGAAAGATGAACTGGAGATCGTGACGTTCCGCAAAGCAGGGCTCAGCTCCTCGTTTTCTCAGGAAGTATTTCCTCCTAAAAATCGAATCGTTCGAATCCTGGAGCCCTGCAAAATTGAATATTTTCTGTATAAGCCCCCGTAGCTCAGTTGGATAGAGCGGTCGCCTCCTAAGCGACAGGCCACTGGTTCGAACCCAGCCGGGGGTGCCAAAAATGACCGTTGTAAGCCGCTTTTTGATGGTTTACAGCGGTTTTTTGTTATTGTTTTCCTGGGGCGTTCTTGCCGCTCCGCCGGAACGATTTTATACATTTTCCGCTGTATGCCTGCTAATTGGCTTCGAACTATTTTTCCGGTCTTGCTAATAAAAAACGCCGATTTGCTAATACGATTTTCCCGCCCTATTTTTCGGATGGGGCCGACGCCAGCAATGCGGCCAGTGTGTTGGCCAGTTCCGGCGACTTGCGAAGCTGTTCCACCAGGGACTCCAAATCCAATGTGGCGGGTGCCGGTTCCTTTGGCTCCTCCGGGGGACGAACCGAACGCAGGTCGGGATTGGCATAGAAGGCGCTCTCAAACTTCTGGGCATTGATCTTGCGGTCCTCGTCCAGAATGTGTGCATATACGCTGGTAATCATGTCGATCTGGGCATGGCCCGTGTCGCCCTGGGTGGCCTTCAGGTCGCCGTGGTTCAGTTTCAGCTTGTAGGTGGTGCTAGAATGACGGAGGGAGTGAAAGACCACTTTAGGAAGCCCCGCTTTCTCCCGCAGCTTCTCAAATGACTTTAGGATGATACGATCCTCACAGGGACGGCCATTGGCCAGCGCTACCACCAGATCGTAGTCTTGATACTCGTCACGGAGCAGCGCCCGCAGCTCGTCTTGCGCGGATTTCCATTCCCTCAGGATATAAGCCAGAGTCTTGGGTAGCCACACCTTGCGGATGCTGGAATCAGTCTTGGGCTTCTTCAGGATGATTCTGGTGCTGGTGTTGGGAAACAGAGGCGTGAACACATGGTAGATGTCCTTTTGCCCCAGCATCTCAATGGCCCGCTTGGAGGCACGCGCCAACTCCTTGTCGATGTAGACATAGGCGTTGTCATCGGCAATATCTTCATCGGAGATGTGGACATTGCTCCAGGTCAGCCCCAGAATCTCACCCATGCGCAGCGAACAGGCAAAAGCCAGGTTCATTGCCACATAGAGCTTGCTGTCCGTACACTGGTCCAGGGCGGTGCGGATCATATCGGCGGTCCAGATGTCCCGCTTCTTGTATTCCACTTTGGGCAGCACCACATTGTCAAAGGGATTCTTGGCAACCAGCTCCCACCGAACCGCCTGCTTGAAGGCACAGCGGAGAAGCTTGATGATCTTTTCGATGGTAGCGTTGGTGACAAACTCCGTTTTGGCGTGGTGCGTCCTGGTGTTCACCGCAGGGGTTTTCTGCAAGGTCTGGATGTACTTGTCCACCACCCGCGTGGTAATGTCCTGCACCTTCATATCCCCGATAATGGGGTTGATGTAGTTGGCGATCAGCGAGTTTTGGCTGTCATACATGGACACGCCCCACCGCTTTTCACCGTAAAGGGAAACAAAGTCGGACAGGAACTCTGCAATATTCTGATTGGTGGGCGGCAGGAAGGAGTTGGAGCTTTTCTGGCTCTCAATCTCTGCCTTGCGCTTCAATGCCTCCTGATAGGAAGTGCGGGTTTCCCACTTCTGCTTGGTCTCGCCGTTCTCGTCCACATAGGTATAAACAATAGAATAGTTTTTCTTTCTTTTGATGATGGATGCCATAACGAACCTTCCTTTCTGATGTCACAGATCAAGCGGCTCCAGCCACTTGTCAAACGACCGTTTGGGAATTCGTATGGCGTTACCAATTCGTACGCTTTTGAAAAGGCCCTCCTGTACAAGACGGTATGCCTGTGTCCGACTGACGCCCAATATACGGGCAACTTCGTTGACCGTATAGGTGCGGCACTCCAAAGGCCTTTTCTCCGTACCGTTCTGAATCTTTGACACAGCAGCCTCCTTTCCTGTCAGAAACGGCACGCAAAAGGGTGTTCATTCATAACTTCCACCCTCATTGTACCGCACCGTTTCGGGTTTGTCTGCTGCTAATGGAAAGTTTACGAATTATCCGTAAACGGAAAAGCAGGAGATTTATCTGAAAATAAAAGAGGCAAAAAACGGACGGCTGCTGGCCGCAGCTCCACGGGAATCTCACCCCGGCCCATGCTGATGGGTGCGCCGCGCAATGCTTTGAGGGCGTTCAACGCGGGAGTCTCATTATCCTGTCTGTGCATCCTCGCCCGCAGGCTGCCACACCTGTTTCGCAGCCTGGTTTTGTCGCTCGCCTGTTTGGTAGGGGTCCCGTCCTGCGGACTTGCAACAGGG
>UMKW01067328.1_pt1 | contig 14134 bp, 10 predicted proteins | sample 1966391 | NCBI WGS metagenome assembly UMKW01 (sample SAMEA4836183, study PRJEB28245) | human gut metagenome | biome: gut microbiome; material: fecal sample | place: Denmark | collected 2008
AACCGTTTATTTCCCAGTTCGCCGGGACTTCAATCTCGTTCCATGCAGAATCGTCAAAATCTGTTTTATAAAAGTTTACCGGGCGTTTTTTGTAGGAGGAAACCCAGTTGAATTTCCATTTCCCGTTGAGCGATTTATAATCGAACGACGTGTTGAAATCGTTGCTCCGGGCTTTATCCACATCACTATAGGTCATGAACGCCGTCCGGGGATATTCTTTCCCGACAAAAGGTATGGTCTCATCTTGCCATTCCGGTTTCACTTGCATGAAAGCTGTAGAACAGATTAAACAACAGATAATCGTGGAAAATAGTTTTTTCATTTTGTATGTGGTTTGAGATTTTAGAATCTAAAGATAGTGCTTTTTTGTTAAAAGTGGTAATATTTGTCTTAAAGCTTTGCAATGTCGTATTTTGAAAGAAAAATAATTTGGTTAAGATGGAAGTCCATGATGATGAACAAAACTCTATCTTTGTCGCCAATTTAATGTAATCATTTGCAATTATGAATGTAAAAGCTAAAGGATACGTGTTAGGGGTCATTGCGGCAGCAACCTATGGGATGAATCCCTTGTTTGCTCTTCCCCTGTACGAGGCGGGTATGAATCCGGATTCAGTTCTTTTTTTCAGATATTTATTTGCTATTCCGGTGTTGGGGATGATGATTAAGCTACGGGGAAGAGATTTTAAATTGAAGCGAAAAGAAATATTTCCGTTAATTATCATGGGATTATTAGTTGCTCTTTCGTCTCTTACCTTGTTCCAAAGTTATAATTACATGGCGGCTGGAATCGCATCGACCTTGTTATTCGTATATCCGATCATGGTGGCGTTGATCATGGCTTTTCTTTTTAAAGAGAAGTTGACTTTACAGACGATTTTGTGTATTATGTTGGCCTTGGGGGGAATTGCTTTACTTTATAAAGGTGAGGATGGTTCGGTGCTGAGTCTGACAGGAGTAATGCTGGTTATCGCTTCTGCTTTGTCATATGCCATTTATATTGTTGCTGTAAATCGGCCCTTGTTGCGGGAAATTGCAACACTGAAACTGACATTTTATGTTTTAGTTTTCGGGTTGTCGTTGTTTTTGGTTCGTGTCGATTTCGGGGCCAGTCTGCGTGTGGTTGATACGTGGTATCTGTGGGGTAATTTAGTTGCCTTGGCCGTATTCCCGACTGCCATATCATTTCTTTGCACCACTCAAGCCATCCAGTATATCGGTTCTACCCCGACGGCTATTTTAGGGGCTTTGGAGCCCTTGACAGCGGTATTCTTTGGGGTGACGATTTTTGGAGAGCCCTTCACCGTGAGAGTGGGGTGTGGGATCATGATGATTGTTTTTGCCGTGACGATTATTGTCGCTGGAAGTAACGTCACGACTTATTTAGTACGTTTTAGGAAGCTTTTCCCGAAACTCCCGATAAAGAGAAAGCCGACGTGTTAATTTGTTAAACGTATTTCACTAGTGCCTAAATTGTATATTTAGGAGAAATCGTTTGTTATTGATGATATGGGGATAGTCTTGATTCATAATGTTTTATTGTCTTGTTTTTGTCTGTGTTCATTTTGAACAATCTTTTTTTATATGATTTTTTTTCTCATCTTTGTTTTATCCATGATTAGAAATTGAGTGTTTGATGGATAAGGAGATGCGATATAGAAAGTTTAGGCGCAATGTGGACTACCTTGTAAGGCGATTACAGGATGGTGATGAGTATGCCTTTGCTTTTTTCTTGGATACATATGGGAAATCTCTTTATTTTTATTGTAATTCAATTCTTAAAAATAGTACTTTCTCTGAAGATATTGTGCAGGAAAGTTTCGTAACCCTGTGGGAGAGACGTCAAGATTTTATGTCCTTACTTCCGATTCGGGTTTTTCTTTACCAGACGGCTCGTAATAAATGTTTGGATTTATTAAAGCATGAGCAGGTTGTTCATAAACATGAAGCGGCGTTGATTCAAGAGTTAAGTGAAGATTCTTTGGATGAGAAAATGATTGAAGAAGAGGTGCTTGGGGAAATTTATCGGGCAATTGACGAATTACCTCCAGAATGTAGACGAGTATTCCGATTAGGATTAGAAGGATTAAGTAATCAGGAAATAGCAGATTCGTTATCTATATCGATCAATACGGTTCGGACTCAGAAACAGAGAGCTATGATTGTATTAAAAAAACGTTTTAGCATGGGTACTCTTTTGGTACTTTTTGGAATGGTGGATTTATTTAATTGAATTTTTTTTCAAAAAAAATCTGATTCTTGTCATCTTTTTGAGAAGGGTGGTCGTTCTTTGTGCAGAATATAAAATGACAGGATATGCATGATGATAATAATTTGAAAATAGCCTCATGGATTGCAGCTCGGCTGAATGGTACTATTCAGCAAGAGGAGGAAAAGATGTTGGAGGAGTGGATCCATGAGAATGACGAGCATCGACTATTCTATGAACGACTGGTAGAGCGGGATTATTTGACGGGGAGGTTGCAAGAGTATGAAAATTATTCATTAGAAGCATTGAAAGAACGAGTGATGTTTTCGGTAAGCAAACAGGGAAAGCGTATTCGTCTTATTCGGCGTATAAAACAAATTGCTGCAATTTTATTAATACCACTTATTGCCGGAAGTGTATTTTTATTCATGGTGGAGAAGAAAGAAATATCTCCGTTAGCTACAGATATTATTCCTGGTAAAGAATGTGCCGTGCTGGAGATGGCTGACGGGCGGAAAGTGGAATTGGGTCTAGGGAAAAATCTAGGGCAATTACAATTGGAAGGAACTGTAGTAACAAATGATTCCAATCGTCTTGCTTATAAACAAAATCACTCGGGTAACTCATCTACACTGGAATATAACACCATTATTATCCCCCGGGGAGGCGAATATCAACTGATCTTATCCGACGGTTCTCGGGTATGGTTAAATTCTGATACCCGTTTACGATATCCGGTTAGTTTTATCGGGGAAAAACGAGAGGTATATCTTGAGGGAGAGGCTTATTTTGAAGTTTCTCATTCCGATAAGCCTTTTGAAGTACATGGGGGAGGACAGTGTGTGCGTGTTTTAGGAACTTCATTTAATGTAATGGCTTATGGGGATGAATCTAAAGTGCAGACAACTTTGGTTTCGGGTAGTGTACGAGTAGTATTGGATCAATCTGATAAAACTGTTTTGCTGACGCCGGGACATCAAGCGGAAATGGATAAAAATAGTGGAAAGATAACTATGCGTGAAGTAAATGTTGAGAATTATATCGGATGGAAAGATAAACTCTTCATGTTTGACGAGGAAGATATGGTCACGATAATGAATAAATTGGCCCGTTGGTATGATGTGGATATTATTATTGAGACACCGGAATTGAAAGAAAAAGTATTTTACGGGGTAATTCGGAAATACGAGAATATTTCTACGATATTGGATATGTTGAAAAAAACTCAAAATATTGATTATTTGATAGAAGGTAAAAAGATTGTAATAAAAGAAGTCCGCTAAGTTTTAAGGACTTACCGGACTGTTGTAATTTTAAAACTCGCCTCGGATTGGCATTTGATGCGAGCATTAAGTAAAAACTAAACAAATGTATGAAAAAAGATGAATTAATTCTCCATCCATGGCGATGGCGTGGAAAAAAAATGCTAGTGATGAAACTTGTTATGCTTATGGTGTTGTTGCCGGTGTTTGCGTTTGCAATGCCGACTTATAGTCAGAAACAAATTAAGATGGAGGTTCAAGATGTAAGCTTGGAACAGGTGTTAAAAGAGTTACATGCACAATCTGGGTATTATATTTTGTATAATAAACAGGATGTACAGGGGGTAAAAAATGTGAGTTTGAAAGTAAATGGAGCCTCGGTAGATGAGGTGTTAAAGTTGTGTTTACGAAATACATCTTTACAATATGAGATTGAAGATCAGACAATCCTGATCTCTGTCAAGAAGGTTAATAATGAACCGGAGAAGAAGGAAAGCGTGGTTCTTAAAGGAGTGGTGAAAGATTCAAAAGGTGGTGTTTTACCTGGGGTGACAGTTATGATTAAAGGGACGAGTGTGGGGACTGCGACCGATATGGATGGAAATTATTCCATGAATATTCTAAAACAGGATACTGTTACTCTGATATTTTCGTTTGTGGGAATGAAAACGAAGGAAGTGAAATGGGCTGGTCAATCAGAACTTAACATCACGCTGGAAGATGAGGTGAGTGAGATGGATGAGGTGGTCGTGACAGGTATTTTCCAGCGTAAAAAAGAGAGTTTTACAGGTTCCACTGCTACATTCAAGAAAGAAGAGTTGAAGATGGTTGGAACGCAAAACCTGATTCAGAGTTTAAAGACACTAGATCCTTCTTTCGTGATTATGGAGAATAACGATTACGGTTCTGACCCTAATCGTTTACCGGATATCGAAATTCGTGGTAAAAGTAGTGTTGTAGGATTGAAAGAACAATATGATACCGATCCGAATCAGCCGTTGTTTATCCTTGATGGTTTCGAGACTGATTTGCAAACAGTGGTAAATTTGAATATGGACCGTGTGCAATCTGTAACAATATTGAAAGATGCTGCATCCACGGCTTTGTATGGTTCGAAAGCTGCAAACGGTGTTGTTGTAATTGAGACCAAACAGCCGGAACCAGGAACATTCCGAGTGTCATACAATGGTAATTTTTCTTTGTCTATCCCCGATTTGTCGGATTATAATTTGATGAATGCACGTGAGAAATTGGAATTTGAACAGAAAGCTGGTTTCTACAAATCGGATTATACATATGATGCCCAAGAACAATTATTTTTGGATAGTTTGTATAATCTTCATCGTGCGAATGTGGCAAGAGGTGTTAATACTTATTGGTTAAGTGAGCCGTTACGAGTAGCATTGGTACATAAACACAATATTTATGCAGAAGGAGGTGACAATGCTGTACGTTATGGTTTGGGTGTTACCTATAATGGAACAGATGGAGTGATGAAGAATTCGGGAAACGACGTTATCGGTATGAATTTTGATTTGAATTATCGAAAAGGGAAATTCCGTTTTTTCAACAAGATGTCATTTGATTATACGAAAAAAGAAAATCCGACGGTAAGTTTTTCAGAGTATGCAAAAGCAAATCCTTATTTTGAAAAGTATGACGAAAATGGTAATGTTACCCGTTATTTAGAAGAATATTATACTGTTAATCAACAGCACTATACGGTTGAGAATCCCTTGTATAATGCAAGTTTGAACAGTTATGATCGTCAAAAAGGCACGAGTTTTATCAATAAATTTAATGCAGAATACCGCCCGGTGGAAGAAGTGATGGTGCGGGGACGTATCAGTTTGGAGAAAAAATCAGAAAAAGCTGAGTATTTTCTGTCCCCCGAGCATACTTCTTTCGATGAAGTGGCACGAACCCAACGGGGAAATTATAAATCGACGGATTACGACACTTGGATCTATGACGGGGAGTTAACTGTGACTTATGGTAAATTGTTTAATGACGTACATCAATTAAATGCTGTATTAGGTGCTAACTTCCGTTCGTCTGAGTTGAAGACAGAGGCTTTCGAGGCTGTGGGTTTTCCTGTTGGTGATTTTACCCGTCCGTCTTTTGCCACCAGTTTTCCGAATGGCGGTAAACCGGACTACACGGAAACGGTCACCCGCTCCAACAGTTGGTATTTGAATATGGGGTATGCTTTCGACAACCGCTATTTGTTTGATGCAAATATTCGTTTAGATGGTGCTTCGGTTTTTGGGAGTAATAAACGTTATACAGAAACGTGGTCGGTAGGGGTGGCATGGAATATTCATAACGAGAACTTCTTGAAAAATGCCGAATGGATGACTTTATTGAAAGTGAGGGCATCAATCGGTAATCCTGGTAATCAGAATTTTGATGCTTATCAATCGTATACTACGTATTCTTTTAATAATTGGAGCTCTAATAACTTTGGAACAAGTTTGTTGGTAGATGCATTTGGTAATCCTGACTTGAAATGGCAAAAAACGTTAGATATGAATGTGGGTGCTGATATTGCTTTATTGAGGAATCGTTTCAATATAAACTTCGACTATTATCAGAAAAGAACCGACCCTTTGTTGGCAGTAATCAGTTTGCCCTCCTCAGTTGGTACAAAAACGATAGCCACAAATATCGGAGAGCAATGGAACACGGGGTACAGTGCTACAGTTAAATATTCACCAATTTACCGCCCGGAGGAAGGTATCAATTGGAATCTGAGTTTGAATTTCCGTCACCAAAAGTCTGAATACCGGAATATTGGCAATAGCTTGAGTCAATTTAATGCACAAAATGAAAATACAAGCTTGGTGCGTTATTACGATGGAGGTAGTCCTACAGCCTTATGGGCAGTACGTTCTTTGGGAATCGACCCGGCGAATGGTAAAGAAGTATTCTTGAAAAAAGACGGTACATATACTTATACATATGAGACAAAAGATGAGGTTCAGGTAGGAGATACAGAACCTGATTTGGAAGGAGTTATTGGTACTACGCTGTATTATAAGGGATTTTCCTTCTCTGCACATCTACGCTATAGTTTGGGAGGTGATGTCTTCAACGAGGCATTGTATACCAAAGTGGAAAATATTTCTGAAGATAACTTGAAATACAACCAAGATAAGCGTGCATTGTATGACCGTTGGGAAAAGCCCGGACAACACGCCCGGTTCAAAGGAATCTCTCTAACTGAAACAACACAAATGTCTTCGCGTTTTGTGCAGCGTTCTAATTTCCTGAAAGGAGAGTCTTTCTCAGCTGGTTATGATTTCCCAAAAGAATGGATTGAGAAAGCCGGATTTTCAGCCTTGCGTTTGCAGGTGAATATGAATGATGTGTTCCGGATATCAAGTGTGAAAAAGGAACGGGGTATTGAATATCCTTTTGCGCGTATGGTATCGGCATCTGTATCTGTAACTTTTTAAAATCGGATGATTATGAAGTTTGATAAATATATTAAAATCGGTGTTTTGAGTATCGCTTTGTGGTCGCTTACTGGATGTACAGATTGGTTGGATGTACAACCGGTGGATCAGGTGGCGGGGGAACAAATGTTTACTTCGGAAGAAGGATTTCGTCAAGGGTTGAATGGTGTGTATGTCGAATTGTGTAGTTCCAGTCTCTATGGAGGAGATCTGTTGACAGGTACTGTGGAAGTATTAGCGCAGCGGTATAAATTTGCCAATTATGGTACTATGCAGAACTTGAATAGTTTGGGACAATTTGATTACACGACCGATTACTCTAAATCTAATTTTGCCGGTATTTGGGAAAAAGGATATGCTTTGATTGCCAACGTGAATACATTATTGAAAAATGCCGATGAGAAAAAGAATTTGTTCACGGGTGATCAATATAATTGGATTACAGGTGAGGCTTATGCGTTGCGTGCCATGTTGCATTTCGATTTGTTACGCTTGTTTGGTCCTGTCTACAAAACCAACAAAGAAGGACGTGCCATTCCTTATAACAAAGAATTTGTATTGTCCGGTACGGATCTGTTGTCAGCTTCGAAAGTATTGGAATATGTTATTGATGATTTAAAGGAAGCTGAAAGGCGTCTAGCTAATGATCCTGTTATTGAACAGGGCCCGCTATTGGAGGAAGGGTCTACGGAAGAAGAGAATTTTTGGCATTATCGGACATTTCGTCTAAACTATTATGCGGTAAAAGCTCTTCAGGCACGAGTGTATTTGTATGCGGAAATGTTTAGCGAAGCCTTGGCGGCAGCTCGTGAAGTTGTGGCAGTGCAGGAACAATATTTCCCCTTTACCACAAAATCGCAAGTGACCGATGGTCAGAAACCTGATAGGATATTCTCTTCTGAATTGGTATTTGCTTTACAATATCCGAACCGTAATAAAATCTTTACCGATTATTTCACTCCGGATTTGAAAGATGACCAAATGTGGCTTACCCCTTCTACCTATTTGGAAAATATTTTCGGTACACTAGCGTTGAATGATTGGCGTTATGAGTCTAATTGGAAAGTAGCATCAGGACATACCAATAGATGTTTCTATAAATATTCTGATTTGGAAACCGATGCCTATTACGCTGATTTACTACCGATGATTCGGATGTCGGAGATGTATTATATCATTGCTGAGACAGCCGAAAATGAAACCGATGCATTGGCAAGTATCAATCTTGTACTGGACAATCGTGGCGTCGAATTGTTGACTTCCGTTTCCCAGTTGGAGAGTACATTGCTGAACGAATATCAAAAGGAATTTTGGGGAGAAGGGCAGTTGTTTTTCTATTACAAACGGATGAATGCTTCAAGTATCCTTTCAGCGTTCTCCGGTGGTAATGTGAATATGAACGATACTAAATACGTTTTGCCTTTGCCGCAAAGTGAAACGGATTTTAGATGACTTAAAACGTAATGTATTATGAATAAGACTATATTATTATGTTTGGCCTTGACTTGCTTGTTAAGCTTGGTAGGTTGTGAACAAAAGATCGACACTTGGTCTGGACAAAATGTCGCATACATAAATATGGAGGTAGATTCTACAGTAGTTTCCTTTGCCTATCTGGATGAGGATGTGGATACGGTATCGGTAGAGATTGCCGTGATGGGTGATGTGGAAGAAGGTGTGAGCCGTTATGTGGAAGTGAAGTTAGTAGAAAAGAATGCCATGGTGGGAGAAGATTATGAAACTTTAGCTGAACGCTATGAAGTGCCGAGTGGAACAACTTCTTGTGTGGTGCCCGTTGTGGTGAAACGCCCGAATGACGAATCGGATAAGGAAGTGATTTTAGAATTAGTGGAAAATGATGACTTTTATTTGTACTATCAAGATGATGTGCTTACGAGCGGTTCGGCAGTTGTTTATTCGAAGACTACACACCGTATTCTGTTCAATAACGTGATGAAAGAAGCTCCCAACACTTGGAATGAGTATTACTTTGGGACTTTTTCTCCTCTCAAGTTCGAGACTATTTGTACGGTTATGGAAATCCCGCGTACTTCTTTCCTCTCCACTTCTTATATGGGATTCGGACGTATAAGCTACATCGCCAATTACATGAAAGCCTATTTGGATGAACACCCAATAATGGATGGAGATAAGGAGATGAGAATGGGAGACTTTTTGTATCAATAAAAAAATAGGAATATGATGGAAAAATTGAAATATGCTCTCTTGTTCGTGCTTGGTGTACTATCATTCGCCAGCTGCTACAGGGATTTTGGGAATTATGATTATTCGGAAATTAATCAAGTGACCTTTTCCGGTTTCCCAGAAGAAATGCAATATGCCTATCGTCTGGTAGATACTGTGCGGGTAACCCCTGTGATAGAAGGTTCTTTAGAGGGAAAAGATTTAAATAATTATTCGCTTAAATGGCAAGCGGTAGTGAAATCCGGTTCGGTGGATGGTGCGACAACTTTTGATTTGGACAGTAATCGGTTAGACTTGAAATATTTCGTGCAACTACCGGAAGCAAAATACACCGTTTATTTGCTGGTGGAAGATAAAACATCGGGAGTCACTTGGCGTCAAGGATTTGATTTGCAAGTGACCTCTGCCACCTATGAAGGTTGGTTGATTTTGTCAGAGGATTCAGAGGGATTTTCACGTTTGGACATGATTTCGACTTCTACACCTGAAGAAGAAATAATCAGAAACCTTTGGGCTGATAGTCCGTTGCGGGAATTTAAGGGACCGAAGTCGCTTCATTTGTTAGGAGGAATGTCTGCGCCTCGTCCCGTTTATTTCCTTGCCGAAGAAGCACAAGCAAAATTGGATGACGATGATTTCAGTTATGATTATGAAAACGATTTGAGGTATGAGTTTGCAGAGTGGCGTGATGGTTTTGTTCCTACTTGTATGGTTGGAACTTATGGAGATTGTCGCCTTTGTATAGGCAAGGATGGTGTGTATGGAAAAGGAACAATAATTGGAGCAATATACGGGATGCGTTTAAATAAACTCGATGGAGAGACGGATTATTTTGATGTTGCTCCGGCAATAGGAATGTCAGGTATTTATTATAACACTTATGGTGGTACGGCAATTTTGTATGACGTGACAAATCAACGTTTTGTACAGGTCACGAGTGATATGAATAAGGTGCAAAAGCCGTCGGCAGAGGAAAAAGTATTTTCCTTTACTACGGGCAAAAGTTTTGTTCATTTATCTAACACGATGCATGGTAGTAGAGGGGAAACATACACAATATTAAAGGACGGTGCCGGAAAGCTTTGGTTATATGGAATAGAGGTTGGTAATTATAATTACGTTGCTCAAGTGGATGGGCATTATTACCAACTAAATGCTCCAGAGATCGAACGTGCAACAGCTTTTGCCGTACATCCGCGTGATTACGATTTGTATTATGCGGTTGATAACAAAATATATTGCTATAACATTAATTCGAAAGCATGTCGTTTATTACCCATCAAGATGGAGAGTGGCGAAATTGTTAATCAGTTTTCAGGAGAGCAAATAACCATGTTGAAGTTCAATATATTTGTAATGGGAGATTATTCGAAACCGGCAGGTAGTGGAGAAATGCAATACCGTTTAATTGTCGGTAGTAAGGAAACTATTGGTGATAATGCTTTGAAAGGTCATGTCCGGATGTTGGAATTACCTGCGACCTCTTCGCAGAATGCCTCTGTTTACCGTTCCTACGATGGATTCGGTGTTGTGAAAGATGTTATATATCGTGAACGAAATTAGTACAATACAATAATGAAAATAATTCAATATATATTATTGGTCTGCAGTCTCTGTCTCTTCGGGGAGACAGGGGCGCAGAACCGCTCCATCGAGTTCCGGGAAGGAAATTGGGAACAAATGCTAAAGATGGCAAAAAAAGAGAAGAAAATGATATTTGTCGACTGTTACACCTCTTGGTGTGGCCCTTGTAAAATGTTGGCGAAAAACATTTTCACACAAGATAGTGTAGCAGACTTCTATAACGCAAACTTTATCTGTTTCCAAATTGATATGGAAAAAGGTGAAGGTCCGGAATTGGCTCGGAAATATGGCGTTGCCGCTTTTCCAACTTTGTTGTATGTGGATAAAGACGGGATGTTGAAACATTGTGTAGTGGGCTACCTGCAGACACACGAATTAATCCTAAATGGAGAAAAAGCGTTGAAAGGCGAACAAACTTTACTTGACTTCCAAAGGCGTTATGATGCTGGTGAGCGTGACCGTGCTTTCGTGAAACAGTACATTGATGTATTGTTCAAAGCATATCGCCCACAGTTGCAAAAAGAGGTGGTCACGGAGTATATCAATGGGCTTTCCGATGCCGAGTTTTATACTCGAGAAACATGGGATATTATTATTCGAAATCTTTCAGACCCTCTTTCTCCGATATTGAAAAAAGTAGCTGCAAAACGCTACTATTTCTCTCATGTTGTTTCCCGCGACACCATTGATATTTTTATTGATTACACTTTGAAAAATGCCGTATCTAGTTTCGTTTGGTGGACGCCTGATAAGGGTGTATTCAATCAGCAACGCTATGACGAACTGCTTGCTTACATTTTTACTCAACCCCTGCCCAAAGTCCCCCAGTATGTGGCATCCCTCTATGCTGCGGCTTATTTGAAAACAGGAGACATTCGTGGTATGTTGGACGAAATGTATCGCTCCCTCCAATACGGTATTTTCTATACCCCGCAGGATAAGTTGGACTTTATTCGAAACTTTTTGCGTCATGTTGAAACTTGTGGAAATGAAACATTCATGAACGAGGCAAATGCTTGGTTGGATAAATTGATGGAATCAGCTCCTTCTGGTTATTACAAGTCTGAATACATGAAAGTGAAAGCTCGTATATTGAGAGTGTTAGGAAAGGTAGATGAAGCGAATGAATTAGAGCTGCAGGCTCCGAAAGTAAGAATGTCGTAATGGACTGTCGTCTGTATTATCGAGGTGGAATATAAACTGAACGAGTAAAAAGAAGGTGTCCAAAAAGTACTCATCTGCTGCGTTCCTGCTTCCCAAAGATTCGGTCACGTACTTTAGTACGCTTCCTCGTCTTTGTAAATCAGAGTCTTGCATCTAAGCACTTTTTGAACAACCTTCTAAAATAAGGAAAAAAGGCTGTCTATTTACTTTTGGGACAGCCCCTTTAAGTATCAATTTTTATGCGAATGAAGATATTCGTCTATTTTCTGTTCCAAGCTGCCTAATTGATAAAATCCACTATCGATGATGATCCCATGCTGATCCACTAACACCTTGTGTGGTATTCCCCGAATGGCGTACCATAGAGTGACAGGATCTTTCCATCCTAACAGATTACTACCGTCTATCCAAGGAATATTTTCTTCTTTATAAGCTTTTTCCCACGCCTCTTTATTGTCGTCTAGCGACACGCTGACTACTTCGACGCCTTTTTCATGATAGACTTCATACATCTTTTTAATGGAGGGCATTGTTGCCCGACAAGCGCCACACCAGGAGGCCCAAAAATCGATGAGAACAAGTTTATGCTTTTTATATACATCCGAGAACTTTATTGTTTTCCCATCATGTCCTTTCATCTCGAAATCAATACATTGTTTGCCGGGAGTATTGATCCTTGCATACTTGATAAACTCGAAATAACGTTGACAAGCTTCTGTTTTTTGTACCTGAAATGAAAACATTTTCAACTCCGCTTCAAATTCATCCAGGGATAAGAAATTGCGTACATAAATATCCAATACTTTCAGGAATCGTTCGTCATCTCTATTCTCTCGGATGGTGTTCTTGGCAAACTCGACTTTTTCTTTCACCAGTACTTGATGTTTTTTATAAACGCTGTCTTTGTAGTCTTGGGAAGAATCGTTTTCACCCCAAATTACTTTTCGATATTCATTCTCTTGTTTCTCGATAAGAAACATCTCCTTTCTGAATATTTCGTACTTGTCTTGTGCGAATAAACTGGCGAGAGGACAGAACGTTAAAATAATGATTATAAATATGTTCTTCATGATATTTGGGAGTTAAAATCATTCTTGTTTTTTAGCTACCGCTTGAAATTTACACTGGATCGTCGGGTAAATGGAAGATGATATTTTCACGTTCAAGATTCCCCGTCGCCCGTCTTGGTTCTCGAAACCGATGACACTTCCGGTTGTTACTTCGACTTTATCCACGGCTTTCGAGAAGTCCATTTGTTCCAGTTCCGTATCCCCGACAAGGTCAAAATTGACATTATCCAATGGAATGAACTTTGTTGTTCTCATGGTTGATGCATCATAATCCATCCCATCTGCCACGTACAAGGCCTGTGTTTCCTTGTGGGCTGGATTCAGAAAATAGTGTTTCCCATCGCTTGCCGTGTAAGCGGCCACGTCTATTTCGTCCTTGTGAGTCCCGAAACTGCTATTGGAATAGACCTTGTATTTTGCGGGATTAAAAAACATACTTCCTTGGGTTTTACCAGCAAGTTTATACAACCATAACCAGCTCGTGTTCCGAACATAGTTTACGATCTTGAACGAGGATTTTATACTTCCGGATTTTCCTTTGTCATTATACGCTTTGAAGGCCATGCTAAGTACTTCGCCCACGATTGTTTTGTCATTGGGTACGATAACAGGATAAATCATCATCACGGAGGAAACGGGACGGGATAAATACCCCTCTTCGTCTACCGTCAGTTCCAGTGTTTCATCCACTAAAGCGAACCGGATAGAATCCTTCAATTCATTGAAATCATGGCTTTTCTCTACGATTTCAATGCGACGTAAGGCTGCCCCGTTGGTTGACGCAATAAATTTGAAACTTATCGTGTCTCCCGGTAGGGCTACCACCGTATCGACCGTTTCCATTAACGCCATACTCACTCCATCTGAGGGTTCCAACACGTCGCCGAGTGAGCAGGCAACCATCAGTGACATAATAATTAATGCCTGAAATCCGTTTTTCAATATATTCATTTTCATCATGTTGTCTGGTATTATAAAGGTTTTTGTTCTACTACGAAATTATGTTCTAATTCGGCTTTCGGGATAGGGAAACATAATTGATCGTCATGTTCAAAGTTTGGGTTCATGTCTTTCAACTTCCGATGACCGCCCTCGGTATATCTCACGGCGAGATAGAATATAGCCCCGTTTTCCATTCCGATCTCCCGTACATTCTCTCGGAATATTTCTTCCAGTACGTCT
>UMKW01063674.1_pt1 | contig 14002 bp, 18 predicted proteins | sample 1966391 | NCBI WGS metagenome assembly UMKW01 (sample SAMEA4836183, study PRJEB28245) | human gut metagenome | biome: gut microbiome; material: fecal sample | place: Denmark | collected 2008
ACCCCTTTTGGGGTACGAGCCCGTATTTTATTTAGATTATTTAGTATAACTAAAATAAGCAGTGTTTATAGAACCACTAATTAATTTATTAGCTATTACAGTGAGGTTTCTTACTGGTTCATTGAAGTTTATAAAAGCACAACACGGCTGATTATTATATTTGTTTACAAATGTTGTGACAGGAATTTTATGCCCACCTGTTGTGTTTAAGGTAGCAGTCCAAGTTATATTATCAGTAGGCTTTGTTAATTTTAAGTCTAATGAAAAGTAAAATGAATTCAATGTTTCACTCATGGCAAAGGGTTCAAGGGTAAACCCATAAATGTTATTGAATGATGTATCAAGAAGTTTACCATCATTATCCCTTACAGCATTAAATGTCTCTGGCTTTTTACTATAGTCTATATTGTTGACAGTGATTTTATTTGTGTGGTTTATTTCATTCGTGTTTATTATTGAATAAAGGTTGTATGCCTGAGTGTCAGCACCATTTGTGAATGAGATGTTAATATCATTATAAAATGCATTACCATACATCTTTATTAATTGCTTTATCTGTGAATTTACAAAGCCATTACCATAACAACATGTAATTTTATTAAAATGTGCGCCCCTTATATCAATTGGAATACCATCGAAAGTATTTTCGCCACACGAACTAATTGAAATGTTTATTATATTACCGCGTGCGTTATCATCTAGCACAATTTGTCTATTAAAACTGTCTTGTAGCTTTGTGTTAATTAAGCTATTTGAGCCTTGGACAATTAAGTTAGGAATAGAGCTTGTTGTATTTAAGTCACCATTTTTAACACCGCCCCAATAATAAGCTCCGCCATTAATAACACTAGCATTTTTGGTATTTACCCCAATATCGCCAGTACAAAGGGTTGTACAGTTATTTAAAATGTTATCGGTAGATTTCAAATATATCCCTTTTCCGTTACAATATTCAACACGGCAATTTGAGATATTAGCTGTGTGATTGAAAGTTATACCATCACCGCCAAAATGTGTGACAAAGACGTTTGATAAAATTTCTTTTTGCAAATTACCAGCGCCTGTTGTTGATGTAGATAAAATTCCGTTTAATTTATTTTCGCAATTATAGTCAGATTGTAGTGTAATATTTGACATTTTGCTGTTATTTAAGGTAATTGCATAACCTGAGGTGTTGTGATTTATAATAGTAGCATTAGCACCAACAATTTCTTTGTTAGTAAAAGTTAAATTGTCACATAAATACGTTCCACTAGGAAAATAAATTACATCATAATTTTGTGCGCATTCTACAACTGCATTAGTTGAATTTGTGAGCCCTGTGCTATCAGCGCCAAAATTAAGAATATTTCCAATTTTCATATTATTGATGTAATTACCGATTAAACGTTGCAAAGTCCCATCTTTTGCCATTTCATCCAACTTGTTGTTAATTTCCTGTTGAACATCCAAGCTATCAAAATAATTGTTTACATAATTCTGTAATTTATTATAAGCATTATTAAGATTATCAACATCAGTAATTAAAGTATTGACATCGTTAATAGTGTTATTCAAATAGTTTACAACTTTACATAACAATTCATAATAGCTCAGGCTATCATCATAAACAAGCGGCAAAACTTTTTGACACCAAAATCTAAAGCCATCAACTTTTGATGGTATATTAACACTTGGATTAAAATTTGCAGGGTCATTCTTAACAATTCCCATATCATATAACCTCTCTTTCTTAATATAAAGTAAAGAATAAATCTTTAAGCTCATTAATTATCAACATGTCAATGTTTAGGAAAGTTTCCCTAAACTTTAGTAACATTTCCGACTGATTACCTTCATAACCTAAAACTTTGTCAACATAGCTGTCGTTTCTGTTTCCTGTTCCTGTCTCATTATCGCTAGTTGTTCCGTTTAGCGTACTACTCGTACCATCCGTACCCCTATTGTGCGTGGCGTTTGTTAAATAATCGTTACTATCAAGTCCGTCAATACCGCCCTGTGGTGTATCGCTGTAATAGCTCCAAGTATCGGTACTTCCATCCGTTCTTGAAGTGCTACTATTAGTTCCATTTCTGTTAGTGGTTTTGGTTTCGCTTCCGCTGCCTTCATGTGTAACACACCTGTCCACGCTAACTAACGGTTGGATTTTTAACAATTCACTCTGATAAAGTTGGTTGTAATAAGGCATTATGTTTTTCATCTTATCACTAAGAAACAACTTCCATCTTCCTACAGTTTCACAACAAATCTCGCGTGTATAGTAATGTCGAAGGATTTTCTTACAAAGCTCTGCTCTATATTCTTCATCAAAAATAGGGAAGTCGCTAAAAATCATGTTCCAAGACTTATCCAGTATATCTTCAATGTCATTAAATCCGTGCGACTCTGTAAGCTTTGCAGTTGCTTCACAAATAAATCTAACCTGTGTTGAATATTTACTCATCGTCATCCTCCTTCCTGTTGTCATTCTGATTGAATACATCACGGAAATGACAGCTTATCTGAGTACCGAACATTCTGTTAATCTGCTCACAGGCCTGTTGCCTTGCAAATTCTCTAGAATATCTGTTAGCCATTACACCGCCTTGTAGTCTCTGCACTTCGTCCTTAATCATTCGTTCTTTTTTCTGAATACTAATGTTAGTTACACCTAAGTAAGTGAGAGCTTCATTCCATAGATTAACCTTTAACTCATATAGCTTATCTGCGACAAACGGCGCACCTGTTGTGAACACACCAAACGAGCTTCCGTCACCCTCCATGAAATCATTACTAGCAAAAATAACAGGTTGATTGCCGTCAAACTGCATATAAGCATTTTGTAGAGCTAATTGTTGCTGTTCACTGCCTTTAATTAAAATGGGGGTTTTTTGAGCTTTACAGTTGATATCGATACATGCGTCAAGTTCTGCGAGTCTTTTAGCATATATTTCCATCTTACTTTTACAACACCAGTGAGTCATATTATCCCATATAATAACACTGTCACTCCTACCGCATACTCGCTGATAGCCATTAGAAGCATAAGCACGTCTATCTAAAGGTATATTATAAACATCAAGCTGACCACCAAGCACACTTCTCAGGCACAGATTGCCCATAACATCATCATTAAAATACAACATAGATTTATCTTCGTACAATCCAACTTCAATAAATCGTGCATCTACAGTGCTAGGAAGCCCAACCCATTCAAACGAGCTAATTGCTATTTCTGTGAATAAATCCAAGTATTGGTCAAAAGTGTAAAGCTGATAAAAAACGCTGTCACTAAATGAAGTGCGCTCTTTAGTTCGTTTTTCTTTTCTTGCTTTGCTCATTTTTATCTCCCTCCTTTCTAAATTGAATTATCAAGCGAATAATTACCTACTTCATTAGGATGTTTCCAAAAAGTTATCCCACTATTAAAATAACTTTCAATCAGAGCTATGTCGTCACTGGGTGCGCGCCCTACTATTGTACAATCAACGGTTTTTGTATAATTCCAATGCGGTCTACGTGACACATTAGGTATTTTAGTTGTATGACAGGCATAGCCAAACACATCAAAATACTTATCTATCGCCTTAGCATACTCAGCAGTGATAGACTTTCGTTGAGCTTCAAAACACACTTGACCTTTACCGAATAGTGCATTATTAGTTGCATAATTGCCCTTTACATCATTAGCGGAGATACTCGCTGTATAAGCACTTGTTAATATATTTTGCACACTACCCAGTGCTGAGTTACTTGACTGTCCAGTAATCATTCCCGTAGCAGTTTGAACGGCGGACGGAATAGCGTTGATTGTAATTGGTACAGCATTTTGAGCAACCCATGCGTTAAACGCGTCCACATTCCATGAACATAAAGGGAAGCTGTCAAGTGTGATTGTTTCTGTCATATCCATTCTGCCTGTGCCTTTGGTTTTTGTGGACTTGTATCGGTCAAGTCTTAGCACTTCTTGTACCGGCATCGTCATGTTACCAACTATGTTATAATATGGTGTAAGATTTTCTGAAAATTCATAGCGTTGAATTAATGTCTGTCCACAGTTATTCCTTACTTCGTTAAAATTATAAGGGTAGGTGTAAAGTTTCCTGTTTCGTGGTTTGTAGCCGTTTAATGTGTCAGTATTACTAATCGGTACACCAGTAACATTTATTGGGTTAGTATTTCCAGTAAAGGTTATATTAACTCCTTCGTCTGTAACATTAACAGGAAGTATATCTGTAGGGCATGTGTAAAGAGCTAATATATTTTCGGGAGTAGATAAGTACTGATTTAAAAACTTAGTGAGATTATTACCACCTGTTTCTGTGTTAGCAAAGGCTTTTATTTGATAGCCACTATAAACACCGTCGTATAGATACCCCCCTGTTGTGGCAAGTAGTACCATGGTACAAGTACTTAAAGAGCCTAGTCCGATTAACTGAGCGTCACCGTTGTAAACATACTCGCCACATTCGACATTTTCAGGTAGGATATGCTCACCGATGTTATCAGTTAGACTATGCTCTCGTTCGACAAAGCATTCTTTTAGTTCAACATCAAACCAGTAAGTTTGTAGAACATCAATTTGAAAGCTTATCTCAGCAGTAACATTGTTAATATACTCAATACTTGTCACAAATGCATAAAACCACCGAGTGCTGAAAGCTGAGTTTTGAAACATCATGTAATTACAGTCGTATAAGCTGTCTGCTGTAGCCTGTAAACGACATTTACCCTTATTAACTCTGTTGTAAGTTACGTTATTAAAATGCTTTTTGGCTTTACTAATAAAATAATCTGCTTGTGTTTTCTTATCTGAAAAATAAAGTGTGTGTTTCTGCTGAGTGGAAAGTGGTACTCCACTCAGCATGTACACCTCACTATCAGGTACTATGTACATAATTCATCATCCTTTATTTAATATGACTGTATCACCTACATCACTAGCGCTAGTGATGTTTGTAACACCTGTGTAGGTTATTCCATCTAAATCAGCTACAAGAGTTATTTCTGTTGATGATTTTGTTGACGGAATTACAATAGCACCATATTTCTGTACTGCAATTCCCTCTGTTGTAAGAGCTTTAGTCTGTACAAAATTAACTGAATTAGGTGCAAGTGTAGCTGTGCCATCCTGCACATTAAGTGTAAAGATAGTACCAACCTCAGATATATCTTTTCCTGTGATTTCAACAGTAATTGATGCAGGCTTGGCAATTGTTGCACCACTGTCAACAAAAACGATTGCATTAGCAAAAGGTGAGTATGAAATAGTTTTCCAAACGTGCAACCAATAATTCCAATATAAACCACTACCTACATGTGTTTCGTCAAATTCAAGTAAGTTGTCATAAACCTGGAACCAATCAGCATCAAGCAAAACCCCCTTAACATTCTTCATAAGTGCAAGCTCGTCTGCTGTTACTTCTTCCAGACCTGTAGACTCTTCTCTTATCGCTTCAAATCTTTCATTGTCAAACGAACTGAAATCGTCAATAAGGTGAAGTCTGCCAATGAAATCAGCTTTATTCATATTAAAAGCACTGGCAAGAACTTCAACGTCAAATTTAGCATTGAAATCAGCATCCATAAAAATACACTGTCGGTCAATAGGTGTGTTGTTCTGTACATGAGACTCATTAAATCGCCCTGTCATGTCAATAGGGAGTAAATTTGATTTTCCTCTAAAAGCTACAGCCACACTATTCATGTTAGTAGTATCAATAGTCTGTGGATATACTTTACCGTGAGAAATTGCTTTGATAAGCAGATACTTAAAAAGTAAGTATTCGTCATATTCAGCTGACTGATAAACTTGGTCAATAATTGATGTAATAAGGTTAGTAACACCGTCAGCAGATGTAAAAGCTCTTTTTAAAGCCTGTTTCTCAATAGTAATTGGATACATTACTCTCCAATTAGTCATGTGAAAGACTGACTGAACATTAGGAAGAGTACGTTTAAACTCTCTACTAGCACCCTTTTCAGGGTCATATTTTACAGCATTGATAATACCAACAAAAATGTCCTCTACAGTCTCGCCAAATTCAAGATACCCCTTCTTGAGGTGCTTATAAGGGTTGTTAAAAGTTGCACTCTGCACACGCACTAATGCAATTCTATTAATTAAAGCGTTGATAAATTCGTTGGAGTGTGCCGGATTTCCAAAAAGGATTTCTCCAACCTTTGGGATGTCCTGTTCATTCTCTATTTTTGGTATATCTTTTTGATAAGCATATGATGCATTATTTCTGATAACATTAAGAATATCAATTGACCGTGCATCAAGTTTCGTTTTAGCAATTATTCTAGCCATTATTCTTCCTCCTCTTCAAATAAATCCCCAAAAGAGATGTACTCTTTCTCTTCCTCCTCGTGTTCTGTCGGTGTGTCTAGTTCATCTTCTTTTTTTTCAACAAAACGTGAAATATATTTGTCTCTCCACATTTTGTCATTTTCCTCGAATTTCTTTTTCCACTCGTCAGCATCGGACGAGTCGATTGAGTCGGATATATCCTCAATAATCTCAATTGTTTCATCATCCTTCCGATTACCGACATATTTTCTTACTTTTTCAATAAGTTCGTCTTTTGATAATTTAGCCATTATCATTCTCCTTTCTTAAAATCGCCTGTGTAACATCATATAAACAGGTAAGTGCCTTCTTGCTGATGGTGTAGGTGGTGTAGGTGGTGTAGGTGGTGCAGGTGTACCACTAAGATACTCGTACCAATTCTTTCCATTTTGTATTCTTTCATCAAGTGCTACAACACCAGCGCGCTCACGTTCAAAGCAGTAAGCTTTGACTGCTTCTTCAACATCCGTTAGTTGAGAAAATTCTAAACCACTATAAGGATATCTTTTAGTTGGTATCCACTGGCCGCCATATCCTTCAAGTACTTCGGCATTAATAAGCTGACATTGTAAATTGCCGTCTTTCCAATCCTTACCTTGAGCGCTTGCATAGTTAGTGAGGTTTGCTGATGGCGTCCACTGAATAAGTCCCCACCCACTAGATATACTTACTGTTTCTTTTAGCGCAGGGTTTAAGGTGCTTTCTCTCTGAACATTTCCGAGCATACCACATATACTTTCAAGTGTGTATTTTCCAGTAAAATAAGCATTAAATTCTACAGCGTTGTTCTTCATCTGCGCTTGTGTCAGATACTTCCTAGTACCTTCAATAACTACCCATGACATTAAATTACCTCATTAAGAAGTGCTTTCCATGTATTGTTGCCACACTCACCATCCTGTACAAGATTGTGGTCTTTCTGAAAATTAATACAGGCCGATACACAGCCTTTACCGTAGAGGGTATCAATTGAACCTGTATAATACCCTAACTTTGACATTAGTATCTCGAATACAGTAACATCGTTATTTTTACTACCTTTTTTTAATAAAGACATAGTTGTTAATTTCTCCTTTTTAAAATCAACAATTCTTTTAACAAGCACTAAATCGTTTCGGTGAGAAATATTAGTAATTGAAACACCCTTACCCTTGTTTGTTTTTGTATTTTTACTATTTCCTATCGACTCAATCATTTGTGTACTGTTAATAGCAATTGCTATGTGAGTAATTCTCTTGGTTGATTTACCGAAATAAAGTAAATCAGCACTTTGAATATTTGATACTGTTTTGCCTAACACTGAGTAGCCTTGTGCTGTAGTTCTTGGTACTTTCATGCCACACTTATTAAGTACAGAATATACAAAACCACTACAGTCATATCCACCCTCAGACTCAGACTCTCCACCCCATACATAGGGCTTTCCGAGATACGTTCTCGCCATTGTTACAATATCACTACTTGTCATTAACATTCACCTCACTGTCAAGCTTATCACAAAGTTTTTGCAGCACGACTGTATTATTGTTGAGTGCTTCTGCAAACTTGTCTGTCTCTTCCTTATGTGAGTCATTAATTTTGTTAATGTAATAACACATAATTAAACACATTCCTATGGGAAAACCAAGCGTGGAAATTAATGTTGCTAAGTCATTAATCATAATAGTGACCTCCTTTCTTTTTTCTTATTATAACATATTATCCACAAATTATCAACATTAATTTGACAAATTGTGGATAATTTGGTATAATAAACTAAAGGAAGTGGATAAATGAAAGAAATAAAATACTATGATGGCACCAAGCTATTAAGCATGAAAGATATTAATGGGAATGTACCAGAAATTTATATATCAACATCAAATAGAAGTGCAGGAAAAACAACATATTTTAACAGGTATCTAATTAATCGCTTTTTAAAATATAATGAGAAATTTTGTCTACTGTACAGATTTCAAGACGAGTTGAAGGACTCTGCCGACAAATTCTTTAAGGATATACACAACCTTTTTTTCTCAGCTTATACAATGAAAGCTGTACAAATTGGTAATAGTAAAATGTACGAGTTATTTTTATGCAGTGCATACGATGAAGAGGATGAGGGAAAATCCTGTGGTTATGCTGTAGCACTCAACTGTGCGGATAAAGTGAAAAAGTATTCGCACTATCTGAGCGATGTATCAAGAATACTTTTTGATGAATTTCAGTCTGAAACTAATCATTACTGCGCTGATGAAGTCACCAAATTTATTAGTATACACACGTCAATAGCAAGGGGAAACAACAGTCAGGTTAGATATGTTCCTGTAATAATGATTTCTAACGCTGTAACACTGTTAAACCCTTATTATACAGCATTAGATATTACTGACAGACTGTCATCGGATGTCAAATTTCTACGCGGTGATGGATTTGTTCTTGAACAGGGATATAATGAAAGTGCTTCTAAGTTACAAGAAAACTCGCTTTTTAATAGAGCGTTCACCAAGTCCAATTATGTAGCTTATGCGTCACAAAATGTTTATCTGAATGACAACCACGCTTTCATCGAAAAAATGAGGGGGCAAAGTAGATACTTATGTACTCTTAAATATAAGGGTGAAGAATATGCTGTTAAAATGTTTGAAGAGGTAAGTATAGTTTATTGTGACAAGAAGATTGACCCAGATTTTAAACAAAGAATTTCGGTCACTACAGATGACCACAATATCAATTATGTAATGCTCAAAAATAATGCGTGGTTAATTGACTATATGAGATACTTCTTTGATAGAGGTTGTTTTAGATTTTATTCGCTTGACTGTAAAGAGTGTATTCTCAAGGCTTTAGCATATTATTAATGGTATCTGCGTTAGTTATTTTTGTAACATAGACGTGAAAGGCTCTTTGAAATATAAGACATGTCTCTGTAGTTGGGTGTATGCCTACCCATGCATTTAGAATTAACGTTATAGATATATTAAAAGAGACAGATTTAATTCTGTCTCTTTTGTTATGTTTCACGTGAAACATTATCGCATTTTATATGTTTCACGTGAAACATTATCGCATTTTATATGTTGTCTCTTGTAATACTATTCCTCCCCTTATTCTCACTGGCCGGAGTTTTCCATATACTTCTAACCCCTGTTTAAAATCTGCTAGTGTTCTTTTTGTTTTTAAAAATTCCTGTTGAATTGGTGGGTATTTCTCAAGTTCTTCATCTGTCACCCCCTCCATTGATTTAAGAAACAACTCCTTACATCTATCGGGCATACCAGCGCATTTTACATTATAGTATGGCGTATTAATTGGTTCTTCATCTTCATGTGTAACATGCTCAATATATGTTTTCTGTCGAACAAAAATAGCCTTATCCCAAAAGCTCTCTAATTTCCAACAACAAAAATTATTGGGATGTATTTTAATACCCTTAATATTTTTCTCTGTAGTACAACAATGTATGCTATCCGTGTCAGCGTATACAAAATATTTGTAGTTTTGCTGTGCGGCTCGAATAGTAAAATTTCTGGCATAACTTGTTATTGCTGAGCCTATAGGTATATACATAACTTTCTTTTCGTGTTCTTCATATGTTGTAAAACCTAGTGAGCCATCACCCTTCTCCCTTGCCACTTTGAAAGAGGATATATCCGAACTGCTAAGTTTTCCGTATAAGTTATTTAAAAAGAGTTTTGCTAGTGTTCGCCTTGCTCCTGTACTATTTTGCTTAATTTCCTTATACTTATTAATATACTCGTCAAAAATTCCTGTTATAGTTCTAAAATAACATCCATCCAATAACTCAAAATCTACAAGATTATAATGCTCTTGTAACAGTTCAAAATCAGTTTGAGTAAGTACCATTTCAACAACAGCTTTTTTAATATTTCCATCAAAATCTTTGTACCATGTGCATACATTTCCTGTATCTTTATCAACTATATCAGATGTTTCAAGCATTTCGGTAGCCCTATAGAAAAAGCTTCCTTTAATTTGTATAAATGGTAATTTATTTTCTTTCAAGTAAAAACGTGTGCGAATACGAACAAAATAATAATATTGGTCTGTAAGACATTTTGGTGGGATTTTACCTCTGAAAAAAACTGGCTGACCATAGGGGTAATAATTCCCACTTTCTGAGTGCATCATAGATGGGTACAAGCTATTAACATCTGCTGTGATACCCTCACTGTAAATTCTGTTTTCACATCCTTTCTTTAGATAACACCAACCTCCCCTGTATGAGTGTCTTATATACTCGTCAGCGTTTGAGTATTTATATTCAACTGGATTTAATTTATATTGTGTTAAATCGGGAAAAAATGATTGGTAGTCTTGTTTGTCAACTGTAGCTTTAAATTCAGAGAGACAACACGAGCCGATAGTAAGTTTTAAGTGCCCCTCAGATTGCATAATTTCTAATGCTTCTTTAACTACCAACACATCGTTAGCAATATATCGTTTTTCGTTATCTGTAATTGGGCAACCTGCATATCTATGGCCCTTATACTCCATATTTAATTTTCGATGCTTTGTTTCAAAGCTTTTTCCAATTTGTTCAACTGAAAACGGCAAGAGCTTCAAACTATCTCTAATCTCAATCAATGCATATGGTGTCTTGATAAGTATACTGTACCACTGCCCCATGTCTGAGATTGAATACACAAAGGATTTTGGCGTTAAATCTTTTTCTTTTAAAAAGTGTACATCACTGTCGTTATTAGGATTTACATAAAGTTTTTGTTCATATTTCAAATCCGTGAGCAAGAATGATAGCCAAAACGAACCGTCAAACTTTAAGTTATGATAATATATACAAATATTCTGCCTTAAGTTATAAAGATAATTATAAGTCTCTCTAATAGAATGATGAATTTTAACATCCTCCGTGCCTAGCTCGACAACTGCGGAAGCCCACACTTCTGTAAATCTCTGTCCTTCATATACAGTGGTTTCAAAATCACCCACCATATATTTCATTTGCTTTTTCATATTTCTTCCCACGTTTCATCACTGGCTAATGCTTTATCAATTTCTGCCTGTTCTGCATCACTTGGTAAATTGCCACTTATTATCGTATATAAATGCTGTACGGCTGTCCTTGATACAGCACTATTTGGATGATATTTAATTATAACTTCACAAGTTGATAAAAAATCCTCACTTGCCTGTGCTATGGAATACATAACAATGTCTGCGCCATACTGTTTAATTTGTGAGTTTAAAAGATTGTTTAACAAGTCTGCTGACTGTGATTGTTGAACACCCACGTTTGCTATCATGGACTGTACTTTATCCCATACTAATTTTGAAGTATGAAACATCTGTTGCCATTCCTTGTCAGTCTTAATTCGATTATAGTCCGCTTGGTCTTTTTCTCTTCTCCTAGTCTTCCATGCTTTTCTGGAAGCTTCTTCTCTTATTTCTCTTTTTCTCTGTTCAACTGTTATTGGTTGCCCTGTTACTGCACTAATGGCATAAGCCTTCTTATAAAGCTGTGCAGGTCTAATCTTTGACAGCCTTCTTATTGACCCACTCGTAATAGTTTTTGGTTTTGGTGGTATAAGGTTGGGTTCAAACACATATCCTCTTTTTTCAGCGTTTCTAATAAATCGTTTAATTCGATTTCGCTCCTTATTATATTCCTTTAAGAGCTGTGACTTCTTAGTTGTCTTACCCATACACTTTATCCCTCCTATGTTTATAAGTAAAGGGGGGTAAAACCCCCCCTTTTATTAATAAATACTCTAAATAATTAAAGTATCATTAACTGGTAAAATTTTCTACCGTTATTGGATGTATTCTCGCATACCTCTATAATGGCATGGCCATCATCTGATATAATATCCTCAAGCATACCTATCGTTTCATTAACAGTCTTAGAAATGCTTGTAAAAACTGCTCCGTCTTTATCAACAAGCACTGATACTGTTACAGGATTTCCGTCCTTGTCAGTATCAGCATATTCGCCGACATTGACAACATCAATCTGTAATCCCTTCTCAATTTTCTGTGATGACGCCTTTGCGTTAAATAATTCTTTCTTTGATAACATGATATTAACCTCCTATTTTTACTGTGCTGTGTCTGCTTTGTCTGTTTTTACTTCATCTGCTTCTTCAATGTACTTGCTTAATTCCATACTGTATGTTTTTGTAACTGCCGTCTTGTCTGTGATTGCTGAGATTTTAAAAGTATCTGTCTCATACATCTTACGTATGTAATTAAACAGTTTTGCTTCATCCTTTGGGGCTTCACTCTTATAGATTGGATAAGTCTTAGTCATAGGCTCGCACGAAACTGTGTCAATGCCTAATACTGTGATGTTTATTGTGCTGATTGTTCTTGTTACGCTTGGTTTTCTCATTTTAATATCCTCCTTGTTTTTTGTAATGAGTTTGCTTTGTAACTTGTTGTAACTTGTTGTAACATGCACCATTGGTGCAAGGACTAGTGGGTGGGATTGCACCACCCCTCAGCTTGGTTACTGCTAGTTAAGATTTATTAATATCTTTTTCATATACCATTATCATAAACCTTAATTGTCTCGTTAATTAATACTAAATATAGATTATAAAGTACCATATTGATATCCTCCTGTCTTCTCTTGTGCTTTGTTAAGTTGTAACTTCCTTACAAGTATTATATTACCACATTTATCAGAAAATGTCAATTACTTTTTTCAAAAAACTAATAAATTTCTATGTAAAGAATACCGTCTTTTAATTCGTGAGCTTTAACTGGGCTATTGATATGCTGTATCAATCCACTAGTTTTAATGCGCTTTCCGTTTTTAAATGCTTTTATTTCGTAGCAAGGTAATATATTCATTAATTGTAATACATCACATACCTTTGGTACAGCACTGTCAATATATTGACTAATCATCATTATTGATAACATAATAAATGTCACCATAACTAATACATTATATATATTCATTTTGTTAATCCTCCGTCACAATAAAAAATTCATTTCTTATAATATCTATTTCCTTAACTGTTCTTTCAAGTAAATCAGATGTAATAAAAATAGCTTTGCCTTCATATAGCCAGTGCCCTTTTTCTGATAGAATATTCAAATATGCATTGGTATCAAGGACTGTAAGCAATTCTTTAAACCTCATTTAACTTATCCCTCCATTCTATTACTTCATCAACTATGATTTGTGCTAAAGCTGTAGCCGTGAGATTGGACTCAAGTAACCCGAAGGGTGCTTTAAATATGTGCTTATAGCCGTCAGCGTATATATAAAAGATTGTTGATGATATTGAGGGTTCAATATATGTTTCAACTCTACAATTAATAAACTCTGGCGATGTTTGTATTAGTGTTTTAACTACTTCTAAATATTGAGCGTGCATGTGTTTTTTTCACTCCTTCCTTTATCTTAAAACAATGCCACCAACCGTTAACACCTTCCAACCGTTAACAAGGTGCTGTGTCATCTCTGTTGGTATGCCTACTTTAAGCACACCATTGTTTTTAACATGTATGCTTATCACTTACAATCGGCCATTCATCAGATGCCTTTACAACTGCTTGACTGGCTTCCTCATTTCCTTGTTTCTATATACATTATATCAGTTTAAAAATAAAATTGGTGTATAATCTTTTAATATAATGTGAACATTTTGTAAACATTATAGTGGTGTTCTTACTAACTGTTCTAAATAAAGTACGGGCTCG
>UMKW01066462.1_pt1 | contig 13811 bp, 15 predicted proteins | sample 1966391 | NCBI WGS metagenome assembly UMKW01 (sample SAMEA4836183, study PRJEB28245) | human gut metagenome | biome: gut microbiome; material: fecal sample | place: Denmark | collected 2008
GCAGGTTGTCCTCGATGGACACCGCCCCGCCGGCGTTCTCCAGGTACTGCTGGACCATGGGGAACCCGGCCCCCGTGCCCCTGATATAGCGCTTCTGGTTGCGGTCGGCGCTCGTCACGCCGAATTCGAACGCGCGCTCCTTGTCGTCGATGCCCGGCCCCTGGTCCGCGAAGCGGATGGTGTTCCCGTCATCGAGGATGGAGATGATGGGCTCGACGAAGTTCGCGTGGATGAAGTTCTCGACGATCTCGCGGATGACCATGAGCGAGATCCCGCCGCCCTGCTCCTTCATGCAGCGGTACACGGTGTTCGTGATCTCCTCGAGGTAGGTGCGCACGTCCTTGGGTGCGATGACGATCACCCGGGGGGTGGAGAGCATGTCGTCGTAGATGGCGATGCGGGTGGCGTAGGACACCTGCTCGGCGGCGTTCATATCCACAGCCTGCGCCCGCAGCTCGTCAGCGCCCCCACCGGTGATGTGGGCGTTATCCGGCGCGGGGTCACCCGAGTCGACGAATGGGTAGAAGTCATCGGACATGGTCTTCGCAATCTATGTATGTGGACAGCCTCTACAGAATATCAGCTCGCCGTTCCGCACCTTTCAACAAGTTTTCCAATTCTGTTGAAAACTTTCGCACGGACATGAAAAGTTATCGACAGTTTCGACGCTACCTGTGGAAAACTCCCTGAAAGAACGTGAAAGATTTGCACAACGGTTCAAAACCTTTCGAAACCTGAGGCGCGCGTGGAGGACCTGTGCTGATATGCCCGCCGTTTCGTTGACATTTGCGCAGCATATTCCTACAATCTCTAAGCTCACGTGTCTATATCGTGTACGCACACGAAATGCAGCAGCAGGAGGAAACCAACCATGAAGCGTACGTACCAGCCCAACAAGCGTAAGCGCGCCAAGACCCACGGCTTCCGCGCCCGTATGGCCACCAAGGGCGGCCGCGCCGTCCTCGCCCGTCGTCGCGCCAAGGGCCGCAAGCGCCTGACCGTTAGCGATAAGTAGCATGCGTCTCGCATGAGGACGATCAAATCTCGACGTGACTTCGAGCGCGTCTTCCATCAGGGGAGGAGCTATCGGCATCCTCTGATGCGCATGACGGTTTGCAGCGTCGAACACGAAGGCGATCCCGGGCGGGTCGCCTTCGTTGCTGCGAAGCGCCTCGGTTGCGCGGTGGTGCGCAACCGTTCGAAGCGCGTCCTGCGCGAGGCGGCCCGCGCCTGCGGCCTCCCGCGACCGGGATACGAGCTGATCCTGTTCGCGACCCCGCGCACCCGGACGTCCTCTCCGAGCGAGATGCAGGCCGCACTCCGGTCGCTGTCCGCTCGGGCGGGTATCGATGGATAACAAGGCTGAAGTTCAAGCGCACCTGCCGCGGCGGATTGCCGTCGCTGCGGTGCGCTTTTATCAATCGGCCATCTCCCCGTTGCTGCCCGATTCGTGCATCTACACGCCGACCTGCTCGCAGTACGCCGTCGAGGCGATCGGGAAGTACGGCGTCCTGAAGGGCTGCTGGCTGGGGTTCCGCCGCATCCTGCGGTGCAACCCCTGGCGAGCCGGCGGCTACGACCCCGTGCCGTAAGGCGCGTCGCAATCATCGGAGGTTACATACATGTGGGACTGGATCGTTACCATCCTCTTCCAAATCCTGAAGCTCATTCAGGGCTTCGCGGTTGACTGGGGCCTGTCCATCATCATCCTGGTCGTCATCATCCGACTCATCCTGACGCCCCTCATGCTCAAGTCCTCGCGCTCCACGGCGCGCATGCAGGTGCTTCAGCCCAAGCTCATGGAGCTTCAGGAGCGCTATGCGGACGACCCGCAGCGCCAGGCCGAGGAGATGCAGAAGTTCTACGCCGAGAACAAGTTCAACCCCTTCGGCAGCTGCCTGCCCCTTCTCATCCAGATGCCGATCCTGTTCGCGCTGTTCACGCTGCTCAACAACCTCCCGCAGTATTTCTCCGGCGAGAACTTCTCCTTCTACGGCATCCTCCCGGACCTCCAGGCCACCCCGAGCGGCACGCTCTCCCAGGGGATGGACGTCGCCGCCCCCTACCTCATCGCGCTTATCCTGTTCGCCGTGCTCACCCTCATCCCGCAGCTGTATATGGCGCGCAACCAGACCGGCCAGCAGGCCTCCAGCATGCGCATGATGGCGGTCGTCATGGCGGTCATGATGCTCTGGATCGGCTGGAACCTCCCCGCGGGCGTCCTGCTGTACTACGACGTCTCCTCCGCCTGGCAGGTCGCTCAGCAGCTCTTCGTCACGCAGCGCGTCATCGACAAGGCGAAGAAGGAAGAGGAGGAGCGCATGTCGAACGCCCCCATCGAGGTGGATGTCGTCCGCCGCGAGCGCAAGCAGCGCCCTCATAAGAAGCGCTAAGGTCTACTGACTTATTAGGTACCTAACTATTGGAGTGTGCCATGTCTGAGGAACTTCAGGAAGCAACGGTCGAGGTCATCGGTCAGTACCCCAAGATCGCGGAGCGCTATAAGGCGGGTGAGGAGCTGACGGACGAGGAGCTCGACACCATCGCCGACGTCGCCGTCTCCATCCTGCGCGACCTGCTCGGGTTCTTCGATGCCTCCGATTCCCCCATCGACGAGTACGAGGGCGATGACGGGGAGCTCATCCTCGATGTGACCGCTCCCGACCTCGCGGTGCTCATCGGCCGCCACGGCCGCACCCTCGAGTCGCTGCAGTCCCTCTTCTCCCTGCTCGTCAGCCGCCGCCTCGGTTTCCGCTATCCCGTGGCCGTGGATGTCGAGGGCTACAAGAGCCGCCGTCATGACAAGGTCATCTCCATGGCCCGCTCCGCCGCCGCCCGCGCCGTGCGTCAGCACTCGACGGTCAATCTTCCTCCTATGAGCGCATACGAGCGCCGTCTCGTTCATATCGCTCTGCGCGATGACGACCGGGTCGACACCCATTCCGAGGGTTCCGATCCCGAGCGACGGGTTGTCATCACGGTTCTGTAGACCTGTCCTCCATCCTGCTTCTGTTGGGGCGTACCGAACGGTGCGCCCTTTTCTTTTGCGTTTGCGATTTATGGGCGCACTCATGCCTATCTTTACCTGCGAACTGACTGAAATCCACGCATCGTGGATTTCAGTCAGTGGCTGATTCGGTTGCCCTCAACTGTCTCGCACTCGCATACTGCGACCTCAGAGAGGTCGATCTGCCTTTCTCAACTCTCGTCTTCTGGTGGCGACTGCGGACTGACCCGGACGGCTTCCAATTGTCCGTCCTCTCTTCATGTGGTTCGTTGAGCAATACTTCAGCTGAGGAAATGTGTACTTCCCTATGAAGGCGGTCTGGCTGCAGTAGGGGAGGGGGCGGTCACGCTTTCAGATTGCCGGGTCTATCTTTTGAGCTATTCACGTTGCGAGGTTCTGGTCGACTTTCCTTGCAGCCTCTTTTTTATCCCTGCGCTTTCTCAAATCCTTTCTCCGTTCAAATAGTCTTGGCCTCTAAGTTCCCAGCGAACTCAATCTGGGTCTGTTGACGGTTATCCGTGTTCTGCCGATGAATCCCTTGTGTCGCGAGATTCTGTTAGTCAGCTGCTTGGTTTCCTTTGCATTCATCGCTTGCTCATATCTTGAGGTTTCCACCACTAGCTTCTTGGCCTTCTCTGTTTCGGAGCTCTCCTATGCTGGCCGACGTCTCATGTATGCAACCACTGATCGCTGCGATCGTTCAGAGTGCAAAGCGGTCGTGCCGTGTGCTTGCTGTGCCACTGGTTGCATGCATGCCGTATCACCGTTGTGTCGTCAGAAACGCTGAATCTGTTGAATGAATCCACGTCAAAGTTCAGCTTCACCGTTTTTCATCCATCCAGTTCGCTCTTTGCTTCTCATAGCGGGTGACTGATCCAGCCATTGACCGCCCATATTCCGATTACAGCTGAACCGTACCTTTTTGATCTACAGTTCTCTCCTGCATGCAGCTTTTGCTTTTGCACTACGACGCCTTCCAACAACAGCGGTTTGAGCATATACATATAATGTATATGGCTAAGCTCCCCTGACTGACAGGTACCTCCCTCCTTGTTGGTACACTTCTTCTGTCAATTCAGCCGGGAGGACCACTGCAATGTCACAAGAACAGCGCCCTATCAACATTGAACCGATTTCCTCTGACGTCGATCTCGAGGGCATGACCAAGGTTCTCGTGAATTACTGCGATTCGTTTGGTATCCGCATCTCCATAGAGGCCGCTCGTCGCTGCATCGAGCATTTCCTCTATGTCATTCAGGTAAATCAGGTAATCAATCTTACCCGCATCACCGATATCGATGAGGGGATCGTCCTCCATATCCTCGATTCACTTATGTTCCTGCCTTCCCTCAACCTTCATGCCTCCGAGCATGTACTGGATATGGGCACCGGTGCCGGGTATCCCGGTCTTCCTCTTGCGGCTGCTTCAAACGCTGATGTCGTCATGCTCGATTCAGTTGGCAAGAAGGTTCGTGCTGTCTCCGCGTTCATTGATGTTCTTGGCTTGGAAAATGCTCATGCCGTTCACGCTCGTGTTGAGGATTATGCGCGCGAGAACCCTTCTTCCTTCGACTGTATTGTCGCTCGAGCTGTCGCACCCCTCAGTGTTCTTCTCGAGTATGCGGCTCCTCTTCTCAAGAAAGACGGCAGGCTTGTTGTTTCTAAGGCCCCTCTGTCTGATGAGGAGCGTTCTTCCGGTCTTCATACTGCGAAGATTACTGGCTTTGTGCTTTCCGACCTCAAGGAATTTGAACTTCCTTGCAACTTGGGCTCACGCCAGATGCTCACCTTTGTGAAAGCTGGTACATCAAAGGTGAAGCTTCCTCGAGCGACCGGACTCGCTCGTAGAAAGCCGCTTGCCTGATTGTTTCACGTGAAACATAATGATTTCAACATGCGTTTCACGTGAAACCATGGTAGAGAGTGTTTCACGTGAAACATCTACCAGCACTCCGGAAACGTCTACATCAACTGAACCAAGGAGGAGTTGTGGGATTTCGGGATGTAAAACGCTCGAAGAAGGGTATCAACACCCGAATTATCGCGATAATCAATCAAAAAGGCGGTGTGGGCAAATCGACAACTGCCGTAAATCTTGCAGCGGCGCTCGGTGAGCTGAAATACAAGGTTCTGGTCGTAGATTTCGACCCGCAGGGAAATACGACAAGCGGATTCGGCATCGAGAAAGAACAGCTGGAGAATTGCGTCTACGATTCCTTGCTCCATGACGTGCCCGCAGAGCAGATTATCCAGGATACGGAATGCAACAAGGTGTTCGTCGTTCCCGCGACAATCCAGCTTGCCGGAGCGGAGATCGAGCTCGTGTCAACGATGGCGCGCGAAACAAGGCTCAAGGATCTTCTTGAGCCTGTTGTCGATGAGTTCGATTTCATCTTCATCGATTGCCCGCCGAGTCTGGGCCTGCTCACGATCAATGCTCTCACTGCAGCAGACAGCGTCCTGATTCCCATCCAGTGCGAGTACTACGCCCTGGAGGGTGTCACGAAGCTTCTCGAATCGATGCGTATGGTCAAGGGACGCATCAACAGGGAGCTCGATACCTTCGGTGTGCTGCTCACAATGTACGATTCCCGTACCTCGCTCTCGAATCAGGTTGTTGAAGAGGTTCAGAACTACTTCGGTGAGAAAGCGTTCAAGACCTGTATCCCGCGTTCTGTGAAGGTCTCTGAGGCTCCGTCCTTCGGGATGCCGGTCGTCACCTACGCTCCGAACAACAAGGGAGCGCAGGCGTATATGCAGCTTGCGAAAGAGGTGGTGCGTCGTGCCTAGCCCGAAGAAAAAGGCTCTTGGTCGCGGGCTCGGTGCTCTCATGCAGGAAGCTCAGACGGAGACGGGCAGCGCCAGTGCTCAGCCTGACAGCACGGTCTCGATCGAGAAAATCCATCCCAATCCGAATCAGCCGCGCACACACTTCAATGAGACGGAACTCGAGGAGCTCAGTGAGTCGATCCGTGAGCACGGTGTCCTTCAACCGTTGCTTGTAAGGAAGAAAGGCGACGAGTTCGAGATCATAGCGGGGGAGCGAAGGTATCAGGCATCGAAGATCGCCGGGCTCTCCGAGCTGCCCGTCATCATCAAGGATGTTGACGACCAGAAGATGCTCGAGCTTGCTTTGATTGAGAACCTCCAGCGTTCTGACCTGAATCCCATCGAAGAGGCGAAGGGTTACCGCCAGCTCATCAAGGCGAGCGGCATGACACAGGAGGCTCTCTCAAAGGCGGTTTCAAAATCACGTTCAGCGATCACGAACTCTCTGAGACTGCTTGATCTCCCGGAAAGGGTCCAGGAGCTTCTCTTCGAAGGGAAGCTGACCGCAGGACATGCACGCGCGATTCTGGCTGTGCCGTTCGAGGAGCAGCGCATCAAGCTTGCGGAGAAGGTCGTTGCCGACGGTTTGTCGGTGCGAGCGACAGAGAACCTTGCACCGTTGTTTTCTGTCGGCGAGACCCCGAAAGCACCCCGACCGGTCACGCCGCAATCGTATAAGAAGGCTGCACGCGTTCTCCGTCAGGTCTTCAACACGAATGTCAGGGTGAAGTCCACACGCGGTAAGAACAAGATCGAGATCGAATTCAAAGACGAGGATGAGTTGGCCAGGATTCTTGAACAGGTGATGACAGCCGAGCGAGAGGACGGTGGTATAGATGAGAAATAAGATCATCGCGACATCCATCTCGTTGGTGGCGATCGCTGCCGGCGCGTTCGTTGGATATAAGCTCGCAACAGATGCGGAGCTCAGGGGCAGGCTGACGCGGGGTGCACGCGATGTCTATCAAACGTCTAAGAAGCGTGTCGGGGATATGACGGAGGATGTGGCCGTCAGGACCGCGAAGATGACCAAGAACCCTAAGATCAACCAGGAATGGGTTTCGAATCAGTGGGAGAGCATCGGGTATTAAGGTACCTAATCATTTCTGCGTTCAGTAGCGAGTCTCTGAGTGGAGGCATCGATACGCTCCCACATCCTGAGACCTCACGATCGCATGGCGAAACCCGTTTCACATGAAACCATAGCCTCGGTTCATTGAAGAAAGCGCCCGGTTCCTCGTTGAACTGCGCCCCAGAACTTGGACGCGCTAAATCATAACCGCTAGGCGGCCTCACGAAGGGCCTGCTCCCGGAACTCGACCGGGGTCAGGCCCTTCAGCTTGACCTGCCTCCTCGTGTTGTTCCAGTGGTGAATGTAGGCCTCGAGGTCGCGCTTGAACTCCTCGAACGTCCCCCAGTCGCGACCGCGGAAGAACTCGTCCTTGATGTGGCCGAAGACCTGCTCGGTCGCGCCGTTGTCGATGCAGTCGCCCTTGCGCGACATGCTCTGCACGAAGCCGTTCTCCGCGAGGGCCTCGACGTACGTCGCGTGCTGGTACTGCCAGCCCATGTCCGAGTGCAGGACCGGTGCCGTCCCTTCGGGCTTGGCCGCCACGAGCATGGCGAGCATCTCCTCCTGCTGGGCGAGGTCGGGGCGCTCCGAGATCGAGTGCGCCACGATCTCCTTGCTGCCGAAGTCGTAGACCGGGGCGAGGTAGGCCTTGCCGAAGGAGAGCTTGAACTCGGTGACGTCGGTGCCCATCTTCTGCCACGGGCCGTCCGCCCCGAAGTCCCGGCCGAGCACGTTCTCGAAGGTCTCGCCGACCTCCCCCTTGTAGGAGCTGTACCTGTGGTAGCCGGTCTCGCGTCTGATCCCGCAGCGCAGCCCCATCTCGCGCATCATCTTGAGCACCGTCTTGTCGGCTATGCGGACGCCGTCGACCGCCCTCAGCTCCATCGCCACCTGCCGGTGGCCGACGCCGTTCGGGAGCCTGCCGAAGATCTCGGCGACCCGCGTCCGCAGCTCCGGCCTGGTCGGGCGCTTCGGATGCGCGAGGGCGTAGTAGTAGGTGGACCTGGCGAGCCCGGCGGCGCGCAGCAGGTCGGCGAGGTCGTGGCCAAGCCCTGAAAGCTCGGCGACCGCTAGGGCCTTCTCCCGGCTCGGGAGCGCAGCTCCGCCTTCAGGGCTATCGATTTTTTTAGGTACGCCACCTCGGCCTCGAGCCTTCTCACCTTCCGCTCGAGCTCCTGCTCGCGCGTCATCGGCGCGACCCTCGAGCCCGACCCCCTGGGCCTGCCCTTCGGCTTCGGTCGGAGCGCCTCCGCGCCGCCCTCCCGGTAGGCCTTCACCCACCTCGAGATCGGCGCCTCGGACCTGACCCCGAAGCGCGCCATCGCCTCGGCTCTCGTGGCCCCCTCCTCGACCACCGCCCTCGCGGCGGCCAGCTTCGTCTCGAAGCTGTATCTGTACTGCGAGCCGCCCACGTCGAGCAACCCCTCCGCTCCGGTGGCGCGGAACCTGCGCTGCCACCCCTTCGCCGTCCTCTTGGGTATTTCGAGCTCGGTCGACACGGCATGGTAGCCGAGCCCCCTGCCGAAGAGGTCGGCAGCCTTCCTTCTCAGGGCAACATCGTATTTGACCCTCATGTCCTGCGCCATGAAAAACCTCCCATTTCTCGTTGTCCAAGAAATGGGAGGCAGTTCACGTAGGGAACCGGGCGCTTCGGCATCGGGGTGCACAGGATGGAGAGGAGGCGGCCGGGACTAAGCTCCCTGGACGTGAACCTGCTTCTGCTTGAGCTGTCCGCACGCCGCGTCGATATCGTTGCCGCGGGAGTTCCTGATGGTGGTCTCGACACCGTGCATGGTGAGACGGCGCTGGAGAGCCTCGATCTTATGCATGGGAGAGGGCTTCAGGAGGCTTACGGGCGTGTCGTTGAGGGGGATGAGGTTCACATGGCATAGGGTGCCCTGGCAGAAGTCGATCAGGGCCTCCATCTCGGGGTTGGTGTCGTTGACCCCCTCGATCATGGCGAACTCATAGCTCGGTCGACGACCGGTCTTCTCGACATAGGACTGGAGCGCCTCGTGGAGACGGAGGAGCGTGTACTTCTTCACGCCGGGCATGAGCTGGTTGCGTGTGCTCTGGACCGCGGAGTGCAGGGACACCGCGAGGGTGAACTGCTCGGGAAGCTCGGCGAAGCGCTTGATGCCGGGGATGACGCCGCAGGTGGAGACGGTCAGGTGCCGCGCGCCGATGGCAAAGCCGTCAGGGTCGTTGAGGATGCGCAGGGCCTTGACGGTCTCGTCGAAGTTGGCGAAGGGCTCGCCCTGACCCATGAACACGACGCTCGTCACGCGTTCGCCGAAGTCGCGCGCGACATGGGCGACCTGATCGACGATCTCGCGCGCGGTGAGCGAGCGGGAAAGGCCGTTGAAGCCGGTCGCGCAGAAGGCGCAGCCCATGGCGCATCCGGCCTGCGTGGACACGCAGACGGAAAGCTTGCCCCGGCTGGGCATGCCGACCGTCTCGACAGAGGTGCCGTCAGGGTATTCGAGCAGGTACTTACGGGAGCCGTCATGGGAGACCTGCTTGACGAGCTCGACGGGCGTGGCGAAGGCGAAGCGCTCGGCGAGCAGCTCGCGGAACTTCTTCGGCAGGTTGGTCATCTCGTCGAACGAGGAGGCGTTCTTCTGGAAGAGCCACTCCTCGAGCTGCTTCGCGCGGAACGCGGGCTGTCCGAGTTCGGCGACGAGGCCGACGATGTCGTCATGGGTGAGCGCGCGGATGTCGCGCAGGCGATTTGAACGTTGCATAACGTACCTTTCACAGGGGTGTAAACGAAACAAGCATCTATACAATAAGGTACAGCACGGCGCGGCGATGCGGTATCGCCGCGCACAGGACACACATCATCGGGCACCGGAGGTGCTGTAGAGAGGGGTCGGCCATGGAGGGCAGGTCGAGGGACGGGATTCGCGTCGCGGTGCTGGCAGGGGGCTTCTCCTCGGAGCGGGAGATCTCCCTCGCGTCCGGCGAGCATGCCATGAAGGCCATCAGGGAAGCCGGGTATGGAGTCGTCGAGCTGCTCGACCCGTCCGCCCCCGGGTTCATCGCCGCCATGGAGGGCGGGTCGTGGGACGTCGCCTTCATCGCGCTGCACGGCGCGGGCGGTGAGGACGGGATGATCCAGCACGTTCTCGAGTACCTGGGCGTCCCCTATACGGGATCGGACGCCGCATCCAGCGTGTGCGGCGCCGACAAGGAGCTCTCCAAGCTCCTCTATGAGCGCGCGGGCATACCGGTTGCGAAGGGGGTCGCCCTGGAGCGCGGCCAGGGCTACGACGTCCCCGCAATCATCGAGGAGCTGGGGCGGGACCTCTTCGTCAAACCCGCGATCAACGGCTCGAGCTACGGCGTAAGCAAGGTCACGGATGCAGCGCAGCTCCCCGCGGCAATCGAACGTGCGTTTGATTTCAGCGACAAGGTGCTGATCGAGCAGCGCCTGGTGGGTCTCGAGGTCAGCGAGGGCGTTCTCGGGGGAGAGGACCTGACGGCGCTGCCTGTCGTGGAGATCAGGTGCCCCGCGGACTCCGAGTTCTACGACCTGGACGTGAAGTACGTGGACCCCACGGATATCCACAGGATCCCCGCGGAGCTCGCCGCCGACGATTACGCTCGGGTCCAGGAGCTCGCCTGCCGGGCGCACCGCGCGCTCGGTTGCACGGGCTTCTCGCGCAGCGATTTTATCGTCACGGATCAGGGGCCGGTCATCTTGGAGACGAACACGATCCCGGGGATGACCGAGACCTCGCTGTTCCCGGATGAGCTGCGCCACGCCGGGATCGCGTTCTCCGAGGCCTGCGCCCAGCTCATCGACATCGCCCTCGACCGCACTGCGGACGGGGCGGAGAGGTAGAACCATTGGCAACCATAGCTGAGGCGGTGATGGCGGGCACGCCCGACTTCGTCGTCAGGAACTACGAGACCCTTGTGGACCGGGCCCGTACCCGCACGTTCGGCCTGATCGAGGAGGACGTGATCGTCCTCGATACGGAGACGACCGGTCTGTCCGTGCAGGACAACAAGCTGATAGAGATCGCAGCCGCCCGCCTGCGGGGACGCGAGGTCGTCGACCGTTTCGACACCTTCGTGCATCCCGGAGGACCCATCCCGCCCGAGATCGTGCGCCTGACCGGCATCACGGACGCCGACGTGGCGAACGCGCCCTCGCCGGAGGAGGCGGTCGCGGCCCTCGAGGAGTTCGTGGGCGGATGCCCGGTCATCGCCCACAACGCCGCGTTCGACCGGTCCTTCATCGAGGCGGTCAAGGGCGGCGTGCGCGTGAGCGAGGTGTGGATCGACTCGCTCGCCCTGTCGCGCATCGCGCTGCCGCGCCTGGCCTCCCACAAGCTGTCCGCCCTCGCCGAGCTGTACGGGTGCAGCGCGGTGTCGCATCGCGCGAGCGATGACGTGGACGCCCTGTGCGGCGTCTGGCGCATCCTCCTCACGGCGCTTGCGGACCTGCCGCGCGGCCTCATGCGGCGCCTGGCCGACATGCACCCCGATGTCCCCTGGAGCTACCGTCCCATCTTCTCCTACCTGGCAGGGGAGGACCCTGACGGCATCTTCTCCCTCGCCGCGGCGCGCGCCGAGGTCCTGTCCGCGGACGCCCCGCTGGAGCGGGTCGATGCCGACGAGCTCCCGGGGCTGGCGATGCCGAGCGGCGACGAGCTCCAGGCGCAGTACGCGCCGGGCGGTCTGGTCAGCCGCATGTACCCCGGGTACGAGCCGCGCAGCGAGCAGGTCGAGATGGCCTGCGAGGTGCGCGACGCGCTCGCGACGTCGACCCATCGGGTCATCGAGGCGGGTACCGGCGTCGGGAAGTCCGTGGCGTACCTGGTCCCCCTCGCGGAGGCGGCCCGCCGCAACCGCATCACGGTGGGTGTGGCGACCAAGTCCAACAACCTCGCCGACCAGCTCATGTACCATGAGCTCCCGCGCCTGGCGCGCGAGATGGAGGGCGGGCTGACCTTCTGCGCGCTCAAGGGGTACGACCACTACCCCTGCCTCCGCAAGCTCGAGCGCCTCGCCCGCTCCACGGCCGAGATCAAGACCAACCGGGACCCCGCCGACACCCTGACCGCCATGGCGGTCATCTACGCGTACGTCTGCCAGTCCCCCACCGGGGATCTCGACGGGCTGGGGATCCGGTGGCGCAGCGTCAACCGCGCCGACCTCACCACCCCCTCGAGGGAGTGCGCGCGCAGGCTGTGCCCCTTCTTCCCGGACAAGTGCCTGGTCCACGGCGCCCGCCGCCGCGCCGCGCGGGTCGATGTGGTGGTGACCAACCACTCGCTGCTGTTCCGCAACGTCGCAGCCGAGGGCAAGATCCTGCCCCCCATCCGCCACTGGGTGATCGACGAGGCGCATTCAGTCGAGCGCGAGGCGCGTCGCCAATGGGCGCTGTCGGTGTCCGCGGAGGAGTCGCGGGCGGCGTTCGAGCGGCTGGGCGGGGAGCGGTCCGGGGCGCTCGGCCAGATGATCCGCAACCTCGCGGGGTCGGATGCGGCGACGCTCTACATGGGTCTTTCGGCCAAGGCGGTCGCCAGCGCCCAGCGCGCCTCGCTGGCCATGGCCGACCTCTTCGACGGGGTGCGCGACCTCGCGCGCCGCGGGCGCTCGGACGGGTACGACAACGCGAACATCTGGATCGGCCCCGAGATGCGCGCCGGCGCCCCCTGGCAGGCCTTCCTTTCCTGCGGGCTGACCGCCGTGGACGCGCTCGACGAGGCCCATCGCAACCTCTCCTCGCTCGTCGAGACCGTGTCGCAGGACAAGCCGGAGTTCGTGGTCGACGTGGCGGACGCCGCGCGCCGGGTGGGGGAGATGCACGACGCCCTCGCCCTCATCATGGCGGGCGAGGACGAGCGCTACGTGTACTCCCTGCAGGTGAACAGGCGCCTGCGCGCCGGAGGCGAGTCGCTGACCGCCGAGCTTCTCGATATCGGCGAGATGCTCGCCGAGCGCTGGCTGCCCGAGGTCCATAGCGCGATCTTCACCTCCGCGACCATCTCCATCGCGGGGAACTTCAGCCACTTCGAGCGCGCGGTCGGCCTGAACAGGCTGCCGAAGGGAAGCTCTCGGGCCCTCCACCTCGATTCGAGCTACGACTTCGACGAGAACATGACCGTCGTCGTGGCCGGGGACGTTCCGGACCCGCGCAGCCGCGACGCGTACCTCGACACCCTGGAGCAGCTGCTCGTGGACGTCCATCTTGCCATGGGCGGCTCGTCGCTCACCCTGTTCACCAACAGGCGCGACATGGAGGAGCTGTACGCCCGGGTCGAGCCGCGGCTCTCCGCCGCCGGGCTCGAGCTCGCATGCCAGCAGCGCAACGCCTCGGCGCGCCAGCTGCGCGACCGGTTCATCTCGGAGAAGAGCTCCTCGCTGTTCGCCCTGAAGGCGTTCTGGGAGGGATTCGACGCATCGGGTGACACCCTGCGGTGCGTGGTGATCCCCAAGCTGCCGTTCTCAAGCCCCACGGACCCGCTGTCCTGCGAGCGCGGGCGCCGCGAGGAGCGCGCCTGGGCGCAGTACGCCCTTCCCGAGGCGGTGCTGGAGGTCAAGCAGGCCGCCGGCCGCCTGATCCGCTCGTCATCCGATGTGGGCGTCCTGGTTCTCGCCGACTCGCGCCTGGTGACCAAGGGGTACGGGAAGAAGTTCCTGAACTCGCTGCCCACCTCGGGCTATCAGCGTATCGAGAGCGGGAGCGTGGGCCGTTACCTGGAGCTGTGGCGCCGCGCCCACGAGCGGTAGGGAGCCGGGATGGGGCGCCTGTCCCGCCGCGAGGCGGAACGGGATGGGCACAAGGCCGCTTCCTCCTGTATCCCGCATGGCGGGGCCCGCATTGACGATATCCCTCGCAGGCGTCGGAGCGGAGCGGTGCGCGCGGGCCGGGGACGACGGGCACCC
>UMKW01033668.1_pt1 | contig 13752 bp, 16 predicted proteins | sample 1966391 | NCBI WGS metagenome assembly UMKW01 (sample SAMEA4836183, study PRJEB28245) | human gut metagenome | biome: gut microbiome; material: fecal sample | place: Denmark | collected 2008
TTGGGCTTCTTTTTTGCCAGTTCTTCAAACAGCAGATCCACCGGATTCTGGTATTCCTCGTCGTCCTCCAGCACTTGCATGGTGTTCAGCATTTCCAGCAGAGTAGCGAAGTTTTGCTCCTCCATCGGGGCTTCATAATGCAGATAAGCGATCAGGGCGGTCAAAAGCAGTCTTTCGGACTTTTCCCAGAAAGGGTCTCCGCCGGACCCTTCGCCCTTGGTGTTGGTCATCAGGGTCGTGACTAGTTTCAGAATGTCCTTTTCGCTGTGGACATAGGCGAAGGGGTTGTAGTGCATCGACTTTTTGAAGTTGATGGTGTTCAGAATCCTGATCTTGTAGCCGTTTTTCAACATTGCGTTGCCACATTCAAGCAAGATCGTACTTTTGGGGTCAGTGACCACATAGGAACTATGACATTGTAAAAGGTTGGGCTTGAGCCAAAAACGGGTCTTGCCGCTGCCGGAGCCGCCCACCACCAGCACATTTTTGTTTCTCGCATTCTTGGGGTCAGGCGGACGGTTGGACATCATCAGACGTTCGGTTTTCGTCAGGATGATGTTATCGGCAAACTTGGGAGCCATGAACGGCTCAATGTCCTTGGGCGTACCCCACCGGGCAGAGCCGTACTCCATGCCATGGCGGTACTTCTTTGCGTTTTTGCCACGCAGATAGACCGCCAGCCGTAGCCCTGCACCGCAGCACAAGCCCACCAGTAAATCAAGCGGATGCAGGCTGGGCAGAGGGCTTGCAAATGCCAGCGGAACAGCGCCCATCATGGACATGATCTTATCGCCCAGTTCCTTGCCCTCGGCAAGCCGCCATGCTTCACCAAAGTTGGTTGCCACCAGCCCCAGCAAAATATAGGGCAGATACAGTGCCAGCAGCTTTGTCAGCTTTTTCGTGGTCACAGTCCACGCTCCTGTTCCTTGTGCCGGACTTTGCCGGGGAGTTCTGCCGCTGCCTGCACCAGTTCCTGCAACCGTGCCAGTACCGAGGGACGTTTGTCCTTGTTCAGCAGGGATGCCGAATACTCTTTGAACGCCGAGTTGAAGGCTTCTGCGTCTGGGGCTTTGAAAAAGACCAGATACCGGGGCGGCACTTCGGAGGTGTCCTTGCGAATGGCATAGTCGATGCCGTACTTTTTGGCATAGCGTTCCAAACCACGGATGCCGGTCTTGCTGATCTCCACGCTGGATACGCCCCGGTTCTGCCGCAACAAGGTGCGGACGCTCTGCTTACCTTGGGATGCCTTGGACTGGTACAGCCGAAACGCCGCTTTAACTGCCCGCAGGACAGTCCGGGCAGACAGCTTCGTGGTGGAGATCATAATGCTGAATGATTTCTGTTCGATTTCTTCCTGCACTGCCATCACCTCCCATGCAGCAGGGTACTTTTAGCGGTCATGCTCTGCCGGGGGCTTAGTGCGGGGCTTTTCTGCCGGAGGTTCATCAGGCACCGGCAGCACCAGCAGACGGTTGCCCATCTTCAGAAAGGCTTCCGGCTGATGGAAAAGCTGCTCATATTTCTGCGCCATCTCCGGGGTCAGGGATGCGAAATCCTCCTCGCCCAGACCCACCACGAGAAAAGTCCCGGCAACGGCATCGTACATCTGCCCGTTCTCATCCCGCAGGGCACGGTTCAACGGCAGTCCCATGAGCTTACCATCGTCATTGCAGATGATAGCCACCGGGTCTGCAAAGGGGTAAACAGCAGCAATCGTGCCGCCCACCGCCTCCTGCAAGGCTTTGAGGTTGTTGTCAATCTCGACCTGCTGTGGATACTGTCCCGGCGCAATTTTCAGCACCGACAAGGTGTTTTCATTCTGTTCCATTCACACCTCAGTCGATGCAGATGCAGGTCAGCTTCTGCCCATCTGCCATCAGGGTGGTGCTGTGGCTTTCCAGATAGGTCTGAAAGCGGTAAATATCCTCCACCGTCAGGGATACGATGGTGCTGTGCCCATCGGTGCGGTAGAAGATGACCGGGCCGGTCAGGTACCGCTTGCCTGCCAGCTTGAGGACCTGCGCCGGATTGTAGCTGATAAACAGCGGTGCACCTTTCACAGAAATCAGGGCATCGTCCTCGTCAAAACAAGGCAGAACAGAAGGGGCATCCTCCTCCATGATAATGGTCAGCTCCATGTCCGGGCCGATGGCGGCAAGGTACACATCCTTGCCTGCTGCCTCGGTCAAACAGGATGCCGCCTGCTTCAGCATGGTCAGGATGTTCACATCCACCGTGATCTGCGGAGCATGGGTTGCAGAGTGAAAAGGAATCGTATTGTTCATAGGCGTTACCTCCAATTTTTTGCAAACAAAAAAGACCCCATCGGGTCTTGCGTTACGGTGTGAGTCAGCGCTCGTTGCGGCGCTGCTGCTTTTTCTGCCACGCATCCAGAAGCTGGATGATCTTCTCCTCCATCTGTTTGGGCGTGTAGCTGCGGGGGAAATACTTTCGCAGGGTCTCGTTTTTGATGGTCACGGTGTCTTTCTCGCTCTTTTTCTCCTGTCCCATCACATCAAAGGCTTTTTCGTAGCTGAACTCTCCCTGCTGTGCCATCTTTTTCAGTTGCTGCGCCTGCGATAAGGACGGCGCATTCTGGGTGTCCTCCATGGCTTCTAAAAAATCCCGCTGTTGGCTCTCGTCCAGATAGGACAGCTCCACAGCGGGATTAAAGGAGATCTTCTTTTCGTCTACCATGTCCAGCAGTTTAGGAATAAGGTTGGTCAGGCGGATGAAACGCTGGACTTGTCTGCCGCTTTCTCCGCTTTCCTTTCCGACAACATCGGCGGTTTCAAAATTCCCGACAAGTTGTCGGGAATTTTCTTTTGATGGTCTACCGCTAGTTCTTCGCATGGCATCCAGTTTCATCTTGTACGCCAAGGCACGTTCACTGGGGAGGATGTGTTCACGCTGCAAATTGGAATCCACCATCAATATCACAGCAGCATCGTCCGACATCTGCCGCACAATGACCGGCAGCGTGTCCAGCCCGGCAAGTTTAGCCGCATACTGACGGCGGTGCCCGGAGATAATCTCATAGCCGTCACCGTCCGGGCGAGGGCGGGCAATCAGCGGAGCCAGCACGCCGTACTGTGCGATACTTTCCACCGTCCGGGTCATGGCTTCATCGTCCAGCACCTTGAAAGGGTGGTTGGTGAAGGGATGCAGATTATCAATTGGAATCTGCTGTACCTGCTCCCGCTGTTCCTCCTGTCGGTTTTCCTCGGTGGAAAACAGGTCATCTAGCCCTTTCAGAGCTAAGTTTCCGTTGTCGATCGGCATCCGCCAGCACCTCCTTTGCAAGAGATTTGTAGGCTTCTGCCACCTTGCCCTTGGGGTCATAGGCAAAGATGCTTTTGCCTGCCGCACTGGTTTCAGCCGCACGAACGGAACGAGGAATGGTCTGCTCGAACACCTTCAGGTGCTTTCCGTATGCCTGCCGGATCAGATTGCTGATTTGTTTTCCGTAGTTGGTACGGATGTCGGTCATGGTCAGCAGAATGCCCTCGATTTTCAGCTTCGGGTTGATCTGCCGCCGGACCTTTTGGACGGTCTGCAAAAGCTGTTCCAGACCTTTTGCGGAAAGATACTGCGCCTGCACCGGAATCAGGGCAGCGTCTGCCGCTGCCAGTGCGTTGATGGTCAGCATCCCCAGCGAGGGCATACAGTCCAGCAGGATATAATCGTACTCCCGTTTGGCACTGTCCAGCACCTGTTTCAGCATCTTTTCCCGGTTCATGCTGTTCACCAACGCCACTTCCAGCCCTGCCAGTTCGATGTTGGCAGGGATCAAGTCAACGCCCTCTGCGTGGTGCAGAATGCCCTCGCCGGGCGGAATGCTCTGGTCGTTCATGGCTTTTGCCATCAAGGTGGAAAGGGTGGTGGGCAGTTCGTCCGGCTGCTGCCAGCCCATGCTGATGGTAAGACTGCCCTGTGGGTCAGTGTCCACCAGCAGAACTTTCTTGCCCTCCATTGCCAGCCCGATACCCAGATTTTCACAGGTGGTGCTTTTTCCGACACCGCCTTTCTGGTTTGTGATTGCGATAACTGTTGCTTTCTTTGCGATAACATCACCCCGCTTTCCGGGAACCGTGCGCAAAGTCATGGTTCGTCTGGTTCTGATAGTGTAGATTCATGGTCGTGGGCGCATTGTAGAGCGAGGCAAGCAGATACTGCTTCATGTTCCGCACGGGGGTAGCATTTTCGGCAAGGCTGTTCAGCACAAAGCGGATATGGTCTGCATTCAGCTTTTTCAGCCGACTGCGTACCACCTCGGCAGGCTTATCATCTCCAGCGATTCGGAGCAGCCTGCGTTTGGTGGCACAGGTGTCCACCAGCAAATCTACTATCTGATAGATGGTATCTTCATCATCCGGGAAAAGCCGAAGCAGCAGTTTGACCTCCAACGCCTGATAAAAATAATCCTCAAGCTGTTCACGAATGTCTCCTGAGTGGATAGGATCAGGTTTATTCATCTCTGTATTATTCTTATCAGTCTTATTTGCTTGCGTTTTTGGCTGCTCCTGAACTGCGATTTGGGCAACGCCTGAATTGCTGTTTGCGCAATTCAGATTGTGCATTTTTGACAACCCTGTGGTGAAGTCTTTGACGTAGATTAGGCTGGGTCTGCCCAGACCTCGCCGCTTGCGTTCGATCAGGTCGATTTGTTCCAGCTCTCGGAACAGTTTGATCGCCTTGTGTTCGGCGCAGCAGAGCGATTCCTGCACTTCCCGGACAGTGTAGATGATATACACCCGCCCCTGCTTGTCCATCCAGCCGTTTTTGACCGACAGGCTCATGCGGTCGAGCAGGATGCCGTACAGCGTCCGGGCATCCGTAGAAAGCTGCCGAAAACGGCTGTCCTGAAACAATGCCTTTGGGATGCGGAAGTAGGAAAATAGTTCACCCGACTGCCCATAGAAGTAGTCGAGCGTCATTTGGTGTGCCATCGGATTTTCAACTGTATGGGTGTGTTCATGTGGAAAAACACCTCCTTTTTGTGATATGGAAAATTTTTGAAGTTCCATTTTTGAGAAAAAATGGATGGAAAATGGATGAAAAAATGCGTTGTAGTTTGTCCCGAAAACTGCAAAAGCAAAAATGTGTTATTTTCTAAAGATATTACGAAAAGGATAAAAAATCGAATGCTTGAAAAAATAAATAACGTAAATGTGCGTTTTCTTGTGCTCTCTGTTTATAAAGTGCAGAACAGGCTGCTATCAAAAATCCCAGAAAGTAAGATTGTTGCATGAAGATGCACTAATCGCGCAAAACATGGGAAGATAAACGTATGATAAACCCTCCCCGGTGAAACTGAATGGTTTTGCCGGGGAGGGTTTTAGTTTTAAGAGGAGAAAAAGTATGAAGAAAAGAAAAATTGATCCACTTGAAGAAATTATGAGTAATCCGTATTATCAACTACGTGATGATTATAACTATGCAGAAAAGGTGAAGGGGACTATTAGTTTTGGGCAATATAGCATGAAATATTGGGCATTAGAACGGGATATAGTCCTTGATGGAACAAAAAGTGAAATTACAGAAGAGAGATTCGTAAAGGCTATAATGGATGCACGAAAAGAAGGAGAAATATTAAATGATGAAGATGAGGTAAATGGAGCAAGAAAAATAAGAAGAAAAGTAATAAGTCATCTAAATATAATTTTTTGCGGAAAAGCAAAATGCAAAAGCCAAATTAAAATCGGAATAAATACGCAACTTACATTAAAAAATATAGTTTTCTTTAATTGGATTTTGAAAATAAACGGCAAAACGCTTGCAAAAACCATTGAAAGGATAGAAGGCAAAAAGAATGAGTTGATAACAAAAATTAGTGAATCCAGAGGTAAAACAAAGACGGTGGAAGATTATTATAGGGAACTTCTAGTTCGGGGATTAAACTCGTTAAAGGAAAATGAAATTAGTCCAAAACTTGTGGAAAAGAGAATAAAGGAACTTTATCCAGACATAAAGGAAGAACCTAAAAGTGAGATAGAAGATAGTCAAAAATTTGAGGGCTGGCCGATAATTTGGCGGCTTGGAGATGAACTTTTTGACATGGAGATGAAATATCCGCATTCAGAATGGGTGTACCAAACGATTTATCAGGACATACTGGAAAGTTTATCAAGATGCCATGAAGAGATTGAAAAGTGTGCTGATAAATTTTATGAGGCAAAGTGTAGAAAAGAAGGAAAGAAAGTAGAAGAGTAAAGATATTTTAAAATACGTTGAGGCCGAGAAAGTTAGGAGTTTCCAACTTTCTCGGCCTCAACGTATTTTTGTATAATTTGATTTTTAAAATATGAATAAACCATGAATGAAATACGCCCAAAATTTACGAAAAAGAGCTTTGAGCGGCCTAGGAGACAGAATAGGGTCATGATAAACTACTATTGCGAACGAAGTGGCCACTTCGAAACACAAAATAATTGATTTGTGAGGTATTTTACTATGACACAGAATGAATATGACAAGTGGTATCGGGAACTCAACGAAGCTCAGAAAGAAGCTACGGATGAGTTCTTTGCTTGGAAGGAGAAAGCATCTAAGGGTAAGGACTGTTATGCAGATATTGGGATTACCAGGATAAATGGGAAGGCTGAGGTTGCTCTTCGGGAAGGTGAGTATATTTCGCCGTTCAGAGGTTTCCAAATGAGCTTGAAACAGAATGGGAGGATTTTGTCAAGCTGTAATTGGAGATGTGAGGATGGAGTAGAAAAATTTCCGCTTCTGTTCAGCACAAAAACATTCAAATCTGGAAAAATAGCTGCCGGTATTTTTGTCCGAGACGGAGCAATGCAATCTCCGATTATACTTGGATGCCCGGACGATTTTGAACCGGATGCTTTCTATGAGGTGTTTGTACATGCTTGGGGAGCGGAAATGGGCTATCTTTGGGAGGGAGACGGAAAGATTCAGGGATTAACAAGAATCGACTATCTGCTCTCTGGTAATCTGGGAGAAACGCAGAATCCCATCGAAAAATTGGTCGAGCAGATGTACTTCCAGAAGACCACTTCGGAGGAAACCAACCATGAGTAATATGTATGGAAAGGACAAATTCCATGACAGGCAAAAAGCGGTATTACAGAAGTCCGCTCAAAAAATTGAGAATGATTCGGGTTGGTCACAGGATAATTTTTTGAGGGGATATGCTGAAGAAATTCTTCCGGCATCAGGAGCCGAGCTATCCTTTGGCGAACTTTGCGCAATAGGGGAGCAAGTTGAACAAGAGGCCGCTTTTTCTGCAAAGGAGGCGATGCGCAACAAAATCAAGGCAAGACGAGATGCTGAACGATATAAGTCAACAGGCACGGACAGCGAACAACGGACTCCTAATCCGTTTGAAGATTCTAGCGCAATAGCTACAGAATCTCCGAAAAATGAGGACACATTAAATACAATGAGGAAACACGCCGATGCCCAACCGACAAAATCGGCTGGGATAAAAACCTCAAAAAAACAGTCCCTTGTCGAAACGACAAGGGAACTAAAAAAGTATATCCATATCATTTCCTGTGGAGGTGTGCTGTATTACCACAATGAATATTACTACACACAGCTGGATTCAAAGCAGTTAATCAAGTTGTATCGTCAGAATGTGGACTATGAACTCAATAATGAATCTAGCCTACGTGGGTATAAGGATCTCTACGATTGCCTCGTAACAGATCCCCAAATTGAGTGCAGCGAACCGGAAGATGAACCGATTTATGCACCTTTGGAAAATGGAATCCTTGACCTTATGGAGTGGAAACTTTATCCACACAGCCCGGATCAAATAACCTTTACCTGTATTAAGGCAAAATATGATCCGCAGGCAAAGTGCCAGATATTTGAGGAATACTTGCAGCGAGTCACAGGTGGGGATTCCCTGCTGTCGGAGAGAGTTTGGATGGCAATCGGGTATTTGCTTATCTACCCTGCACGGGGAAAGTTCTTTATTTTCATGAAGGGTATCGGAAATAGCGGCAAGAGCGTTTTGGGAAGCTTTATCCGACGCCTGTACCCCAAAGAATCCATCAGCAGTATTAGACTTAAGCAAATGAAGAATGAATTTGGAATGTCTTCGTTGGCCAACGCTGTAATCAATTTTGACATGGATATGCCAAGTTCAAAAATTGATGAGGAGGCAGCTTCTCGATTGAAGCAGATTACAGGAGGCGATTCAATCAATGTTCCACGCAAATTTCGTGATGATGCGTTGCTGGAAAGGCGCATTAAGTTTGTCTTTTCTAGTAATCATCCGATTATCATCGACGGAGAAGATGATGCACTCCTAAAACGTATCATATATCTGCCTTTTAATTATGCAATCCCGGATGACCAGCAAGACCCGGATTTGGGAGACAAAATTTGGAAAGAGCGAGATGCGATTGCTACAAAAGCCCTGCGCTATGCGCGGAAACTTGTGAAACTCAATTACATCTTCCCAGAAATTCCCCAGATGGACAACGCAAAGTGCATTGTGAGAGACTCTATTGCGAAAACCGTAGGAAAATTTGTACAGGAAAGCTGCGATAAGAGCGAGTCGAAAGCAGTGACTGCTACAGAAGACCTGTATAATGCTTACTCAGACTATTGCAAGGAGAAGAATATGTGGGCGTGTAGCCAAAAGGCATTCACGAAAGAACTCACCCAAATGAAGATAGAGCATACTCGTTTCCGGTGTACAGGAGAGGATATGATTGCCCGAAAGAATCCGGTATCTGCTTTCAAAGGAATCAAGCTCCGTCCGTAACTTCTGATTCTTCGATGATACGTTATACCTCTGACTCTAAGCACCATAAGCGATAACCAAGGGAGGTATCACAATGCTGGAAATTGACGAAAAGGCGATGGCCTATTGTCTGGTGGAAGCTCTCTTTGCAGCAGGAGTAATCAACCTGCCCACTTATCAGAACTTCCTTCGGATGAAGCGTGAGCAGGAGGAAGAACCGCCTGCAAAGGCTTCGTAAACAACAGAGAAAGGCTCTGGTGGAGGATTCTGCCAGAGCCTTTCTTTTTATCCGAAAAAGCAAGAAAATGGAGGTAAAAACATGCGAGTAGCAGTATATGCTCGTGTCTCAACAGAGCATGAGGCGCAAATCAATGCGCTGGAAAATCAGTTGGAGTGGTATAAAATCGAATGTTCCCGGCATTCGGACTGGGAAATCGTGGAGGTCTACGTAGACCAAGGCATCACCGGAACACAAGCACAGAAGAGGCCAGAGTTTTTGCGTATGATGGAGGATGCAAAGAAAGGTAAATTTGACCTTATCATTACCCGTGAGGTGAGCCGATTTGCACGAAATACGGTGGATGCTTTGTCCTATACGCGCCAGATGAAGGCTATGGGCGTGGATGTGCTTTTTATCAATGACGGTATCAACACGGCTGCCGATGATGGCGAACTCCGACTGTCGCTCATGTCTTCCATGGCACAGGATGAAAGCCGCAAAATCTCAGAACGTGTGAAGGCAGGGCAGAAAATCAGTCGGGAAAGGCACATTCTGTATGGCAACGGAAACATCTTGGGATTCCGCAGGGAGAATGGAACTTATGTTCCCGAACCGGAACAGGCTGAAACGGTAAGGTTGATTTTCCAGATGTATTCGAGTGGTGAAGTCGGCCTACAGAAAATAGTCGCAGAGTTATATCGTCTTGGACGGTTGGATGCGGGAGGTCATGTTTCGTGGGACGCTTCCAAGGTGAGTCGTGTCCTGCACAATGCAACATATAAGGGATGCATTTGCTATAATAAATCCCATAGTGACGGCTACTTGACGCAGAAGCGTATCAAAAATCTGGATGAAAGCAGCTACATCTATGTGAAAGGGGATTTTGAGCCATTGGTTTCGGAAGAAATGTGGGAGAGATGCCAGCAGATTTTGGCATCGAGATCAGCACGAGTAATCGATGAAAACGGAAAAAAGCACAAGTACATGAGAAATACACCAAAATCGGTCTGGACGGCAAAATTGCGTTGCAGCTGTGGTGCAGGATTTATTCAGTTCAAGTGGCGTGTGAACCGGGATGGTGCTGTAATTCATGGATTTCAGTGCTACCGCCGTACACGCAGGCCGAGCATCAGCTACTTGCAGGAGCATGGCCTTGATTTGAGCATCAGCTGCCAAATCAAGGCTATCAGTGAGTGGAAGCTGGACTTGATGGCGGCAAAGGTGTTTGAACATCTCACATTTGACAAGGGAAAGACAGTCAAAGAGGTCTATAAAATCCTGAGCCGCTGCATGGCAGAGGAAAAGACGGTTCGTATTTCCAGAAAGGCAATGCTGGAAAAGAGCATCGCTAAGCAGAGAGAGCGGCTGGACAAGTATATTGACCTGTGTGCAGACGGCATCATCACCAAACAGGAACTTATGGAACGTCGCAAAGGCTTAGACAACCAGATCGCAGATCTGCAATCCCAGTATGAGAGCGTAGAACAGGAGGATGAACGCAGTGGAGCGCTGGACATGAATCTGATCTCGCAGAAGCTGGATGAATGGCAGCGGGCATCAAAGAACGATGTTGATCGGGAGCTTATCAACAGCTGTGTGGCGCAAATCACGCCTTTGACAAATGAAGAATTTCGCTGGGCACTCGACTTTCAGATGTCAGAGGTACGGGCGAGAAACGCCGCAGCATATACGATGGATGGCTTTGTAGAGATGGCACGCTTTTCGATTTCCTTTGAGGAGGCAAAGGCTTTTAAGGCATCCCGAAATCAGGGAATCCGCAAAAATGAATGGCAGGATCTCACGGTGGTTGTGGGAATCTGGTCGAAAACTCAAAAGTAGGAGGCTGTGTCGGCTGTGCCGGTTGTGTCAGAGATTTTCAAAACAAGTTTTATTATATCCTTATATCTCCACCCATAAAACACCTGAAAGACACGAAAACATAAGACTGATTCGCAAAAACACGGACACAGCGGACACACTTGGTACAAGTTAGGCGTATCTGAAGCAGATATAATGATATATTATACCCTTGGATAGAAAGACCAGTAAGCAACCACATCAGCTTACTGGTCTTTGATTTTTACAGAAAAACGGAGGAAAAATCAATGGCAGAAATCTTTGAAAAAGTATTGGTGGAGGTGATGAAAGCAGTCGGAAAAGGTGCTGCGAAAATCATTGTCTGGACGGCTCATCAAATCGAAAAGAAATAAGATAATCAAAAATTTTGGAGGTAAAGATTATGTCCGCAAATGTTGAAACGATGTTCTCTGTCCGTGAGACCCCTTGGCACGGCCTTGGCCGTATCGTGATGGATGCCCCTGCAAGCCGTGAAGCCTTGGAGCTGGCCGGTCTGGATTGGCAGGTAGAGAGCCGCAATATCTATTCTGGCACGGGTGCTATGATCCCCGGCTATCGTGCCAATGTCCGCAGCACCGATGATGCTGTTCTGGGTGTGGTGTCTGACCGCTACCGCATTGTGCAGAACGAAGAAGCATTCCAATTCACCGATGACTTGCTTGGTGAGGGTGTCACCTATGAAACCGCAGGCTCTTTACAGGGCGGCAAGAAGGTATGGATGCTGGCGAAGCTGCCGGAGAAGTACATCATCGCCGGAGATGAAGTAACCCCATATCTTGTGCTCTTTAACAGTCACGATGGCAGTTCTGGTGTAAAAGTCGCTATGACCCCGGTTCGTGTGGTCTGCCAGAACACCCTGAATCTGGCTCTGGGTACTGCAAAGCGCATCTGGACTGCCCGCCATACCGAAAATGTTCTGCTCCGGGTGCAGGATGCCCGTGAGACCTTACAGCTTGCCAACAGCTACATGGGGGAGCTGGGCAAAGGTATCCATGAGCTGACCACCATCAAGCTGTCTGACCGCAAGGTGCAGGAGTTTATCAACGAGTTCTTCCCCATCACGGAAGACTTAACCGATGGTCAGCGGAAGAACAACCTGCGCTTGCAGGAAGATTTGAAGGCTCGCTATTATAATGCACCCGATCTGGAATGGGTCGGCAAAAACGGCTGGCGGTTCGTGAACGCTGTTTCCGACTTTGCTACCCATGCAGACCCCATCCGTAAAACTCGCAACTACAACGAAAATCTGTTCCTGCGCACCGCAGAGGGCAATCCCATGATCGACAAGGCTTACAAGATGGTGCTGGCAGCAGCCTAAAGGAGTGAACTATGAATGATGTGAGCAACCGGGCTGTCCGGGAATTTTCTGAGTTCCTTGACCGCATCGAAATCAATTTTCCAAAACCTACCTGCACCACAGCATACGAGATCACGATGAAAAGCACCATCGTCAGTGCCCTGATTACGCTGGACACCGAAAAGCAGATGGACGAGCGTTTCTGGAACCATCTCCGGGTGCAGCGGAATATTCTGGATTTCCTGTATGCCCTCTGGCTGGATGATGACCGTACCTTGGTAGACGAGTTTTCCACCATTATCAAAGACTTGGTGGAATATGATTTCTCCATTGTAGAAGAACAGATGAAAGAGAGGTTGAACATTGCATGAAAAGGCTTGTATCTACATTGAATTTACCCAAAGAAGATTGGCTCCGTTACCGCAAATGCGGCATTACCGGCACGGATGCCGGAGCTATCCTTGGCCTGAATCCCTACCGTTCGGCATTTCAGGTTTACCACGATAAAATCAGCGATACCATTGAAAATATCGACAACGAAGCCATGCGGCAGGGTCGTGATTTGGAGGATTATGTGGCGCAGCGGTTCTCCGAAGAAACGGGTTTTAAGGTGCGCCGTGCAAACGCTATCTACCAGAGCGAGGAACATCCGCTGCTTCTGGCAGACTTTGACCGCCTGATCGTTGGACAGAAGGCCGGGCTGGAGTGCAAGACAGTCTCGCCGTTTTCTGCGGACAAATGGGCAGATGGCAAAATCCCGGCTCACTATCTGGCGCAGGTTGACCACTACTTAGCCGTCAGCGGTTTCGACTGCTGGTATGTGGCGGCTCTGATTTTCGGCAGAGAGCTGGTGATCCACAAAATCGTGACGGATAAGCAAGTGCTTTCTGATCTCATTGATGAGGAAGAACGTTTCTGGACGAACCATGTTGTGCCCCAGATTCCCCCTGCACCTAACGGTTGCGAGTGTGACACCCAGCAGATCAACCAGATGTATGAGGTGGATAACCGGGATAAGACCGCTGACCTGAGTGCTCTGCATGGACTTCTGGATAAGCGGCAGGAGCTTTCCGACCAAATCGAGCAGATGGAACAGGAGAAAACGGCCATCGAGCAGCAGGTCAAGCTGCAAATGCAGGATGCTGCCTATGGCACAGCACCGGGCTATAAGGTATCGTGGGTATCTTCCGAAAGCAAGCGTGTGGATTCCCAACGCCTGCGGAAAGAGCAGCCGGATATTTTCAACCAGTACAGCAAAAATGTAAGCAGTCGCAGGTTCACCATCATTCATGCGGCATAATTGTATGGCGGCAGGGAGCAACTTCTCTGCCACCTTTTTTCTTGGAGGTTTATTATGGCTACGGAAAATCCATTCGTAAAATTATTTGCTATCGACTTCAAAGATCATCTGGAAGTCAAAAAGTCCGGCAACACGGAACTGAAATATGTAAGCTGGGCGTATGCTTGGGCAGAGGTGAAGAAGTTGTATCCTGCTGCCAGCTATGAGGTCAAGAAATTCAACGGCCTGCCCTATGTTTATGACCCCATAACCGGCTTCATGGTGTACACCACTGTCGCGATTGAGGGCGTTTCGCACGAAATGTGGCTGCCTGTACTGGATGGCGCAAACAAAGCCATGAAAGCTGTGCCTTA
>UMKW01035415.1_pt1 | contig 13614 bp, 5 predicted proteins | sample 1966391 | NCBI WGS metagenome assembly UMKW01 (sample SAMEA4836183, study PRJEB28245) | human gut metagenome | biome: gut microbiome; material: fecal sample | place: Denmark | collected 2008
GAAGAAATTATTGAAACGACAAAGATCATAGCATTGAAAGATCATATGATCGAGATCACCATTTACGAAAGAAAAGATCAAAAAGATTCAAAAGAAAAAAGAAAGCTTGCGTTATTTATTCATGGCGGCGGGTTTATTGGCGGAGATGTCAGGACAAAAGGAAATCAGTGCCGTTATCTTGCACAGCAGTCAGGTGCGGTTGTTGTCTCGCCGGAATATCGTCTGGCACCTGAAACTCCATATCCAGGAGCAGAAGAAGACGTACTTGGAACGATCGACTGGTTAGAAGATAATGCAGACAGATTCAATATTGATACGGATAAGATGGCAATCATGGGAGAAAGTGCAGGAGGCCATTTGGCGGTTAATGCTTGCCTGAAAGATAAAAAACAAAGAATGAAACTGGTTGTATCTGTATACGGAGTTATGGATATGAGTGTAGCAGAAGATACACCATACAATTGGGATTACTCACTATACCAGATGGAGGAAGAACAAAAGGATTATATCATGAACCGCCTGTTCCGTTTTAAAGAGTTAAATGATTCTATGAATGATCTGTATTTACAAAATGGAGAATCAACTTTGGATGGAGAAATTTCCCCATTGTTCAGTGAACATCTTGACTGTTTGCCAAAAGTTCTGATGATCGAAGCAGAATTTGATTATTTTAAGATTTGTAATGAAGAATTTGTGAAAAAGTTAGAAGAACAAGGAAAAGATGTTGATGTCATTTATTATGAAGGACTAGACCATGGGTTCTTCGATCGTCTTGGAAGCCTTCCACAGACACAAGACTGTATTGATGAGATCGCGAAGTATATCAAAGAAATGTAGAAAACGCAATTCAATAAAAAGCACTTGAAAAAGGCAGATGAGAAACATTTTCAGGTGCTTTTTTCATGTATTTAAAAATAGTTATTGACATGATAAATTCTATGTGATAATATAAGAAAATGTCTTAATGTGGGTTTGTCTGCCCACACTCTATGTAAAATTAAGAATAAGATTGTAAGAAAGATATAGTAAGATAGAGGGTTTCTTACAGTTGATGTAGTATATAAACCAGGTTTAGATCAAGAGGTGAAAAACGTCCATGGAAAAGAACAGAATACAGCCAATAAAATCAGGTACAGGGATGCGAATCAGCTATGCCAGACAGGATGACGTCCTTGAAGTACCAAATCTGATCGAAATCCAAAAGGATTCCTATGATTGGTTTTTAAGAGAAGGATTAGCAGAGGTATTTGAAGATATCTCCCCAATCGAAGATTACAGCGATCAGTTAAGCTTGGAATTTGTTGACTATCAATTATGTAAAGATGACGTCAAATATTCAATTGAAGAATGTAAAGAAAGAGATGCAACATACGCTGCACCTTTAAAAGTGAAAGTAAGACTTCATAATAAAGAGACTGATGAAATCAAGCAGCATGAGATTTTTATGGGCGATCTTCCTTTAATGACAGCAACAGGAACATTTATCATCAACGGAGCTGAACGTGTTATCGTCAGTCAGTTAGTGCGTTCCCCTGGAATTTATTATGGAATTGCTCATGACAAGATTGGTAAAGAGTTATACTCTTCCACAGTTATTCCAAACCGTGGTGCTTGGCTTGAATATGAAACAGATTCCAATGATGTATTCAATGTACGTGTAGACCGTACAAGAAAAGTGCCTATCACAGTTTTGATCCGTGCATTAGGTATCGGAACAAACGCAGAGATCAAAGAATTATTTGGTGAAGAACCAAAGATCCTTGCAAGTATTGAAAAAGACCCATCTGATAACTATGAAGATGGTCTGTTAGAATTATATAAGAAGATCCGTCCGGGAGAACCATTATCTGTAGATAGTGCGGAAAGCTTGATCAACAGCATGTTCTTCGATCCAAGAAGATATGATCTTGCGAAAGTTGGACGTTACAAATTCAATAAAAAATTAGCATTAAGAAATCGTATCAGTGGATTTATCTTAGCAGAAGATGTTTTAGATCCAACAACTGGAGAAGTATTAGCAGAAGCTGGAACGAATGTGGACATGGAACTTGCAGATAAGATTCAGAACGCAGCCGTAGCAAGTGTTATGATCCAGACAGAAGAAGGTGCTACAAAAGTACTTTCCAACATGGAAGTAAATCTTGCTGAATATGTAGATTTCAATCCAGAAGAGATCGGTGTTCATGAAGATGTTTTCTATCCTGTATTAGAGAAGATCTTAGAAGAAGGATATGAAGGAGAAGAATTAAAAGAAGCTCTGAAGAAGAATATTCATGAATTGATTCCAAAACATATTACAAAAGAAGATATCTTAGCATCCATCAACTATAATATCCATTTAGAGTATGGAATTGGACATGATGATGATATTGACCACTTAGGAAACCGTCGTATCCGTGCTGTAGGTGAACTGCTTCAGAACCAGTATCGTATCGGTCTTTCAAGATTGGAAAGAGTTGTTCGTGAAAGAATGACAACTCAGGATATTGAATCTATCTCACCACAGTCATTGATCAATATCAAACCAGTAACAGCAGCAGTGAAAGAGTTCTTTGGAAGTTCTCAGTTATCTCAGTTCATGGACCACAACAACCCACTGTCTGAGTTAACACATAAGAGACGTTTATCTGCATTAGGACCAGGTGGTCTGTCTCGTGATCGTGCCGGATTCGAAGTCCGTGACGTACATTATACACATTACGGAAGAATGTGTCCGATCGAGACACCTGAAGGACCTAACATCGGTCTGATCAACTCTCTTGCTACTTATGCGAGAATTAACGAGTATGGATTTATCGAAGCTCCATATCGTGTACTGGATAAATCAGATCCTGAGAATCCAGTTGTTACAGACAAAGTTGTTTATTTAACAGCTGATGAAGAAGATAATTATGTAGTAGCACAGGCGAACGAACCTGTTGATGAAGATGGACATTTCGTAAATACTCATGTATCCGGACGTTTCCGCGAGGATACATCAGAATTTGATAAAGTAAACCTTGACTTAATGGACGTATCTCCAAAGATGGTATTCTCAGTAGCTACATCCATGATTCCTTTCCTGGAGAACGATGATGCCAACCGTGCGCTGATGGGATCCAACATGCAGCGTCAGGCAGTACCACTTCTTTCTACAGAAGCTCCTGTTGTTGGAACAGGTATGGAATCCAAGGCTGCATATGACTCTGGAGTCTGCATCACAGCAAGAAATGGCGGAGTCGTAGAAAGATCTACAAGTACAAAGATCGTAGTTCGTAATGATGACGGTCAGAGAGATGAGTACAATGTTATCAAGTTTGCACGAAGCAACCAGGGTAACTGTATGAATCAGCGTCCAATCGTATTTGTAGGGGACAGAGTAGAAAAGGGAGACATCTTAGCAGATGGTGCTTCAACATGCAATGGAGAGATGGCTCTTGGTAAGAACCCATTGATCGGTTTCATGACATGGGAAGGATATAACTACGAGGATGCGGTACTGTTAAGTGAACGTCTTGTACAGGATGACGTTTATACATCTGTTCATATCGAAGAATATGAAGCAGAAGCAAGAGATACAAAACTTGGTCAGGAAGAGATCACAAGAGATCTTGCTGGATTAAGTGAAGATGTTTTAAAAGACTTAGATGATAACGGTATCATCCGTATCGGTGCAGAAGTACGTGCCGGTGACATCCTGGTAGGAAAAGTTACTCCTAAGGGAGAAACAGAATTAACAGCTGAAGAGAGATTGTTACGTGCGATCTTCGGTGAGAAAGCAAGAGAAGTCCGTGATACATCTTTAAGAGTGCCACATGGTGCTTACGGAGTTGTTATGGATACGAAGATCTTCACAAGAGAGAATGGAGACGAACTTCCTCCTGGAGTAAACAAGAGCGTTCGTGTATACATTGCTCAGAAGAGAAAGATTTCTGTAGGAGATAAGATGGCTGGTCGACATGGTAACAAGGGTGTAATTTCCCGTATTCTGCCAGTAGAAGATATGCCATACTTACCAAACGGACGTCCATTAGATATCGTACTGAACCCATTAGGTGTGCCTTCACGTATGAATATCGGACAGGTGTTAGAGATCCATCTGTCCTTAGCAGCAAAAGTTCTTGGATTTAATGTTGCTACACCAGTATTCAATGGTGCAGACGAGAACGATATCGCAGATACATTAAGAATGGCAAATGACTATGCCAATACATCATGGGAAGAATTTGACGCGAAATGGCGTGATAAAGTTAACGATGATGTAATGGATTACTTATATGAAAACAGAGACCATAGAAAAGAATGGCAGGGTGTACCAATTGATACAACTGGTAAAGTAAGATTAAGAGACGGTCGTACAGGAGAAGAATTTGACAGCCCTGTAACAATCGGATTCATGCATTACCTAAAACTGCATCATCTGGTAGACGATAAGATCCATGCACGTTCTACTGGTCCTTACTCATTAGTAACTCAGCAGCCACTGGGTGGTAAAGCTCAGTTCGGTGGACAGCGTTTTGGAGAGATGGAGGTATGGGCACTGGAAGCTTATGGTGCAGCATATACACTTCAGGAAATCCTGACATTCAAATCTGATGACGTTGTTGGACGTGTGAAAGCTTATGAAGCGATCATCAAAGGTGATAACATCCCTGAACCAGGTGTTCCGGAATCTTTCAAAGTATTATTAAAAGAATTCCAGTCACTTGCACTAGATGTTAAGATCCTTGATGAAAATGCACAGGAAGTTGAGTTAAGAGAAGATATTGATGGTGGAGATGCTGATCAGGATCTTGCACCAATGATCGAAGGAGACGGAGTCTTCAATAATTATGAAGAAAGCGAATCTGAACTCGGTGCTTTAGGATATAAACACGGAGACTTATCAGAAGGTGAAGATAACACAATCATGTAGATTGGCGAGCAATTTAGGAAGGAGCAGCCTTAAATGATGGAATCAAGCAATGAATATCAAAGCAATAAAATTTCATTTGATGCAATTAAAATCGGGTTGGCTTCCCCAGAAAAGATCCGTGAGTGGTCTAGAGGAGAAGTAAAGAAACCTGAGACGATCAACTATCGAACATTAAAACCTGAAAAAGATGGGCTTTTCTGCGAGAAGATCTTCGGGCCTACAAAGGACTGGGAGTGTCACTGCGGAAAGTACAAAAAAGTTCGCTATAAAGGTGTTGTCTGCGACCGATGCGGTGTTGAAGTAACAAAAGCAAGTGTTCGTCGTGAGAGAATGGGACATATCGAATTAGCGGCTCCAGTATCCCATATCTGGTATTTCAAAGGAATTCCTAGCCGTATGGGTCTGATTCTTGATATTTCACCAAGAACACTGGAAAAGGTTTTATATTTCGCATGCTATATCGTTTTAGATGCTGGAGATACAGATCTTGCATATAAACAAGTATTAACAGAAAAAGAATATAGAGAAGCGTATGAAAAATACGGAGATACATTCCGCGTAGGAATGGGTGCTGAAGCAGTGAAAGAACTGCTTCAGGCCATTGATCTTGAGGCAGAAGCAAAATCCTTACAGGATGAATTCAAAACTGCTACAGGTCAGAAGAGAGCCAGAATCGTTAAGAGACTGGAAGTTGTAGAGGCATTTTTAAACTCAGACAACAAACCAGAATGGATGATCCTGGATGCAGTTCCAGTTATTCCACCAGATATCCGTCCAATGGTGCAGTTAGATGGTGGACGTTTTGCCACATCTGACTTAAATGACCTTTACAGACGTATCATTAACAGAAATAACCGTCTGAAGAGATTATTAGAGCTTGGAGCTCCAGATATCATCGTAAGAAACGAAAAGAGAATGTTACAGGAAGCAGTTGATGCCCTGATCGATAATGGTAGACGTGGACGTCCAGTCACAGGACCAGGAAACCGTGCATTAAAATCATTATCAGATATGTTAAAAGGTAAACAGGGACGTTTCCGTCAGAACCTGTTAGGAAAACGTGTAGACTATTCTGGACGTTCCGTTATCGTAGTAGGACCAGACTTAAAGATTTATCAGTGTGGTCTTCCAAAAGAAATGGCGATCGAATTATTCAAGCCATTCGTTATGAAAGAATTAGTAGAGCGTAAATTAGCTCACAACATTAAATCAGCTAAGAAAATGGTTGAAAAACTTCAGCCAGAAGTATGGGATGTCTTAGAAGACGTCATTAAAGAACATCCTGTTATGTTAAACCGTGCACCGACACTGCATAGACTGGGAATTCAGGCATTCGAGCCTATCCTGGTAGAGGGTAAAGCGATTCGTCTGCACCCATTGGTATGTACAGCGTATAATGCCGACTTCGACGGTGACCAGATGGCTGTCCATCTTCCATTATCTGTGGAAGCACAGGCAGAGTGTAGATTCCTTCTGTTATCACCAAACAACCTGTTAAAACCATCTGATGGTGGTCCAGTAGCTGTTCCTTCTCAGGATATGGTACTTGGTATCTACTATCTGACATTAGAGAAAGATGGAGACAAAGGTGAAGGTAAATACTTCAAATCTGAGAACGAAGCATACTTAGCTTATGAAAATAAGGTAATCACACTTCATTCTAAGATCAAAGTAAGACGTACAGGTGTGGACAAAGATGGAAATCCTATTTCCCAGATCGTAGATTGTACACTTGGACGTATTCTGTTTAATGAGATCATCTTACAGGATTTAGGATTTGTAGACAGAAGCAAACCAGAAAATGCCTTAGCATATGAGATTGATTTCCATGTAGGAAAGAAACAGTTAAAACAGATCCTTGACAGATGTATCAATATTCATGGAGCAACAAAGACTGCAGAAGTCTTAGATGATATTAAAGCAATCGGATACAAATTCTCTACAAGAGGAGCTTTAACAGTATCCATTTCTGATATGACAGTGCCACCTGAGAAACCTCAGATCTTAGGAGATGCACAGAAACAGGTAGAATTTATCACAGAACAGTATAAACGTGGTCTGATGACTGAAGAAGAGCGTTATAAAGCTGTTGTTAAGACATGGTTCGATGCCGATGACGTTTTAACAGATAAACTGATCAGCGGATTAGACCGATTAAACAACATCTTCATGATGGCCGATTCCGGAGCCCGTGGTTCTAACCAGCAGATCAAACAGTTAGCAGGTATGCGTGGACTGATGGCCGATACATCAGGACGTACAATTGAATTACCAATCAAGTCTAACTTCCGTGAAGGTCTTGACGTACTGGAATACTTTATTTCAGCACATGGTGCTCGTAAAGGTCTGTCTGATACAGCCCTTCGTACAGCCGATTCAGGATACTTAACACGTCGTCTGGTAGACGTATCACAGGATCTGATCATTCGTGAACAGGACTGCTGTGAAGGTACAGGAGAAGAAATTCCAGGAATGTATGTAGAAGCATTCATGGATGGACAGGAAGTTATCGAAAGCTTAGAAGAACGTATCACAGGAAGATACGCAGCAGAAGAGCTTGTGAATAAAGAAACTGGAGAAGTCATTGTAAAAGCAAACCACATGATCACACCAAAACGTGCGAAAGCCGTTTGTGATGCAGGATATACATCTGTTAAGATCCGTACGATGTTAACATGTAAATCTGGAGTTGGAGCTTGTGCGAAGTGTTATGGATCTAACATGGCAACAGGTCAGGCCGTACAGGTTGGAGAAGCTGTCGGAATCATCGCAGCACAGTCAATCGGTGAGCCAGGTACACAGCTTACAATGAGAACATTCCATGCCGGTGGAGTAGCCGGTGATGATATCACACAGGGTCTTCCTCGTGTCGAAGAGTTATTTGAAGCACGTAAACCAAAAGGACTTGCGATCATCGCAGAATTTGGTGGAGAAGTGCAGTTAAAAGATACAAAGAAGAAACGTGAAGTTATCATCACAAACAGAGAAACTGGCGATGTGAAGACATATCTGATCCCTTACGGATCTCGTCTGAAAGTACAGGAAGGACAGATCCTTGAAGCCGGAGATGAACTTACAGAAGGTTCTATCAACCCTCACGATTTATTAAGAATCAAGGGAATCCGTGCAGTACAGGATTACATGATCCGCGAAGTACAGAGAGTATACCGTTTACAGGGTGTAGATATCAACGACAAGCACGTTGAGGTTATCGTACGTCAGATGCTTAAGAAAGTACGTATCGAAGACGGTGGAGACACAGGATACTTACCAGGAGCAATGGTTGATGTATTAGAACTTGAGAAGAGAAACAAAGAGATGGAAGAACAGGGTCTTCAGACTGCAATAGCAGATCAGATCATGCTTGGTATCACAAAAGCATCTCTGGCAACAGATTCCTTCTTATCAGCAGCTTCCTTCCAGGAGACAACAAAAGTTCTTACAGATGCAGCAATCAAAGGAAAAGTCGATCCATTAGTAGGATTAAAAGAAAACGTAATCCTTGGTAAATTGATCCCAGCTGGAACAGGTATGAGACGTTACAGAGATGTCAAGATCAGCACAGATGAAAATGATTTCACGATCGGAGATGAAATCGATTTCGAGGATGAAGAATTTGATATTGAAGAATAATTTGAATTTGTAGTTGGCCAACTGTAGGCTTTGAGTATATGATAAAAAATAAATAAAAAACCACAAACGCAGCGGTGGAATTTTTGCTCATATTTTGAACAAATCGCTTATCCGCCCAATTTCCTACGATAACTCGCTCTGAAGTTTATCTAAGACAAGAGTCTCTGAAGCTCAGACAATCGTCCAATTGGGCTGCGAATTTATTCAAAATATGGCAAAATTCCAATGCTGCGTTTGTGTTTTTTTATTTATTTTTTATCATATACCAGAAGACTATAGTGTGGACAATTACAATATTTGGTGCATACGTAAAATATTTTATCTTCATTTATCGATACCCAGAGCGCAAGCCAATATCGTTCATTAAACTATAATCTGTTTATTGTATGTAAAATCCTTAAGAAATCTGAAAAAACTATTTAATTGACAAAGTAAACAGATATTGATATAATAAAATCAACAAATGAAAGATAAGTTTTAAAAGAAAGGAGAATCGCCCAAGTTGCTCCATAAGGCTAACGGAAAGGCTTTTAAAACCGGCAGCTGATGGATCAGAAGTATTAAGATGATTGGGAATCATGAGACTGACTCAACAGGATATTATGATCTCGGGAGAGAACATAAGAGTCCTAGAAGCGGATAGAACGGTAAAGGAGTCAACCTCATAAAAATAATACGAAGAATAGAGAGAATGAACAAGATCTTAAGATAAGATCAGAAGATGATCAAAGAAAAAGAATCCAAACAAGAAAGATTCCAAGAGACGAGGAATCAAAACAAGAAAGATTCAGATAAGAGATCAACAAACATTCGATCAGCTGACCGGTGGAGCATTTAAAAAATTTGTAACTGGTAACTAAAGCAAAGTGTAACCCGTTAACAAAATAATTTGGAACTTATTAACTGAATATTTTCTCAAGAATAAGAGATTGATTTTTATATATTAAGAAAATGGCGTAAAGAAGCCATATAACAAAGAAATCGAAACATTGAGATCAAGAAAAGAAATCAGAATAGAAGCTGTCAGGGTCGATATCAGAGATGTGACGAGAAAGCATTTCTGAAGACAGTGGGATAAGAAAAGATTTCGAATAAGATCCATAGAATGAAATTTCCAAAAAGATAAAAATATATAGAAATTAATAAAAATCTTGGGAAAAGGTCTTGACAAAGGCATGCAGGCATTTTATAATAGCCTAGCATGCCTTTTTGGGGAGCAAAACCAAGAAGTGCATGTATAGTCACAAGGTGAATTTAAGTAACCACAGTAGAAAACATGTATGGAGGTGAAATCAATGCCAACTTTTAACCAATTAGTTAGAAAAGGGAGAAAAACATCTGTAAAGAAATCTACAGCACCAGCACTTCAGAAAGGATTTAACTCTTTAAAGAAGAAAGCTACAGACACAAGCTCACCACAGAAGAGAGGTGTATGTACAGCTGTTAAAACTGCAACTCCTAAAAAGCCTAACTCTGCTTTACGTAAGATCGCCAGAGTTCGTCTTTCTAACGGAATCGAAGTAACAAGTTATATCCCAGGTGAAGGACATAACTTACAGGAACATAGTGTTGTTCTGATTCGTGGTGGTCGTGTTAAGGACTTACCAGGTACTCGTTACCATATCGTTAGAGGTACACTTGATACAGCAGGTGTAGCTAACAGAATGCAGGCTCGTTCCAAATATGGAGCTAAAAGACCTAAGAAAAAATAAAACAAAACTAAATTGGTACAAAGCAGCGTAATTAAACGCTACCTTGTATAGTTGTGCCGGAACTTTATTGTTTCCTACAAAGGTTACAGGAGATATAAAAGTCCTGCACGAACATGCAATAATTAAGTATGAGTACCGATGAATTAATGATTATTAAGGAGGGAAGAACCGTGCCACGTAAAGGACATATTGCGAAAAGAGACGTATTAGCAGATCCTATTTACAACAATAAGGTTGTGACAAAATTAATCAACAACATTATGTTAGATGGTAAAAAAGGAGTTGCTCAGAAAATCGTATACGGAGCATTTGCCCGTATCGAAGAAGAAGCTGGAAAACCAGCTTTAGAAGTATTCGAAGAAGCTATGAACAACATCATGCCAGTTCTTGAAGTAAAAGCTAGACGTATCGGTGGAGCAACATATCAGGTGCCTATCGACGTTAGACCAGACAGAAGACAGGCATTAGCGCTTCGTTGGATCACAACTTTCTCACGTAAAAGAGGAGAAAGAACAATGGAAGAACGTCTTGCAAAAGAACTTCTTGACGCTTCCAACAATACAGGAGCATCTGTAAAGAAAAAAGAAGATATGCACAAGATGGCAGAAGCAAACAAAGCATTCGCACATTACAGATTCTAATTTCAAGAATCTGTTCTGGCGTCTTGCCAGACATGCTTCTATGTTAAAACTTATAGGAGGAAAAAATCTTGGCTGGAAGAGAATATCCATTAGAGAGAACCAGAAATATCGGAATCATGGCTCATATTGATGCTGGTAAAACAACAACAACAGAGCGTATCCTTTATTACACTGGTGTAAACTATAAAATCGGTGATACTCATGATGGTACTGCTACTATGGACTGGATGGAGCAGGAACAGGAAAGAGGTATCACAATCACTTCTGCGGCTACAACATGTCATTGGACACTGCAGGATCATTGCAAGCCTAAAAAAGGTGCTTTAGAGCATCGTATCAATATCATTGATACTCCAGGGCACGTTGACTTCACAGTTGAAGTAGAACGTTCTCTGCGTGTACTTGATGGTGCAGTAGCAGTCTTCTGTGCAAAAGGTGGAGTAGAGCCTCAGTCTGAAAACGTATGGAGACAGGCTGATACTTATAACGTACCTAGAATGGCATTCATCAATAAGATGGATATCTTAGGTGCTAACTTCTACGGAGCAGTTGATCAGATGAAAGATCGTCTGGGAGCTAACGTAGCAGTACTTCAGTTACCTATCGGTAAAGAAGACGACTTCAAAGGAATCATCGACTTATTCGAGATGGAAGCCTACATCTACAATGATGAGAAAGGTGAAGACATCTCTATCGTTGAAATCCCAGAAGATATGAAAGAAGAAGCAGAACTTTATCACACAGAATTGATCGAAAAGATCTGTGAATTAGACGACGATCTGATGATGCAGTATCTTGAAGGTGAAGAACCAAGTGTTGATGATTTAAAAGCTGCATTAAGAAAAGGAACATGCGAATGTAAAGCAGTTCCAGTATGCTGTGGTACAGCATATAGAAATAAAGGTGTTCAGAAATTACTGGATGCTATTATCGAATTTATGCCAGCTCCAACAGACATCCCAGCTATCAAAGGTGTCGATGAAGATGGTAACGAAGTTGAAAGACATTCATCTGATGATGAACCATTCTCAGCTTTAGCATTTAAGATCATGACAGACCCATTCGTAGGAAAACTTGCATTCTTCCGTGTTTACTCTGGAACATGCAAATCTGGATCTTATGTATTAAATGCAACAAAGAACAAAAAAGAGCGTGTTGGACGTATCTTACAGATGCATGCTAACAAGCGTGAAGAGTTAGATGTTGTATATTCAGGAGATATCGCAGCTGCAGTAGGTTTCAAATCTACAACAACTGGTGATACAATCTGTGATGAACAGCATCCTGTAATTCTGGAATCCATGGAATTCCCGGAACCAGTTATCGACGTAGCGATCGAACCTAAAACTAAAGGTGATCAGGGTAAAATGGCTGAAGCACTTGCTAAGCTTGCTGAAGAAGATCCTACATTCAGAGCTCATACAGATCATGAAACAGGACAGACAATCATTTCCGGAATGGGTGAACTTCATCTGGAAATCATCGTTGACCGTCTGCTTCGTGAATTCAAAGTAGAAGCTAACGTTGGTGCTCCTCAGGTAGCATACAAAGAAACATTTACAAAAGCCGTTGACGTTGACAGCAAATATGCTAAACAGTCTGGTGGTCGTGGTCAGTATGGTCACTGTAAAGTTCATTTTGAGCCAATGGATGCCAATGGAGAAGAACTGTTCAAATTCGAATCTACAGTTGTTGGTGGATCTATTCCTAAAGAATATATCCCAGCAGTTGGAGAAGGTATCGAAGAAGCAGCTCAGTCTGGTATCTTAGGAGGATTCCCAGTACTTGGTGTTAAAGCTACAGTATATGATGGATCTTACCATGATGTCGATTCTAGTGAAATGGCCTTCCACATTGCCGGATCTATGGCATTTAAAGAGGCTATGCAGAAAGCTGGAGCTATCCTGCTTGAGCCAATCATGAGAGTCGAAGTTACAATGCCTGAAGAATACATGGGAGACGTTATCGGAGATATCAACTCTCGTCGTGGACGTATCGAAGGTATGGATGATATCGCAAGCGGTAAGATGGTTCGTGCATTCGTTCCATTATCTGAAATGTTCGGATATTCTACAGACTTACGTTCTAGAACTCAGGGACGTGGTAACTACTCTATGTTCTTTGAAAAATACGAACCAGTACCAAAGAACGTACAGGAAAAAGTACTTGCTGACAAGTAAGAAAATTAATATATAAATATTTCGAGGCTATTTTGTCAAAATAGTCTTGAAATATTTGTTTAAATGAAATATAATCAAATTTAGGACGGCCCTTTGCTGGGCAACTATATTGAAGTTTGAAACATTATTGTAATTGCCCATAGGGCGAATAAGGAGGACAATTAAAATGGCAAAAGAAAAGTTTGAGAGAACTAAACCTCATTGCAACATTGGTACTATTGGACACGTTGACCATGGTAAAACAACTTTAACAGCAGCAATCACTAAAGTTTTAGCTGAAAGAGTAGAAGGAAACACAGCTGAGAACTTTGAAGATATCGATAAAGCTCCAGAAGAAAGAGAACGTGGTATCACAATCTCTACAGCTCATGTTGAGTATGAAACAGAAAAACGTCACTACGCTCACGTTGACTGCCCAGGCCATGCCGATTATGTAAAGAACATGATCACTGGTGCAGCTCAGATGGACGGAGCTATCTTAGTAGTAGCTGCTACTGATGGTGTAATGGCTCAGACAAAAGAACATATCCTGTTATCTCGTCAGGTAGGTGTTC